>ENA-OFCE01000644-OFCE01000644.1-metagenomes-genome-assembly--contig:-NODE-644-length-21764-cov-5.172325_pt1 | contig 21764 bp, 20 predicted proteins | sample MGYA00153388_OFCE01 | MGnify analysis MGYA00153388
TTTGCAGCTACCCGAAGGGCGGGACTTTTACCACAAAACTTGATTTGAAAAACTAATGTTTCATTAACCACCAAACTGCCTTTGGAACACTAAACCCCGCCTTTTGGGTAGGTGATGTTACCGGCTGGGCTTTTCTTCTTGTCATCAAGGCATTGGTCTAATTGAGGTTTAGTAAATCTAATTATTTGCTTTGCAAGGTTAAATACTTCTGTCGAATACAATTCTGGTTGTCCATTTAACATTTCAAAGTTTTCTTCTGCTATTAAAGTTGCTTTTTGAATTTCCAAAGGCATACCTCTATTGTCAAACCCACCTTTAATTTTCGAGTCGACATATTCTTTAAAACTAGCAAATTTGGAGGTCTCTGTAAGTTGGGGTTTCTCGGAGTGAAAATGATAGTAAAGCCAAAGTTCAAAAGACGGATTACTTTGAACCACAAACCATACTTTATTATCTTTATTTCTTTCTTCTATGTATGTTTTTAGTATATTTATTTTATCCTCTTCATTCCATCTGTCGGTATCAATTATAAACCAAATCTCATCTTCTAATTCTGTTGAAAGTGTGAATTTTGGGCTAACAGATTCATTTCCGTGAAAAAGTATTTCTGAATTCTCTTTTAACTTGATAGGATCTGATTTGCCGTTATCGTTTGGAATGGGAATAATATCAATATTTGATGCAAAACCTTGAAAAAATTTAAAGTAATTAACCTCTTTATCTCCTTCGCAAAATAAGTAAACCTTTTTTGCATTTTTAAAAGACTCAACTTTTTCGTATATCTTATTTCGACTTAAATACTTCATAGTTTACCAATTCAAGTCTTTTAAATTTCCTAAAAAAGGAATTCCACCAAATCTACCTTTCAGATACCCATTTTCAATATCAATAGTGTTGTGAATTTTAAAGTCACTTAATGAGTAGATTTTACTTGAACCTTCTAAATCTTTCTGTGCAAACCAAATCTCATCAGGTCTTAAAATATTTTGGTCAAGTAAGTTTGATTCGTGAGTTGAAAAAATAAGTTGACCTTTAACTTGTTCATCTAAAGTAAGTTTAGTTACAATTTCTTTTATTGTCATCGGATGAATACTTCTCTCTATTTCATCAATAACATAAACTTTATCATTACTTATGATTTCTTGAAATGCAGGAATGTAATCTATTAGTCTTTTAGTTCCATCTGATTCTTGCCCAATATTAAACTCAATGTTCTTTCCTTCAGAATTTATGTGTTTAGTAATTATTCGTTTTGCAATTATCTCATCGTTTTCATAAACCAATGCAACTTCTTCACCTGTTTCGCTATGCGTAAGTAATGATAATTTATTGGGCTCACTCTTTATATCATCAATAATTCGTTTTCTTAGTTTCAAATCTTCTTTTCCAAAAAATTCTTCAAATTTCTTTTTTTCGATTTCAATTTTAGAAATACCCGTATTCAAGCTTGGGATAAACTTGTTTGCAAAATCCATTGTTGAGGTATCTTTATCTAAAATATGTGCGATACCACCTGGTTTAGCGTCTGGCTTAATAATTACTAATGTTTCATCGAACCAATTGTATGCTGTCTTGACTGACTTGAAATCTTCCGGATATTTTTTACTTAAGAAAGTTATTAAAAGCTCATTAGGCTGAACTAACTTTTCTGCTAGAACTTCTGCAAATAATTTCTCCTTCTCGGATTTGTAATAGTCTTTAAAGAATTCAATACTTTGAATGTCGTTGTTAATATTTCTATCAAAAATTAATTCGTCATTGTTTTTATAGCTAAGTGCTAAATATTCATTTAGAATTTTTCCATCCTCAAATGTGATTGTATAGAAATATGCATTACCATTAGCAATAAACTCAACACCAATAGAAACTGGCAATTTTGAATTTTCTTCGTCCAACTTGAATTTCAAATCTTCAATGTCTGAAGGAAGTTTGCCTTCCTCTACAATTGTTTCTAAAAGGGAGATTGATTTTATTAAATTTGATTTTCCTGAGCCATTTGCTCCATAAATTGCACTAAACCTTAAAAATTCAAAATCTCCAATAGTTACTTTGTGGTGCTGTAATCTCTGTGTCTTATTTGGGAACAGATTAAATTCTGTCTCATCTTTAAATGAGAATATATTCTTAGCAACAAATCTAATTAGCATTGTCTTTTTATTTTAACGTGAAAAACTCACACAAAAATAGAGTTAAATTTTTAAAAAACAATGAATGTTATGTTTTTTTAGTATTTTCCGTGAAGAAATCACGTTTGTTGTAGAAACTAGGGATCCTAGCCTTGCCGGTAACTCTTGTATATACGAACCTTTTGATCCATTTTTCAAAAATAGCTTTAAATTGTTTAAACTAAAAAAGCTTAAATAAATAAATTAAAAGGCTTAAACCATTAGTATATTGATGTTTTTGGATTACTTCCAATTTTGAGAAACGTATTTTAATTTTATTTATTAGATTACAGAATAATTATAACAATACAAAATACGCATGTACTTTTATTGTATAAGTGTAGTAAAAACAATACAAAATACGTATTTACCTATCTAAATAATCAAATGGGCTTTTGAAATTCTTAATTTTTCGACTGAGCTTCAAGTTGCAATCACTTTTTCTCTGTTCAAATTGCAAATGAAACAAAAATCGAAACCAACTCCACTTGTAGCTGCATTTACTATAAAGTGTTTTTTGTAAGTTATTTGCAAATGGGAAACATCATTATGCTGTTAAGCCCTTAAAAAGAATTGTTTTCAATTTTTCCGTACATGTTGTTGGAAAATTTAACTTAAAACATCTTCATAGCCGTATATTTGCTAAATGTCTCATTCGCCCGATCTTTCTATAAAAAATAAACAAGCAAGCTTTGAATACAGTATTCTAGATACCTATACTGCTGGAATAAAATTGCTGGGCACAGAAATAAAATCAGTTCGCGAAGCTAAAGTAAATATCAACGATGCTTTTTGCACTTTTATAGAAGGAGAATTGTATGTTAGAAATGTGCATATCGCCGAATATACCTTTGGTTCTTTTTATAATCATGAAGCAAAACGCGATAGAAAACTTTTACTCCAAAAAAAGGAATTAAAGAAATTGTTGCAAAAAGTAAAAGAAAAAGGGTTAACCATAGTTCCTTTAAAAATGTTTATCAGCGAACGCGGTTTTGCAAAACTGGTTATCGGTTTAGCTCAAGGAAAAAAATCGTTCGACAAGCGTGACACAATGAAAGAACGCGATGCGAAAATTGAAATGGGAAGAGCTATGAAAGGGTAGTGTTTTCTATTTGTAATAAATCGGCCTTATGATATCAGCGACTAAGTTTTCTATATCTTCCGAAATTCGTGGATCAGTTCGGCGCATTTTAATTTCATTGTAATACAAAATCTTTTTAGTGTTTACGTCTGCTATTAAAATTCTACTTCCGGTTGAAACCAATGCTGGTGCATTTACCAAAATTGCATCAGATCTTGCACTTTGAAGTTGATTGTGGTAAGGTTTAAAATTCGAATCGTACCAACCGTTTATGAAAACTGCCATTATATATTTTTCAGGTATAGAATCGGGAGTTAAAAATTCAGGTAATGCTACTTCGGGCAATACTCTTTCATATAAATCTAACTTTTTGAAGAATAGTTCAAGCTGAGTAAGTTCTTCAGAAGTTAAATCAAAGTTTTTGTTTTTTATAGTATATCTCTCACTCAAACTCTCATTTGCTTTTAGTAAAGTCTGATTGGCTAACTTATTTTCAAGGGCTTTATCTTCTTTTTTTATCTCTTTATTTCTTTCTTCAATTTGTACAATTGGGGTAAGCATTACCATTCTATCAATGGATTTTTTAATAAACTTAAAATTAGCAACTTGCTTATTTTGCGAATATATATTTGATAAATTGAATAGAAACAATAATATCGAAAAAAAAAATAGGTAGATTTTCTTCAAAATAGGAATTAAATTTATTGCGTTAAAAAAGGCTTAATACGAATTATACTTTCAAAAGTTAGATAAAATTTTAAACGAATTTTTGATCTTGATTGTCAGATAAATAATTTTAATGAATGCAATAAAACGGTATCTAATTATCTTATTTAAACGAAGAATTAAGTTAAAATGAAAAAATTTTCGTACTTGATAATAGATAATAAAAATATAAAATAGATAAGTTCAAACTCAAGTATATCAATTAATAAAATTAATTCTTTATAATTTTTTTCACTCCTGTTTTCCCTTTTTGGTTTTTAATTTTTAAAAAGTAAACTCCTGCTGGTTGTGTGGATATATCTATTTCATTATTTATCGTGTAACCACCAACCGCATAAATTTTATCGCCCAATAACGTAAATATTTCTACATCCGATTTCTTTTCATCACTCAAAATAGTAAACTTTCCGTTGCTAGGATTTGGATAAACAGTAAATTTTAAACCATTTAAAAGTTCATTAATTGATGTTGGAGCTGGAGGAATAATATAACTGTAATATACATCTTGCTCACCATTTAATGTATTTGCCCAAGCCAAATGTGCACCTATATTATCTGATTCCATATCAAAATAATCGCCCATTTTGTTTTGGTTTGGATATCCAACATGTGGGTCAAATGAGTCTGACAGTTTCTCATTTACCGACCAGGTATTTCCCTGATTAATAGAATAAGAATAATAAAGAGCAGATAAATCCATACCAGTTATATCATCTCGGGTATCGAGCCAAACAACATCAATTCTGCCATTTGGTGCAACAGATATGGTTCCAAGCCATTGGTTGTTAATTTCAGATAAATCATCATTAATGCGAATGGGAGCACTAAAAGTTAAACCACCATCATTGCTTTTAGAAAAAATAACATCTGATGGATCAAGTATAGAATTTCGTACTAATGAAGCTAGTAAATAGACATTGCTTTGTCCCAATAAATTATTTTTACCAGCTTCAATATTTACCTGACCAACAATTCCATCCGGATTTATTCCACCAAAACCAATAAAACCATCCATATATACCGGCACAGAATCATTCCATAAAATAGTAGAACCTGGAATATTTACATTGCTTGATTTGCATACAATTAAACTATCAAATCCGTTTCCATAACCTGCAATATAAAGTTCACCATTGCTTCCAATAGACATGGTTCCAAGTGCTGGATCACCATTTACGAAGGTGCAACTCTCAAAACTATTTCCTTGGGTACTTGAACGGGTGAAATTCAAACCTGGGCAAACGCTGTAAAAAGATGACCAAAAAGAATAAATATTTCCACTTCCAGGGCCAGAAGTTCGATCAATTACCATCCATTGTTTATCACCACCAGCTGCATCAACTCCAGCATCCCAAGTCATTCCGCCATTGGTACTTTTAAAAACTTTACATTGGAAGCTTGGTGAGTTTGTAAGACTATTGTAATAAAAATTTCCATTATTGTCATAATCTAAAACCGGATCAGAGCGGAAAATCCCAGGCTCAATAACTCCAGGAAAAGTCCAGTTTTTTCCAGAATCTGCTGAATATCCCCAACCAGCTTGTCTGAAATTGCTTAACACATTATCAAATTGCCTCCAACCAACAGCTATTTTATTAATATTAGTAGGATTAATGGCAATACTTGGTTCATTTGCCGCATCTCCTAAAATGTTTTGTCCATTCGTATTTACATTTACTTGATTGGTGAAAATAGTGCTACCTAATGATGATTTTCGGGAATTTGTATTATTAAATTTATAACCTGGCGATACTTTTTCATTTTCAAAAGCATTGGGTAAATACATGTCTCGCGGTTTCTCGATGTGAAATAGTTTCGCTTTTGTAACTGGCAAAGATGCTTTTTGAGCAGATGAAAAAAATGGAATAAGAATAATTCCTATAACTAGGGGTAAGGATGATTTTTTCAAAAATGCAAAGTTTTTCATCGTATTAATAAGTTGTAATTTAAAAAGGTAATTAGCAAATCAAAAATAAAACAACCAGCAATACTGCTTAATTTTCAAAAACCTAACCATAAATTAAAGAAATAAAATTTTAATTTTTTTTTCTAAATAAAATTAGATGAAAAATGATGGTCTGAAAAATAAATAAATTCTCATTTTTTATCAATCGTTTTCAAAATATCAACTACTTCGTTTTGTAACGTATTTTCGTAATTAATTGAAAGTGCTTCTTGGTAAACATTTCCTTGTTTTCCGTAAAGTTTTCCGATGGTTTGTGCACTTTGGTTATAAAAATAAATCCATTCGATGGAATTGTTTCTACCAAAATTTAATCTATTAGTTAATAATATTTGCTGTCCATTTTTATCTGTTATAGAAATTTGCGTTGAATTACTATTAACTAAATCAGAGCCAAAGTCATTGCAATACAAGGGAGAACAAAAGCTGTAATCCAAAGCAATTTTATCATCGACTCTTGCTTTTGAAAACATATTTCCTTCAAAACCTACCATCCCGACACCGTCATAATTCGCTGGAAATTGAATCGTAAAATCGGTTTTAAAATTTTCTTTGCTAAAATTAGGATTAGCAACCATTTCAATTATGTTTTCTTTGATAGGTTCAATTTTATCTTTTTTACATGCTGCAAATGCTAACGATAAAAGTATTAGAGAAATAAATTTTGCTTTCATAATAGTTCAGTTTAAAGATAAGGTTAAAAATACCTAGAAAGTTTTAAGAATGCAAGTAGTATTTTTAAAACTTACATTCAAATTTGAATTTTTATTTATTAAACTCGTTTTGCGGTTTGATTTATTTTTAATTATTTTTCAAATAATTAATATTTAGTATTTAAAGTATAATTTTAGGCTTCTATCGTCTTTTTAATGACGAGACCGGGCTATTCGCTATATTTCAATTCTGAGCAAAGCGAAGAATCTCAATTTAATTGTTTTTTAAAGTAAAAAAAGGATGCCGCTACTATCTCTAAGCCTTTGTATTCCGATTTTACATTTTTATATATTGTTTTAAACCGCACAATGGTTTTAATAATTGCTTTTTATTCTTCACTTTCAGTTTACTCTTTAATAAAGTTTTTCATCTTATTCATTTTTTTGTAACATTCAACAACGTAACAAATTAAAGTGTTACAACCAAACTTGTTACAGCTTTTATTAATTGTTTAAAAAACTGAGAGCCCAATTGTTAAAAAAATTCTTCTCACATTTCAGTTTCTTTCCTACATTTGACTCGCTATTGGTTTTCAGAACTCACGTTCTGAGATTAAAAGGGAATCATGTGTAATTCATGAACAGTCCCGCTGCTGTAAGCTCTATTAACGCTTGTTTATATATTGTCACTCTGGTAAAAAAAGGGGAAGGCCAAACAAGAGGGAGTAAGTCAGAAGACCTGCCTTTGCATCATATAATTCACAGCTTTCGGGGATTGAAGCTTGAAGATGTTGCCTAACTTGCGTAGGCTTTGTCTGCTTTTTCTATCCTTTTTGCTGTACAAAAAATTAATTATGCGCTGTTTGCAGCTGGTTTTTTTGTATTTGTTTTTGCCTGGATGGCTATTTGCTTCCAGCAACGGAGATACTACGCAATTGCGAGAAGTACAGGTTATGGATTTTGCTAAAAAAACCCCATTTTTTCGTGTTGAACAGCAATTAGATAGCCTTGTAACAAAAAGTTATACCAATCTTTCTCTCGCTCAATTACTCAGCGAACACACATTTGTTGCAATAAAAAATTACGGAGCTGGTTCCAGCGCTACCATTAGCATTCGTGGAACTAATGCTTCTCATTCACGTTTGTTTTGGAATGGCATTTCCTTGAATTCGCCAATGTTAGGTTTATTTGACTTCTCTATTTTTCCGGTGGATGCAACAAGTTCTGTGGCTGTTTTATATGGTGGACAAAGCCCGGAATTTGGAACAGGTGCAATTGGCGGTATTATTAAAATTGATGATAAACTTCAATTTAAATCAACCATAAAACTGAATTATTCACAGCAATTTGGCTCTTTTGGGCTCGAAGGGAATTCTTTTTCTGTTGGTATTGGAAATAAAAGATTTCAAAGTAAAACTTCTTTTAATCGGGCAACTTCCGTTAATAATTATCGATACAAAGATTATCAGCAATTTAGCAGTCCAACCGTAGAATTGCAAAATGCAGGTACTCTGCAACAAGGCATTTACCAATCTTTTGCATTTAAAATTAATGAAAAAAGAATTTTAAAGTTGAATTCATGGTTTCAGTACAATGATAGAAATATAGCTCCAACACTTGGATTAAGAAATAATGTTTCTGTACAAACCGATCGAAGTTTTCGGAATTCATTACAATATGAAGAAAAGATAAACGATAAACTTGAATTGAATGTCGTTTTGGGATATATAAATGATTTTTTGCTTTACAAAAGCAGGTTAAAAGTTGGTGATTCGATTGCCGTTATTTTAAGTAGTCAAAGTATTTCAGAAGTTTATTCTTTTCGGGGTAATTTAACCTATCAATTATCGGATGAAACAAGTTTGAAATTTTTAGGAGAAGCAAATAATGAACGTGCTTCTGTTTATGAATATAGAGGAAATAAAAGTAGAAACAGGTATTCTTTAGCTGGAATTGCTGGAAGAGAATTCGGAAAAAAAGCTTTTATTTCTGCTTCGGTTCGAAAAGAATTTAACGAAAAAGCATCTCCGATAACGGGTTCATTGAACACAAATTTTACAGTTTTTGGTAAAAATGGAATTGATATTTCTACTTCAGTTTCCACGAATTATGCATTACCTACTTTAAATGATTTGTACTGGCGACCAGGTGGAAACCCAGACTTGAAAGCAGAAGAAAGTACCAATTTTGATTTAAAATTGAATAAATCTTTAACGATTGGAAAAGTAAAATTTTATTCTTCATTTTCAACCTATTATACAATAGTAAAAAACTGGATCTTATGGCAGCCATCTGCTATTTATAATGGAAATTGGTCGCCTCAAAATTTGCGTAGGGTTCGAACTTCTGGATTTGAATCTAGCAATGAAATTAAATTATTGAGTAAAAATAATTCGTTTTCTTTTCGGGTAAATTATGCTTTAACAAACGCTATCAATACAAAAAGCATTAGCCAAAGTGACGCATCCAATGGAAAACAATTAATATACGTTCCAAAAAATACCGGCTTAGCACAATTTATTTATGGATATAAATCTTTTCAACTAAGATATGGAGTTAATTATTATGGCTACCGATTCACCACTTCCGATAATTCCAGCTTTTTGCCATCTTATTTATTAAATCAAATAGTTGTTCAAAAAAGTATTAGAATAAATAAATATCAAATTTCTGCAGATGCCGGAGTTTATAATTTATTTTATAAAAGCTATCAGAATTTACCAGACCGTATTCAGCCGGGTAGAAATTTTTTAATCCATTTAAACCTTACTTACAATTAAAACAAACATGAAAAAAAACACAAACAAATTTTTAGCAATTGCCTTTTTCGCTATTTCAATTTTTAGTGCTTGCGATCCTGATAAAGATGATCCAATTATCGATAAAGGTTTAGAAGGAGCTGGAACTTTTATTCTGAATGAAGGGAACTTTGGTCAAGGAAATAGCACAATAGATTATTATAATAAAGTTGGTGATTCAATTATTACAGACATTTTTAATAAAGCTAATTCACCTGCAACTGTAGGAGGAGGGCTGCAATCATTTACAACGTATAAGGGAAAAGGTTATATTGTTTTAAATGGATCTGCTATTGTTAAAATAGTTTCGCTAAAAGATTTCAAATTTATTGGAGAAATTTCTGGCTTAAGTTCTCCACGTTATATTACTATTATTAACGATGATAAGGCGTATATTTCGGATTGGGGTACAAATTCAATTCAGGTAATAAATTTAAGAACAAATACGATTACAAGAACTATTACAACTGGAACTGGACCGGAGCAAATGCTCTTGAGTGAAGGAAAAGTTTATGTGGCCAATTCAGGTTCTTTTGCTTCTGATAGTACAATTACCGTAATAGACTCTCAAACAGATTTAGTAAGTAGAACAATTTTAGTTGCAGATAAACCAACGGCCATTAAAAAAGACGCAGACGGAAAAATATGGGTTTTATGTGCTGGTGATTATGGAGATTTTACAACGGAAGACGATGATACTCAAGCAACTTTATATAAAATTTCTAACACGAATTTAACTGTAGAGAATTCTTATAGTGTTGGTTCAAGAACAGATCATCCAGATAGATTGGCAATTGACAAATTGGGTTTAAATCTTTTTTATACAGCCTCTTATGCTTTTGGTTTTGGAGTTAGAAAGCATTCCGTGCGATCTACAACAATAAACGATGTAGCATTTATTCCAGGGCAGTTTTACAGTATTGGTATTGATAAAACTAGTGATGTATTATTTGCTGGCGATGCAAAAGATTTTGTGCAAAAAGGAAGCGTGAAACGATTTAATACAGAGAACGGAACATTATTAAGTACTCTTTCAGTCGGTATTGCTCCAATAGGAATACAAACAGAACAATAATTATTTTGTAATTTGAGCCAACCATTAAACGGGTTGGCTCTTTTTATGAATAATTTAGTAGTATTAACTGGCGCAGGCATAAGCGCTGAAAGTGGATTAAAAACTTTTCGTGATAGCGATGGACTTTGGGAAAATCATAGCATTTATGATGTTGCAACTCCCGAGGCTTGGGAAAAAGACCAGGAATTGGTTCAAAAGTTCTATAACGACCGAAGGAGAGATATAAAAAATGCCAAGCCTAATCAGGCACATATACTTCTGGCAGAGTTGCAAAATAAATTTCACGTTAGCATTATCACTCAAAATATAGATGATTTGCACGAGCGTGCAGGATCAGAAAAAGTATTGCATTTGCATGGTATCATAACCCGTTCGCAAAGCAGTATCGATCCAGAATTAACTTATCCTATGGAAACTGATGTGATTTCTAAAGGAGAATTATGCGAAAAAGGTTCGCAACTAAGGCCGCATGTAGTATGGTTTGGTGAACAAGTTCCTAAAATTGAAGAAGCTATTTTACAGGCTTCTCTAGCAGATATCTTTGTCATTATTGGCACTTCGTTGGCAGTTTATCCAGCATCTTCGCTTTTGCGATTTGTACCTTCAATTTTACCGAAGTTTTTAATAGATCCTGGAATTGTGGATGTGGGCAACGCTGCGAATCTTAAGCATTTAAAATATAAAGCAACAGAAGGCATGGAATTCTTACTGATGGAATTAAAGAAATACGAATAGCTTAGCGCATTGATTTAGAAAAATGTACGAAAATAAGTCTGAAAGTATTGTTGAAATTTTTTTATCCAACTGGATTTTTGTTCTGGTCGTTTTTTTTCAACTTATACTTTGGTTTATTGTAAAAAATGATCCTTTTTTTGGAGATGGAATTTCAACAGTTTCCAGAGCAGCTGTTACCATTTATGATCAAAAGTTGCAAACCATATTTTATTTACCCGAGCATGATCCTGGTCATCCAACTTTAATTCCATTTATTTATGCTTTAGTTTGGACCATTTTTGGAAAAAGTTTGGCAATAAGCCATGCCATTAATACATTTTTTGCGATTCTTCTGCTAGTTGGTTTAAGAAAAGTTTCTGAATTTATTTTACCTAAAAATTTAGTTGATTTCCCATTACTTTTATTGAGTTGCTTTGCAGTATTTATTGCTCAGTCGGCCATGCTTCTAACACATATTCCGCTAACTGCTTTTTTTCTTTTTGCATTGGCTGCTTTATTAAAGCAATATAAATTTCAATTTATCTTTTTCACGACTATATTGCTTTTCATTCATCTGGAAGCAGTTTTTTTAGTTGCAATACTTTTTATCATTGCATTATTCACTCAAAAAATAAATAACAAAAAAGAGTTTTTTATTTTAATGTTTCAATTCCTAATACCAGCATTTATTTTTACTATTTGGTTGTATTTGCATTACCAACATACAGGTTGGTTGTTAAGTTCTCCTAATTACAGCGAGCATAGAAGTCTGTCAACTATTTTAGGTTTTTTCAAAAACATTTTACTTTGTTTTTGGCGTATTGCAGATTATGGATTTCTGATTTTATTCATTCCGTTTTTAACCAATTTCAAAAAGCTTGCTCAATTCTTTAAAAGTAAAATTGCTATTATTCTAATTATATCTTTGCTAGTTTTAATTACTTCAATTTCTTTATTTCTAAGTAATTCCATAGCACATCGATATTTTCTACCATTGCAAGCATTATTTTGCCTTGCCCTTGTGTTTTTTTGTAGAGATTGGAAATCTTCTAGAGTCTATTTGCTGATTGCTGCGTTAAGCTGTATGTTAATAGCTGGAAATTTTATTTCGTATCCGGGTAAATGTGTTGGAGATGCAAGTATCGCGTATCGCCATTATTTTTCATTGTTGAAAAAAGTAGAATTAGACTACCCCAAAGCAGAAATTTACACATTTGCTCCTGTGTATAATCCTGCGAAATACGTTTTTTTAGAAGAAAAAGGAATTAATGTAAAACCTTTAAGCAATCAAAAACTAAGCGATTTGAGTTATATAATGGTAAATAGTTTTGTGTGTGAAGTGCCGCAAGAAATAAGTGATACCATTAATAATTGGTATGGCAATTCATTTAGTTCAGGTTCTATTTATGTTTCTATTTATGCTAACCCAGCAAAAGTAAGCAAAGCGGCATTTTGGGAATTACGAAAAACAAGCATGTTTGAGCAATGGATGCTGGAACAAAAAAGGCGATATAAATAATTGATTTTAATTATTTTAACCCTATTTGCTTTTATTTATTAATGTAAAAATCTTTTCCTATTCTATTAATATGATCTAGAAATTCTACGTTTTTAATCTGATCATAAATAGAAATATAAAAAGTGAAAGGAAGTAAAAAATTATCTAACTCAGTTTCTAATTTTTGCTGAATGGTTAAATTTAATTCCTTTCCTATTAGTGTTAAATCTAAATCTAATAATGGTTTATAATTTCCTATTGCACGAGAACCAAATAATACAACTTTCTCAATCTCAGGAAATAATTGAAATACCTGATGAATTCGTTCAATATCAGTTATTTTTATTCCTATTTCATTCAAATCAGCTGTTAATATCATTGGAGAAGATTTTATTGTTTAGCCTTTCTTTTATCATCGATCGTTTTTTTGAAGTCTAAAAATGCTGAGTAATAATGGTTTAAAATTTTTCCAAAAATCTCATTTGCTGTTTCTTCATTGTATGTATGAGATGTTTTGTTTCTGCTTCCAATCATATCCATCCAAATATCTCCATTAGAAATTATTTGTTATTTAAAAGCTTCTCGTGTAGCATCCCTACTTCCTCCAATGTTATAATTACCTTGATATTCAGCATAATCTTTCATTACATTACACGCCAATTCATGTGTATATTCAAACCGTTGAATTAATCCCTCCCGAATCAATTCAGTTACTTCAAAGCTTAAATCCTTATTATGTAAGGTTTTACTTTCTACAGAAGAAATAGTTTGAATATAATTTACAAACTAATTTAATGTATCAAACGCTTTTTCAAAATTTGAAAAGCGTTGTTCCCATCGAATATCCATTTTCAAAATTTAAATTTATCTACATTAAAAATTAGATGTTAATTTTCTTGCTAAATAAAAATAAACAAAAATATCTTACAATCGAATTGTAAATTAAGTAGCAATGTTGATGAATATTAACTACTGAAGAACAGGGCTTCTTGAAGGTTGGGAAATAGTATTCCGTCTGCTGAAACCTATGTTCGATTTATTAATAAAAGTTGATGATAAGAACTAAAGTTCAGCGTTGTTTGTCAAGCCTGAACCGAAGTACAGTAAAGAACAAAAAAAACCATTTTACTTCTGTCAGCCCAACTTGCATAAAACCCAATGTTGGGTGCAAGCTTTAATCGTAATGGAAGCGGCATTGAATAATAAAGCATTTTTGATCTATCCCTTTTTTACCTTCAACTTTATATACAAGCCTATGCTCACCAGTAATTCTTCTAGACCAATAACCTTTTAAATCGTATCTAAGTGGTTCGGGCTTGCCAGTTCCTTGAAAAGGTGTTTTTTTAATTTCATTTAGCAGGTCTTTAATTTTTTCTACAATGCTGCTATCTGTTTCTATCCAATATTGAAAGTCTTCCAAACCATGCTCTGTAAACTCAAAATTCATCAAAAAGATTTTTATAATTTGAACTTGAGAGTTTTACCACTCTTTAATTGATTGATTGAATCATAAAGACGTTGTCTATTTGTTGAAGTTGAAAGCAAATGACCTGTTTCAATAATTGAATTATACTCTTTCATAGACAAGATTACCACTGCTTCATCTTCTGAAGCTCTTGAAACTACAATTACGTCTGAGGATTTAGAAACATCATCAAGATATTTCTTCATGTTGCTTCGTAATTGAGTAATGGATACAGCTTGCATATTTTTATTTTAGTCTACAAATGTACTGAATTATGTACATAATATCGTACATTCTAAAAATAAAATAACAACATGAAACTTTCCCTAATTGGAGGGCTAAAGCTTGCGCACAATATGAGAGCTTTGCGATGTTGGAGAATTTGAAAAACGTCCACTCTGAACCGAAGCCCAATTGAACAACTGATTAAACAACTGAAGATAAAGACAATAATAAAAAGCCAAATTGAAACTCCCCGAAGTATTGGGGCAGGCTGTCTGCCTGAACAAATGCACTATAGAATTAATAATGCTCATTGTTACTCCCCTGATGCATCGGGGCGAGTCTGTCCGCACTTCCGCCGCGGCGCATTGCAAAAAACTGTGTTGCCTGCAGTTTTTCGCCTAATCCTATTCAAACAGTTTTTCTAATGTTGGTCTTTCAGCAAGTAAATGTGCCGCTCCGAAAACTATAAAAACTATATCGTTATTTTGAAAAGCTTCATAAATGTTTTCAATAATTACACTATCTCTAATTTGCAAAGAACTTTTACCAATTTCCCCTAATTCTCCTTCGTCAAATTCCGTTTGAGATAAATCGTAGTTTTTCAGGTCTATTTTTTGGTTGTCATTATTTTCGGCATATAAATTTTCAAAATAGTTCCATTGCTTTTCGGTTTCAGTAAGTTTCAAATTACACCTCTCTACTAAATATTTTTCTGTAAATTTTTCATATTCAGCTTTCAAATCTTTTGCTGCATTGTAACCTGATAGAAATTGCGGAATAAATCTTTGTGATACTAAAACGTATAAAATTTTGTTCCTGTCATATTTTCTCAAAAGGGAAGATATTTCTAAACTGTCTGGGCAGTCTGCATTTTGGAGTTTTAGTTTAGCATTGTCAGCTAAAAATTTTAAAAAACCAATTGTTCCTTTTTTCTGAATAGCGTCTTCTCTGCTTTTGAAGTGAATACTGTCAGCAACTTGTCCGCCTTCATTTAATAGAATTGTTGGGTTATAAAGAGAAAAGTATTTTTCAATTGTGTCAAACCTTGAATCATTTGGGTCGTTTCCGTGTTGTTCGCCAAAATAAATTAAATGTTTGTTTCCTTTTATTTTCTCAAATTTAATTATTGGAAATTTTCCATTGTTTTTCAGAAGTATGTCTTGAACTTGCTCATTTATTTCAGAATAGTTTATTGGTTCAATTTCTTTCAACGGATTTAGCTCAACTTTCTTTGATTGAAAATTGCAAGAAAAAAGTGTTGACAAAAAAAGGAAGTAGAAAATTTTCATAATTTCTCGGTGGTCAAATAAAATTGCAGCCAGCGGACAAATCGTTTTGCAATTAGGGAATTGACCAACTGTCCTCCCTGAACTGAAGCCAAATTAATAACAAAAAGCTGAAGTTAACCAACAAAAGCACTGTAGAATTACGTTAGCTTAAACCAAAGCCTGGATATGCACTGCTGTTGATTGCTGCAACGTCATGCAACAATTGCACAAAACCTGATGTTTTACCAGGGCAGATAAAACATTTCATTCCACCTTTACCAAGATTCTTTTTGTTGTTTTCTTATCACCAAATTATCTTTATAAAATTGTTTACTTATTTTAAAGTGTAACGTAGCATTACTGTCAGCTAGCTAACTGAGGATATTTTTTGCTTGCCATTATCCAGGCGAAAAAGAAAACAGAATTATAAAATAAATCGGCAAGTAAATTATTATAGCTAAAAGGAATACCTGCTACATAACAAGCAATTAAACCTTGAAAATTTTGAGGATACATGTTTGAGCCAATGAATACAGAAAAATTAGTAATCATAAAAAACAAAATTGATCCAGCAATGGAAGTTGCTAAAATGGGAAATAGCTTTTTGTTATGTTGAATTAAAATTCCCAAAACAACGATGATTGCAAAAGAAACATATACATAAGGATCAAAACCAAAACCAATAATTAAGTCTGTAATAACCATAGAAGTTATTGGAATTAAAAAAGATAACCTTTTATCGCGAAGATGCATACCAGCAAACAAAGCGATGGCACCAACTGCAGTGAAATTTGGAGGGTGGGGAAGTACGCGACTGAAAGCTCCAACTAAAATTAATGAAGCAATGGTAATAATAGATAGTGTGTTTTGATTTTTGAACATGGGGCAAAAATAAGCAATAATTTTTCGGTTTTTAAGATCGATTTTAAAGAAAAAAATGGAAATCAAACCGATCGAAAATGAAATTTCATGAAGACTTAATTATAAATAATGCCATAATTTTACTCATAATCCAAAACTTCAAACTCCAACCTCACCTCGCTATCATTAATTTCTGCATTGTCTTGTTATACCCACTTCTATACAATTGCAACAAATAAATCCCATTCGCATAGTTGGAAACATCAAATGTTGGCAACTCAGATGAATTGATCGAACGTTGTTCCAGCAGTTTGCCAGTAAAATCAAAAAAGGTGATTATATCTCCATCTTGTAACTCGCCAGAAATAGTTACTTCATCTTGCGCCGGATTGGGATAAGCTTTAAAAATTAAGGTACTAAACACCTCAAACTCCACGATGCCTACCGAACCACAACCTGCAACCAAACAACCATTACTGTCAAGTTTTAAAAGCCACCCAGATTGTTGAGGAGTAGGTGTATTATAGCCTCTGGCATCTCCAACAATCATATATCCTCCATCACTGGTTTTAATAAAATCATAAATGTTTTCTGCGGAAGTATTAAAAGTTATCGTATCAAACGGCCAGCCGTAACGCTTTACCCACAATTTATTTCCTAAAGAATCTAAGCGCATAATTTGTGCATCTGCATTGGCAGAATCAGCATTACCACCTTCACCACCAATTATTAAATCTCCGTTGCTTTGCTCAATTGCTCTGGTAAAGCGATTATAATATGCCGCATTCACGGTTTGTGTCCAAATGGTATCTCCGTTCAATGAATTAACTTTTACCAACCATGCATCCCAAGCTGAATTTATCCCGGTTGGGAATTCATCTCTTGCTCGCCAACCACAAGCTAAGTAATTGCCATCTTTTAAAATGGTTGAAGTATAAAAATCTTCAAGTCTACCTGCTTCTCCATAACTTTTAAACCAAATTTTATTTCCTAAGCTATCCATTCTTGCTAGAAATCCATTTCGATTACCACCACTTCCACCATTGCTAAGCTGCCCAGATAATAAGAAACCACCATCTGCTAAAGGCTCAAAATCTTGGGCATATTCAAATTTTTCATTACTAGCCAAATTGTATTCTTTTTGATCAATTACATTGCCAGCAGTATCAATCCAAAATATTACTGGATTCTGACTTATACCATTACCTTGTGCATCTTCATAAACTGTATTTCCTAGATGAATAAATGAATTTCTAACAAAAACTAAATCTGTACTGGTGTAAAAATATCTATTGCTAGTGCGGTAATCATTTCTATACCATATTACATTGCCCAACGTGTCGTATTTAATTAGGAAAGGATCTTGAGTAAATCCTCTTACATAATTAGTGTCGTAACGTGCAACCTTGCCGGATACATAAATATCAGTTCCATAAAAGTTAATATTATCTAAAATTAAAAATAACGATATACTATCTATCTCTCTTTGAAATTTGGAAAACTTTTTATTGCCATTTTTATCAATACAAACTATGTATCCATCATCTGTAAAAGTGGATGGATTAAAAAGTGCTCCAACTGCGTAAAATTTATTTTCAAATTCTAATACTGATGTAAAATTTGAATTATAATTAAAATATGGGTAGCGATTCGAAAAAGTTGATTGTTGTGCTTTTAAATCATTGCTAAATATTATCCAATAACAAATGATTATGAAATATTTTTTCATAGTAAATCATTTAAATAGTGGAGCTGTCGAAAAAGACAGCTCCACTATAAAGTTAGTGAATTATTGAGAATTTAAATTTATTAGCAGTTCCATTTAAATTTTGGATTACCAAATAGTAAATTCCAGAATTAAATAAATCAGTTTTTAACTGATATTCATTAATATCTGTTTTTATCTCAAGCTCTGTAATTTTACTACCAATAACTGAAAAGATAGAAATTATATCTCCTTCTTTTAAGGCATATTTTATTGTTAATAAATCATCTGCTGGATTTGGATAAGGCAAACTAGCTTTTTCATTATTAGATGATAAGGCAACACGACCTTGATTATTCTGCAATTTCACCGGATTATGCGCATAACTAGCATTATAGTATGTCTCTAAAATGCTTATCGCCAAATCAGAAATTACATAATTTTGATCTGCCCAAGGTTCTAAAGTGGCTATATTCATGTTTAATTTATAAAATTCAGTTTTCTCATTTATTCACCACCACCTTCCTCACCACCTTATCATACCCACTTCTGTACAATTGCAACAAATAAATACCATTTGCATAACCGGAAACATCAAATGTTGGCAACTCAGATGAATTAATTACGCGCTGCTCCAGCAGTTTGCCTGTAAAATCAAAAAAGGTAAGTACATCTCCATCTTGCAACTCTCCAGAAATACTTACTTCATTTTGTGCCGGATTAGGATAGGCTGTAAACGTTAAGGTTTTAAAAACTTCGTATTCTACCATACCTACCGAACCGCAACCAGCAACTAAACAACCGTTGCTGTCTAGTTTTAAAAGCCATCCAGATTGTAAACCTGAGCCGTTTATAAAATCTCTGGCATCTCCTACAAACATGTACCCACCGTCGCTGGTCTGTTTAAATTCGTAAATATTCTCAGCGGAGACAGCATTATTAACAGGATTGTACGGCCATCCGTATCGTTTTGCCCAAAGTTTATTCCCTAAAGCATCTAACTGCATGATTTGTGCATCACCATTGGCTGAATCTAAATTACCCCCTTCGCCCCCTACCATTAGATTTCCATTGGCTAATTCATATACTCGAACACCAGCATTATAATAAGCAGCATTTACAGTTTTAGTCCAAATGGTATCTCCATTCAGAGGATTCACTTTTACCAACCAAGAATCCCAAGCTGCATTTACTCCAGTTAAGTCTTCGTCTCGTGCTCTCCAGCCACAGGCTAAATAATTTCCATCAGCAAGCACAGTTACCGAATTTAAGTCCTCCAACCTACCTTGTTCTCCGTAAATTTTGAACCAAATGGTGTTTCCAGCACTGTCAAATTTTGCAATAAAGCCGTTACGTTGACCACCACCTCCGTTATTGGTTAGTTGACCAGTGATCAAAAAACCTCCATCTGCCAACGGTTCTAAATCTGATCCAATTTCATATTTATGCTGGGTGGATAGTGAGAATTCTTTAAAATTGATTATATTTCCTGAGGTGTCCACCCAGAACAATACCGTATTCTGTGTTCTGGATGATTGACTTGGTTGTGCTTCATATACTGTTGATCCTAAATGCAATATTTTATTATTATGATACATCAAATCTGTACTATTTGAAAAATTTCTAGAACCAAAACCATAATTTTTTCGATACCAAAGTTCGTTTCCCAATGTATCGTATTTAGCTAGTATAGCATCTTTCTTATACCCTAATGTGCTTGAATCAAAGGTGACTAAGTATCCTGAACAATATATGGTATTTTCTAGTAAAAGTATCTGTTTATATAGTAAGGTGGGATTAATACTATCCCCATCTTCTTTTATTGAATTATATATTTGATTACCAATTTGATCAGTTCCAACTAATAAACCACGATCCGTACGGTCAAGATTATTTACCATCCATCCACAAGAATAAAGTTTTCCATTTAATTCCACAGCGTCAAAAAAAATAGTTGAGTTATTAATAAAAGGATATACTTTAGAGAAAGTTTTAGGTTGTGCATTTGTAATTTCACAATAACAGATTAATCCTATCAAAAGACTTATTGTAGTTTTCATTTAGGTTTCCTATTAACGTAAAAAAACAACAAATTTCATATTCTCTAACTCACCGCTATGCTTTTGGATTTGGATCAAATAAATCCCAGAAGCAAAATCTGCAATATTAATCGAATACGCTGAAGTATTCTCTAAAAGATTCATAGTTTTCATCTCATGCCCTGTGCTAGAAAATACTGTAAGCCTATCACCAATCATCAATTCCGTTACTATTGTGACGAATTCACTTGCTGGGTTAGGATACAGCTTGGTGCCTATCTGGATATCATTCGTTTTAGCAATCCTATTTTCATTTCCATTTATCTGATTTGGATTATGAATAAAAGTTGCATTATAATAAGTTTCTAATATTCCTTTGGCTAAATCAGAAACGGTAAAGCTTGTACCTGCCCAATATTCTAAAGTGGCTATATTCATGTTTAATTTATAAAATTCAGTTTTCTCATTTATTCACCACCACCTTCCTCACCACCTTATCATACCCACTTCTGTACAATTGCAACAAATAAATACCATTTGCATAACCGGAAACATCAAATGTTGGCAACTCAGATGAATTAATTACGCGCTGCTCCAGCAGTTTGCCTGTAAAATCAAAAAAGGTAAGTACATCTCCATCTTGCAACTCTCCAGAAATACTTACTTCATTTTGTGCCGGATTAGGATAGGCTGTAAACGTTAAGGTTTTAAAAACTTCGTATTCTACCATACCTACCGAACCGCAACCAGCAACTAAACAACCGTTGCTGTCTAGTTTTAAAAGCCATCCAGATTGTAAACCTGAGCCGTTTATAAAATCTCTGGCATCTCCTACAAACATGTACCCACCGTCGCTGGTCTGTTTAAATTCGTAAATATTCTCAGCGGAGACAGCATTATTAACAGGATTGTACGGCCATCCGTATCGTTTTGCCCAAAGTTTATTCCCTAAAGAATCTAATCGCATGATTTGAGCATCTGTATTAGCAGAATCTGCATTTCCACCAGCACCACCTATAATTAGATTTCCATTAGATTGTTCAAATGCTCTTGTAAAACGATTATAAAAAGCAGCATTAACTGTTTTAGTCCAAATGGTGTCACCATTTAGAGGATTTACTTTTACCAACCAGGCATCCCAAGCGGCATTTATGCCAGTTAAATCTTCATCACGTGCTCGCCACCCGCAAGCTAGATAAGTACCATTCGCTAGCACAGTTACTGAATTTAAGTCCTCCAACCTACCTTGTTCTCCGTAACTTTTAAACCAAACTTTGTTGCCTGCACTATCCATTTTGGCTAAAAAACCATTCCGTTGGCCACCGTTACCGGCATTAGTCAATTGACCTGTGATAATAAAGCCACCATCTGGCAGCGGTTCTAAATCTGAACCATCTTCATACTTATGCTGAGTGGAAAAAGTAAACTCTTTAAACTTGGAAACGTTGCCAGCAGTATCCATCCAGAATAAAACGGTGTTCTGTGTTCTGGATTGACCAGTTGTAGCTTCATAAATGGTTGAACCTAA
>ENA-OFCE01000645-OFCE01000645.1-metagenomes-genome-assembly--contig:-NODE-645-length-21746-cov-5.919552_pt1 | contig 21746 bp, 15 predicted proteins | sample MGYA00153388_OFCE01 | MGnify analysis MGYA00153388
GCTTCAACCCGGCCAACCTGGAGCAGGTGTTCTTCGACAACCGCAGCTACTCGGCAGAACTCGTCGCCGACGCGCTGGTAGGCCTGTGCCGGGCCACGCCCAGCGCGGCGGCCACCAACGGCGAGGTGATCAACCTGGTGCCGGCCTGCACGGTGCTTGCGAACTGGAACAAGCGCTACAACCTCGACGCCGTAGGCGTGCCGGTGTTCCGCGAATTCTGGCGCCGGGCGCAAGCCACGGCGGGGCTGTGGACCGTGCCCTTCAGCGCCGCCGACCCGGTGAATACCCCGCGTGGCGTCAACACCGCCAGCCCCGCCGTCGCCACCGCCCTGCTGCGCGCGCTGGCCGACAGCGTGCAGCGCTTGACGGCCAACGGCACGGCTCTGGATGTGCCCCTGCGTGGCGTCCAGTACGTGACGGTGGGCACCACGCGCATCCCCATCGACGGTGCCGACGAGTTCGAGGGCCCGTTCAACAAGATGACGCCCGCGGCCGGGCTCACCGCCGCCGGCTACACCCCCATCGCCAGCGGCAGCAGCTACATCCAGATCGTCACCTTCGACGCGGCCGGCCCGGTGGCGCGCGGTGTCCTGACCTACTCGCAGTCCACCGACCCCACCAGCCCCTACTTCGCCGACCAGACGGCGCTGTACGCCACCGGGCGCTTCGCCCCGCTGCCCTTCAGCGCAGCGCAGATCGCCGCCGATCCGAACCTGAGAACGACCAGGATCAGCGAATAGCGGCCCGGCAGGCGGGCGCACGCTGTGCTCGCTACTGGCGCTGCTGGCGGCGCTGCTCGCCCGCCCTGGGTAATCCAGGGCCTCGGTGCGCACCGCGATTTACTCAGAAACGACAGAGCCCACCAGCGGCGGGCTCAAAACCTTGAACCTGCGGGCTGGAATTTGTCGCTGCGCCTCAGGTCTGCCCGGCCGACAGGCGACGCAGGGCGGTGACGCCCGGGCCAAGCGCCTACATCAGATAGGCGGCGGGTTCCGGTACTGGCGCAATGCTGAGCGTGTCGATGCCGATGTAGCTGGAGTTGGCACCTTGCGGTCCGCCGTTGGTGACGAAATAGCGGAAGGCGATGGCGGCGCTGGTCGACCCGCCGAGGCCGCTGATGGCCGAAGAAAACTGGGTCCAGGTGTTGGGATAACCACTGGCCGTCAGCCCGGGGTTGACCGACAGCAGGAGCAGCGAGAAGGTGCCGACGCTGGTGTCCGTGTTGCCGACATCGATGCCGCCGACGCTGCTGAAGCGCAGTTCCAGGCGGTCAGGGAATTCGGCAGGGTTTTCTTTGGTGCGGGTGTAGAACGACACCACGTCGCCGTTGTTGAAAGTCAACATCGGGCTGATGAGCCAGTTGTTGATCGTGCCGATCCCAGTGTCGCCGACGCCTGCAGTGTTGTTGGCGTTGGCAGCGATGTAGGCCGTGGCCAAACCCGCTTGGGCCGGAAACACCGTCGGCTCGCCCTGGAACCAGCCGGTGGAACCCACCGTGGTGCTGTTATTGACCGTGGTCCAACCAGCCACCGGGACGACGTCGAAGCCCTCGGTCAGCGCCGCGGCCGAAGCAGTGGTGCCAGCCAGCGCCATGGACACCAGGGCAGCGGCGGGCAGCAGCGCCCGCATGGAAGAAACAAAAAACGACATGGGTAAACCTCGGCAGTAGGCGGAAGGAGTGACAGGAATCGAGCCCTGCCCTGGTGGGGGGCCGCGCCACAACAAACTGGCCCCGTGACGATGACGCACGGGCCCGCGCCACGCCACCCTGCAAATAAGGGGTCGAGGGATGACGGCTGGCAAGATCGCCGGGTCTCGTTGTCCTACGCCGTGTCGGCGTGCACGCAGACGCGACAGGTACCGAACTGGATTTACAAGTGGCTTCGGCTTTTCGGGTCTGAGTCAGGCCTGAGGCTCAACGTTCCGAGGGAGCCCCATGAACCCACCCACCGTGCCGCCGTTGCGCGCCGACCCTGCCGACAAGGACCTTGCCGAGCAGGCCCAGCCGGGGCACGGCGTGCCGTCGCAGGACCCTGAACCTGCAGCACAGACTGCGCTGGCGCCCGCCGAAGCCGAGCGCGAGGCCAAGTCGGTGATGATGGGTGGTGGCGTGGTGGGCGGCGCGGCGCTCGGCGCTGCGATCGGCGTGGCGGTCGCCGGCCCGGTCGGGGTGGTGGTGGGCGGCACGCTGGGGGCAGTGGTCGGTGCGCTGGGCGGTTCGGCCGCTGGCGCCATGACCAACGCGGACGATTCGGCCAGCGCCGCCACGGCCCCGGCCGGACCCGTGCACCTGCACATCGAAGACAGCGGAGGCAGCGGGCGGCCGGTGGTGTTGATTCATGGCTGGCCCCTTTCGGCCCAGGCCTGGGCTGCGCAGGTGCCGGTGCTGCGCGCCGCGGGCTATCGCGTGGTGGCCTACGACCGCAGGGGCTTCGGCCACTCTGACAAGCCGGAATCGGGTTACGACTACGACACGCTGGTCGACGACCTGCAGCGCGTGATGGACCAGTGCGGGTTGCAGCACGCAACGCTGGTGGGCTTCTCGATGGGCGGCGGCGAGGTCGCGCGTTACATCGCGCGGCATGGTTCGTCGCGCCTGCACAGCGTGGTGTTCGCTGCGGCCGTGACGCCGTACCTGATGGTCACGGCCGACAACCCCGATGGCCCGCTCACCGCAGAGAAGGCGCAGCAGAAGATGGAATCGTTCGAACAGGGTCGCAGCGCCTACTTCGAAGAATTCACCCGGGCGTTCTTCTCGGCCCACGGGGTGTTGCAGGTCAGCGAATTGCAGCGCCGCGAGGCGCTCGCCTTGTGCGAGCAGTCGGCGCAACATGCGGCGCTGGCGTGCATGGAATCTTTTGCCACCACCGACTTTCGGGCAGACCTGAAGCAATTGAAGCTGCCCACGCTGGTCATCCATGGCGATTCCGACGCGGTCGTGCCCTTTGAAGGTTCGGGCCAGCGCACGCACCGCGCGGTGAGCCACAGCAGGCTCGTCAAGGTGGCCGGCGCGCCGCACGGGTTGAACGTGTCGCACGCGCCGGCGTTCAACGATGCGTTGCTGACGTTCCTGCAGGAATAAGCTGCCTTTTCTTGTTCACTCGCTCACGCCGACAGGCCGGCGAGCAGGCACACCGCAGCTGCACGCGGCAGCCAAAATTGCACGTTTCTGACTGAACTCATGTACGCCGCTGTCCAGCCTTGCTGCACGCCGCTCTGGACACAACGTGATGCAGCAGGTGGGAACACCCATGACCTGCATCGACGACAGCTCGAAGGACATCTTGGACATCATCGGCGTCCTCGACGGCGTTGCCGTATAGACCAACCTCCAGGCGCTCAACGCAGCGGTCGAAGCCGACCGCGCCGGTCAGCAAAACGGTTTAGCGGGCTCTGTTAGGCGTCGCCGCTTGCGGCCCAGCTTGCGACACAACTTCCGACATGCCGGGCGGGGCGGCTCCTTCCAGCACCTGCCCCGTCATCGAGCCGTAAGTGCGCGCGTAGATCCACGTGAACTCGGCCCCCATCAGAAACACCTGCGCCGAGTAGTAGACCCAGACCAGCAGCACGACGAGCGAGCCTGCCGCGCCATAGCCCGACGCCACTCCCGTTTTGCCGATGTACAAACCGATCAAGGTCTTTCCCAGCGTGAACAGCAATGCCGTGACCGCAGCCCCGAGCCACACATCGCGCCACTGGATCCTGACCCTGGGCATGAGCTTGTAGATGAAGGCGAACACCGCGCCGGTCAGACCGAAACTGAGCAGAGCATTGACGGTCTGCACCAGGACTTCGAAGCCGGTGAACCAGCCACCCCACCACTTGCCCAGCGCCGCCATGCCGGCACTCAAGACCAGAGACACCATCAGCAGGAACGCCAGGCCGAAGATCATGCCGAAAGACAGCAAACGCGCCCGCAACAGTCCCCAGGCGCCGCCGACCTTGCGCCTCGCAGGCGCCCGCCAGATACGGTCCAGAGCATCCTGCAATTCACCGAAAACGCTGGTGGCGCCGATCAACAACACGACTGCCCCCACCACCGTGGCGGTGATGCCTTCGGAGGGCTTGCTGACGCTGACCAGCATGCCCTCGACCGCAGCGGCCGCGTCGCTGCCCATCAAACCGGTCAACTGCCCAAATATCTCGCCCCGCGCAGCCTCGGCGCCGAACACCAGACCGGCGATGGCGATGACGATCAACAGCAGCGGCGCAAGCGAGAAGACGGTGTAGTAGGCCAGCGCCGCGCCCATGCTGGGCGCGTAGTCGTCTATCCAGGCCTCAGCGGCCTGTTTGACGAGTTGCCAGCATTCCTTGAACTTCACTCATCGACCGCATCGGCGTTGACAGCGGCTTCCGCCAGCTCCGTCATCAACTCGTCGGCCAGGTACATGTCTTTGACTGCGGCCTTGAGCTTCTTGTTGTCGTCCTGCAATTTCAGCGCATTCGAAAACGCCGCCGCAGTGCCGAAGCCGGTGATGCCGTAGTGCGTCATGCGCTGGTATTGGGCGATGATCACTGCGTCCAGCACCGGGCCCTTTTCAGGCGCTTCTTCGATGGTGTGCTTGAGCGCTTCGGCAACCAGGCCCTCCATCCCCTTGCAATGGTCCTTCGACACCTTGGCGTCGTGGCTGCCGATCAGCGTCTTCAGCAGTTCGGTATGGCCGGCAATGCCCTTCTGCGAAGCGTCGAGCATCTGCTTGAGTTTCGGATGGGTGGCTTTGGATGTCATCTTCTTGACCGCGCGGGCCATCTGGTCGTTGGCCGACCAGAGATCCTTGAGTTCGTTAACGTAGACATCGGACAGGTTGGCAAGTTCGGACATGATGTGTTCCCCTCGAATGAAGACAGCGAAAGTGCTGCGTCTGTTCATCAAACAGCTGCGCAGTGTTCGACGAGACGGCGCGCAGGCGTGTAGGAGACTTTCGCACCGGGCCGTCGGCCCCGGCCTCAGAACGCCAAATCGCCGGGCGCTGTAAACCGTCGCCGAAGGAAGGTGTTCCTCGCCGCGCAGTTTCAAGGCGGTAGATACAGCTTGGCAGTACCTTCGCCGAGTAGAGCTTTCCACCTGCCACGCAACGGTGCGTTGGATCTGCATGGCCTGTTGGGCTATGACGTGCTGGTTGTCGGCCGCAACGCGGTACTTCTTGCACGACGTGCCATGGGTGCGCACAGCGTCGCCACGCTGTGCGCCGACATCGACGGGTTCAGCCTGCACGCCGCCGTGCGCTGCGGCGCCGACGACCGGCAGGCGCTGGAGCAACTGTGCCGCTACATCACCCGCTCGGCACTGGCCAACGAACGTGTGCGACAAACGCCGCCGGGCATGTGGTGCCTAAGCTCAAGACCCCGTGGCGCGACGGGACCACGCACTTGGTCATGTCGCCGCTGTAGTTCATGCAGCGTTTGGCCGCACTGGTGCCCCGGCCGCTGCTGCATCTGATCCCTTTTCATGGTGTGCTGGCGCCTAACGCCAAGCTGAGCGCGCTGGTGGTGCCGCAAGAGGTGCCGCAAGGCCCTAGCTGGCAGCCCAGGAAGCAAAGCCCGCCGAGTGCGAGGCGAACTGCGTGCACCACCGCCCGGTGCGGCTGAGTTGGGCCAAGCTGCTCAAGCGCGTGTTTGACCTCGACCTGGAGCACTGACCGAACTGCGGTGGCGAGCTGATCCTTGCGGCGATCCTCAAGTAACCGGTGATCAAGGAGATCCTCACGCACCTGGGGTTGCAGGCCCGGGCACCGCCCCGTGCGCCGGCCCGAGGTTAAGCGCTGCTGGCGGCTTGACGATTTCCATCCCCCACTGTTCCCCTCACTGTTTAAGCGGCCCGGCACACAGGGCCGCTCTGGAGTCGGCTGCGTCCCGGTGGCTACGGGACCAACGGAAACGGCTTGGCGACAAGAGGTAACCCGTAGACGGCCCCGGAAAGACGCATTTCGGCTGGGCCGTCCAAGCCCAACAGAGCGCAGCCTGCATTCAAAGACAGGTTCAAGCGCCTCGGGCGCTGCGTTCCGCCCCTGTGCTGCCGTGTTCGGGGTGCCGTCGGGAAGAAAAAAGGGCGTTTGAAAAGCCTATCCTCAGGCGTACCCGCTGGTTGCCGAGCGGAATCGCTGGATGGAATGGTCGGTCTGGAACCGGCGTGAGTCGGCCATGGGCATCACCTACTCCGGCCCCGAAAGCCGCGGCGGCGACCGCTGGGAATGGAAGAGCCCGACCGAAGGCGACGGCCGGATGACCTTCACCGCTGCCGAGCCCGGCAAGCGCGCCAACTACGAGCTCTTCTTCCCCGAATTCGGCACCACCTCCACCGGCGAGCTGACGCTCGTGCCTGAGGGCAACGACACGCGCGTGACTTGGTCGATGCAAGGCACGATGGGCGGCAACCCGCTAATGCGCTGGATGGCACTAGCGATGGGCCGCATGGTCGGCCCGGACTTCGAAGGAGGGCTCGCGAACCTGAAGCAGCTGGCCCAGAAGGGCTAATCCACGCCCGGTCAGCCCCGGCGCCGCGAGGGGCTCCCGCGAACGTGCTTGCTTTCCCGCCGCACCGCCGTTAGCGTTCAGAATTCAGAAAGAAGTCGACGTGAACAGGGCTTTGTTAGGAGTCGGTAGGAGGAGACATGACATCGACGGCCGCTGCACAAGGCCAAGCCGCGCGGGGTGCTGCGCGGGCAGCGACGCAGCGCGCGCACCACGCTTTCATCTCGTACAGCCACGCCGCCGACGACCGACTGGCACCGGCCTTGCAAAAGGCGCTGCACCAATTCGGAAAGCCCTGGTGGCGCATGCGAGCGTTGCGCGTGTTCCGCGACCAGACCAGCCTCGCAGCCGACCCGGCCCTCTGGGGTTCCATCGAGCGGGCGCTGGCCGACAGCGAGTGGTTCATCCTGATGGCCTCGCCCGGCGCCGCCCGCTCCCACTGGGTCAACCGGGAGTGCGAGTGGTGGCTGGCGAACCGGGCCCCCTTGCGCATGCTGATCGTGCTGACGGAAGGCAGCATCGCCTGGGACCGTGGCGCCCGAAACTTCGACGCCGCGCGCACCACGGCGCTGCCGCCGGCGCTCTACGGCCGCTTCGACGAGGAGCCGAACCACGTCGACCTGCACTTCGCTAAAGAAAACGAACAGACCGACCAGCGCTCGCTGCGACATGCCGGCTTCCGTGCCGCGATCCTGGACCTAGCCGCCCCGATCCACGGCGTCAGTAAGGACATGCTCGACGGCGAGGACGTGCGCCAGCACCGCCGCACGCGCTGGGTCGCGGGACTGGCGGTGGCGTCGCTGGTCGTGCTGGCGGTCCTGGCCACTGTGGCGGCCGTCCAGGCGGTGCGCCAGGCCCAGGAAGCCCGCCGGGGCCAACTGGTGGCCGAATCGCGGCAGCTCGCCGCACGCGCGCAGGCGCTGCTCGGTGACGGCCGCCTGGACGCAGCGCTGCTGCATGCGGTGGAAGCGCGCCGCGCGCTGACACCGGAGGTGCAGGCCGCCACCGGCGAGTGGTTCGACGCCACCTCCGGCCTGATGGCCGCGTTGATGAACCATGGCGCCGCGGTCGATGCGGTCCAGGCCGGGAACGGCCGCTCCGCGCTCAGCGCAGACGGTTCCACGCTGGTGTTGTCACGGGGCGACGCGGTGGTGGTGTGGAACATGTCCACGCGGCGCGAGAGCCGGCGGCTCCCCGTCCGGATTCAGTTTCTCTGGGACATGGCGCTGTCCCCCGACGGTCGGCGGCTGCTGCTTTCCAGCCAGCTGACCAGCGAGGTGTTCGTGCTCGACACGGCCTCCGGCCAGGAACTTGGCGTCATCCGGCCGGGCACCAACGGCTTTCACAACATCCGCCTCAGCCCGGACGGTCGCTGGCTTGCCGTGGCCGAGGAGGGCCTGGTCACCTTGTGGGACGCGAACACGCTGCGCCCCAGCAGCCTGTCGCCACCGCGGCATGCGTCCAAGGTCGTTGGTATGGACTTCGACGGCGCGTCGTCCCGCTTGGTCTACGGCAGCCGAGACGGCCGTGTCACCGTCATGAACCTGGGGGTCCGGACAACGCAGGACCTGGCACTCCAGCCCCGACCGGCCTCCCAGACGGCCTTGGTCCTGTCGCCTGACGGGTCGAGGCTGGCGGCAGCCGGTGACTTCGGGCTTGCGGTCTGGGACGTCGCTACCGGCCGGCGGCTGTGGTCCGACGCCCAGGCGGCTTCGGCCGCGGAGCTCGAAGCCAGGCACGATAGCAATGCCGTCAACACCGTTGTCACACAGACGCCAGCCGCAGCCCGCGCAGCGGCCCTGGCGGGCGACGTGGTGGCGATGGCGGTGAGCCCGGACGGCGCCGTGCTGGCCACCGGCGACGACAAGGGTGTCATCCGGCGCTGGCGCATGGCCGGAGCGCCCGCCGACGGGACGCCGGCACTGGGCGCGCCGATGAGCTTGCACCGTGGCTCGATAATGTCGCTGGCCTTCGGGCCCGACGGCCGCTCGCTGGTCAGCAGCGCCGGCGACGGCCAGATCCTGCACTGGGACCTCAGTCGTCCCCACCGCCTGATGACGGTCGCGAAGAGCTCTCCTGCCACGGCGCGCGACCCCGAAGACGACCCGTGGCTCGACGTGATGACAGGGCAGGGGGTGCAGCGGCCCGCTGATCTCGTTGCTGGCGTCATGGCGGCGCGGCGGCTGAACCGCCCCGACCGGTTGATGGTGGCCACCTGCAGAAGAAGCGGCGAGATGGGGTGTGTCAGCCTGTCGGTTGGCACCTGGGACGCTGCCGGCAAGCGCCTGGACGACTGGGTCATCGAACAGGGTGTTACCGCATTCGGGACCGTGGCATTGGGCCCCTCCGGCGACCTGGTCGTCACGGCCCGGCCCATCAGTGACCTTACCAAAGACGCGGACGCACCGGGGCTGCACGTGGCGGTCTGGCAACGCGGCGCCTCCGCGCCGCGCCAAGTGGCTTTGGGCAGCGTCGACCGCTCGGTCAAGCGGATGTCCATCAGCGGCGACGGGCAGGTGCTGGCGGTCTCGGACAGTGATCATGTCGCGCTGGTGGGTCTGACCGACGGCAAGCTCATGGGGGAGCGCCTAAAGGCCAGTTCGCTCGCCTTCAGCCCCGACGGCCGCCGCTTTGCCATGGTCGAAGAGAGCGGTGCCACCTTGGTGGTGACCGTACGCGACACCCGAAGCCGAGAGCGGCTGGTGGAGTTGCCCGTGGATATCGACCGCTACCAGCTCCAGCTGGCCTGGAGCGATGACGGCGAGTGGCTGGCGGTGTATGGCGACCGCGCCGCGGTGGCCCTCTACGAGGTGAGCAAGCGGCGCCGGGTCGGGCCGGTGATCCGCTGGTCCGGCAGCACGCCCATCGCGCTGGCCTTCGCGCCGGACCGCCGCTCACTGCTGATGACCGACAGCGACCGCCAGGTTCTGCGCCTGGAGCTCGACCCGGTGGCCTGGGAAGCGCTGGCCTGCAGCGTGGCCAACCGCAACCTTACGTTCGACGAATGGGCCGCGCTAAAGGGCAGCGCGTGCTACCGGCCGACCTGCCCTGGTCTGCCACCCGACCCGGATCTGGCGTCCGTGCCGGATCGCCTGGCCCGTGCTGGCGATACCGCGATGGCCGAACGCGCGCGCCAGTGCCTGCAGACGGCGGGCCGCTGAGGCTGAAGGCGGCCGGGCGGCACGCCCGCGTCGGGGCTACAGCATCCCGTCCAGGACCGCCGGCAGTGGGTGCTTTCGCCGCCCATCCCGCTATGCTTGTTGCTCGCCGCGCAGCCCTTCGTCGATGTCAACGTCACCGGCACTCTGAATCTGCTCGAGGGCGCTTTAGCATTTGGCCTGCGCGCCCACTTCTTTACCAGCACGACCAGTCCCTTCGGCGACTCGTTGAGCCCGCCGCCGCCACCACCGGCGGCCTGAATCACTGAGGACGTGGTACCGGTACCTAAGAACATCTATGCCGTTACCGAGGTGGCTGCCGAGGACTTGTGCCAACTTTTACAGCGCAACCATGGCTTGTTGGGGCGCTCTTGCTCCGCACCTCCCGCTTCTTTGGCGCGTCTCGCCCGGCTTTGAAACCGTGTTCCACGATTGCGCCTGGCGCATGCCTGGGGACATCGACCGCGTCTATGCGAACGATTGGGCGCGACGTGTCCCTGGCTGTCGCCCGCGGTATGACTTCGCGCAGGCGCTCACTGACCTAAGGCAGGGCCGCGGTCCGCCAAACCCGCTGACGCACGCCACTAGCCCAAAAAGGGACCACCCCTGGCGCGGCGATGGCGGTGTCTACTCGACCCCGGTGGGTTGACGGCCGCCGATGTCGCACAACTGGCGGCGCAAGCTCGACGCCTCTCTACATCAGGCCGCCGGTTAGGTGACGGTCACGAACGACCCTTGATGGCCGGGAGCCGGTGCCACTGAACGGCAGGTTCGGAGCAGTTAAGTTCCGACATGAACTTGTCCGCGGTTTACCCAAGTGGCGAGCTGCATGAGGATGTCGAGTCACGCCGGCTTTGCCCGCCGGGTGCCCAGCGCCCCTCCCCTAAGATCCTCGGCTCCATGAACGAACCGACCTCCACCGCCAACCTGCTGAAAGGCGATCTTTCAGGCCATTCTCCAATGATGGCGCAGTACCTCGGCATCAAGGCCGAATTTCCCGACACGCTCGTGTTCTTTCGCATGGGAGACTTCTACGAGCTGTTCTTCGACGATGCGCGCAAGGCGCACCGGCTGCTGGACATCACCCTGACGACACGCGGCCAGAGCGCGGGCGAGCCGGTGGTGATGGCCGGCGTGCCGGTGCACAGTGTCGAGGGCTATCTGGCGCGCTTGATCAAGCTGGGCGAATCGGTGGCGGTGGCCGAGCAGGTGGGCGACGTGGCCACCGCGGCATCGGGGCACAAGGGGCCGGTGGAACGCAAGGTAGTGCGCGTGGTGACGCCCGGCACCGTGACCGACGGCGAGCTGATGGCCGAGCGTGCCGACACACTGCTGCTGGCCGTGCACCGGCACCGCGCCACCTATGGGCTGGCCTGGCTGGGCCTGGCCAGCGGGCAGCTGGGCCTGGCCGAGTGCGTCGAGCGTGAACTCGCGACATTTCTTGCGCGGCTGGACCCGGCGGAAGTCCTGCACGACGGCAGTGATCTGCCCCCGGCTCTGCTGCAAGCGCGAGGCGCGCGCACGGCGCGGCCGGCTTGGCAGTTCGACAGCGCCCTGGGCGAGCGAAAGCTGCGTGAACAGCTGCAGGTGGCCACGTTGGCCGGCTTCAACGCGCACGACGTGCCGGTGGCGCACGCCGCGGCGGCCGCGCTGCTGAGCTATGCCGAACACACCACCGGCGGCGGCCGCGGCGCGCCGCTGGGCCATGTGCGCACGCTGGCCGTGGAGCGTGCGGGCGACCTGCTGGACCTGCCACCCGCCACGCACCGCAACCTGGAACTGGTGCAGACCCTGCGCGGCGAAGACAGCCCCACGCTGCTGAGCCTGCTGGACAGTTGCCGCACCGGCATGGGCAGCCGCCTGCTGCGCCATTGGCTGACCCACCCGGTGCGCGACCGCGGTCCGGCCACGGCGCGCCACGGCGCCATCGCCGAACTGATCGACCACGGCTTAGAGCCGCTTCGCGACGCGTTGCGCAGCGTGAGCGATGTCGAGCGCACCACCGCCCGCATCGCGCTGCGCCAGGTGCGCCCGCGCGAGCTGGCTGGCCTGCGCCACACGCTGGCCGCGCTGCCCGGCCTGCGCGCGTGCGCCGCCCGGGGCGTGCCGCTGCTGGACGAGATCCACGCAGCGCTGCAGCCCGACGCAGCCGTGGCCGAGGTGCTGCAAGCCATCGCCGAAGAGCCCGGCGTGCTGCTGCGCGAGGGCGGTGTCATCGCGCCCGGCTTCGACGCCACGCTGGATGAACTGCGCGGCATCGGCGAGAACTGCGACGCGTACCTGCTGGCCATGGAAGCCCGCGAGCGCGAACGCACCGCCATTCCCAACCTGCGGGTGCAGTTCAACAAGGTGCACGGCTTCTACATCGAGGTCACCGGATCGCACCTGGACAAGGTACCGGCCGACTACCAGCGCCGGCAGACGCTGAAGAACGCCGAGCGCTACATCACGCCCGAACTGAAGACCTTCGAGGACAAGGCGCTGTCGGCGCAGGAACGTGCCCTGGCGCGCGAGAAGCTGCTGTACGAGCAGGTGCTGGACGCCTTGCAGGCCCACATGGCACCGCTGTCGGCGCTGGCCCGCGCGCTGGCCACACTGGACACCCTGGCCGCGCTGGCCGAGCGCGCCGCCACGCTGGGCTGGTGCTGCCCGGAATTCGTGCCCTACCCCTGCATCGACATCCAGTCCGGCCGCCACCCGGTGGTCGAAGCGCGGCTGGCCGAAGCCGGGGTGAGTGGACAAACTCGCAGTTTCATCGCCAACCATTGCCGGCTCGACGCCAGGACCCGCATGCTCGTCATCACCGGCCCCAACATGGGTGGCAAGAGCACCTACATGCGCCAGGTGGCGTTGACGGTGTTGCTGGCGGCGATCGGCTCTTACGTGCCGGCCACGGCGTGCCGGCTGGGGCCGATAGACGCCATCCACACCCGCATCGGCGCGGCCGACGACCTGGCCAATGCGCAAAGTACGTTTATGGTCGAGATGACCGAGGGGGCCGCCATCCTGCACGGCGCCACCGAGCACAGCCTGGTGTTGATGGACGAAATCGGCCGCGGCACCAGCACCTTCGACGGCCTGGCGCTGGCCGGCGCCGTCGCCAGCCACCTGCACGACCGCAACCGCGCCTTCACGCTTTTCGCCACGCACTACTTCGAGCTGACCGAGTTCCCGGCCCGGCACGATCGCGCCGTCAACGTGCACGTGGGCGCGGTGGAAAGCGGCCACGACATCGTCTTCCTGCACCAGATCGAAGCCGGCCCGGCCAGCCGCAGCTACGGCGTGCAGGTCGCCCGCCTGGCCGGCATGCCCGCCGCCGTGGTGCGCCAAGCGCGTGCTGCGCTCGAAGCGCTGGAGGCCCGGGCCCAGGCCGGACAGGCACAGGTGGACTTGTTCGCGCCGCCGCCGGCTGCGGTGTCGGCAGAGCCGTCGGCCATCGAGCAGGCGCTGGCGGCAATCGAGCCTGATAGCCTCAGCCCCCGCGAAGCGCTGGATGCGCTGTACCGTCTCAAAACACTCCAGAAAGAGTCGCTCACATGACCTATTGCGTCGGCATCCGCCTCAACGCCGGCCTCGTCTTCCTGTCGGACTCGCGCACCAACGCCGGCATGGACCAGATCGGCACCTTTCGCAAGATGATGGTCTACGAGAAGCCGGGCGACCGCTTCATGGTGATGCTGTCGGCCGGCAACCTCAGCATCAGCCAAAGCGTGCGCGAAATCCTGCAGGTCGAAAAGATCGACAACGGCCCCGATGGCGAAGGCGAACCCATCACCATCTGGAACGCCAAGAGCATGTTCGACGCCGTGCGCGTGCTGGGCAGCGCCGTGCGCCGGGTGTACGAGCAGGACGGACCTTCACTGAAGGCCGCGGGCATCGACTTCAACTGCAGCATGATCTTCGGCGGCCAGATCAAGGGCGAGGCAATGCGCATGTTCCTGGTCTATTCGGCCGGCAACTTCATCGAGGCCACGCGCGAAACATGTTTCTTTCAAGTGGGCGAAAGCAAATACGGCAAGCCCATCCTCGACCGCGTGCTGGCGCCGCGCACGCCGCTGGACGAGGCCGCCAAGTGCGCGCTGGTGTCGATGGACAGCACGCTGAAGAGCAACCTCAGTGTGGGTCTGCCGCTCGATCTGCTGGTGTACGAGGAAGGCCGGCTGCAGAGCAGCCAGATCGTCTGCATCGACGAAAACAACCCCTACTTCAGGATGATCCACAGCACCTGGGGCGAACGCCTGCGTGAAGTGTTCGAGAGCATCGACGACCCGCGCTGGGACGGCGGCGACAGCACCCACCCCTTGATGAGCCCGCTGCAACGGCACGAGCCCATGCGCAAGATAGCGCATCCCGGCGAGCGCATCGTCTAGCCCGCGTTCGGCGGCTCCCTAGAGCCCACCCGTCAGGGAACCCCTCAGCGCTGCGTTCAGCCCATGCACAAGACGATCGCCTTCAGCCACGCCAACAGCTTTCCCGCCGGCACCTACCGGCTGCTCTTCGAGGCCTGGCAGAAGGCGGGCTGGCGCGTGATTGCCGTGCCGCGCATCGGCCACGACCCGGCGTACCCAGTCACCAGCAACTGGCCGCACCTGCGCGACGAGTTGCTGGCACTGATCCTGGCCCAGGCCCCTGGCGAAAAAGTGCACCTGGTGGGGCATTCGCTGGGCGGCTACCTCAGCCTGCTGGCCGCCTGCAAACGCCCCGTGCTGGTAAGAACCGTGGTGCTGTTGGACTCGCCCGTGGTGGCAGGATGGCGTGGCCACGCGCTGCACCTGATGAAGCTGACCGGCACGGCGGCGCGGCGCGGGCCGGGGCGGGTGTCGATGGCGCGCCGGGACCAGTGGCCCAGTGCCGAGGCGGCCTTCGAGCACTTCGCGGCCAAGCCCGCGTTCGCGCGCTGGGACCCGCGCGTGCTGCGCGACTACATCGCCTGCGGCGTGGAGGCCGACCCACTTTCCGACACCCCTGGCGGCGTGCGCCTGGCCTTCCACCGCGACACCGAGACGCAGCTTTACAACACGCTGCCGCACCACCTGGGCCGGCTGTTGCGGCGCCACCCGTTGACATGCCCCGTGAACTTCATCGGCGGCCAGCGCTCGGCCGAGGTGCGCCGGGCCGGCATGGCAGGCACCGAAGCCATCGCCCGGGGGCGCATCGAGTGGCTGCCGGGCGGCCACCTGTTCCCGATGGAGCGGCCGGCAGAAAGTGCGGCGGCGGTGCTGCGCGCCATTGGGCCGGCCAGTGCGGGTTGATCGACTTTCGGTCGACCAGCGCAGCGCCTCAAAGCGCCTCGAACCGCCCCAGCCGCACGGCGGTGCCGCCGGGCTTGAGGTTGCGCAGGCCGGGCATCACCAACACGGTGTCGTCATAAGGCGCGTGCCAGATGTGGCTGCCGTCCTGCGCGATGGGCGTGCCCGCCTTCGCGACCAGGCCCAGGCCCACGGTGGGCACGAGGAAGTGGAAATCGCTGCTGAGCGCCACCACGGCTTCGGTCACGCGCACCAGTTGCTGCTGCGCCGGCACGGGAACCTTTGCGTGGCGCTGCACCCAGGCCGCAGCGGCCAGGCCCGTCAGGCCCAGGAAGCGCACCAGGGTGTCGACGGCGACATCGGCGGCGGCCCGTTCCCAGTGCTGGCCGCACTCGATGAGCAGCGCCTTGCGCGGGCTGGCCGGGTCGCCGAAACCGCCCCGCTCCACCATGCGCAGGCCGGCCGGGTGGCCGGTGTCGATCAGCAGGTCGGCCGGCTGGCCCAGGGCGCGGGCGTAGGCGGCGTTCTTGTCGAGCTGGCCGCACACCATCAATGGGCGGCAGGGGTCGCTCATCGAGTGGATGTCCAGCAGCAGGTCGGCCGCGTCGACGAAGGGCCGCAGCACGCGGGCCCGGCGCAGTTCGACCGAGTCGCGCGTGCCGAGCAACTGCGCGTCGTCCCAGACGCGGTTGTAGTCCTCGTCGACCAGGCGCGACGGGTACGGGTTGCGCGGGTCGAAGCGCGCATAAGCCTCTACGTTGCCGAAAGCCAGCACCAGCCGGCCGCACAAGGGGCGCCAGGCGCGGTCTGCGATCTCCGCCAGCAGCCAGTCCAGTGCAATGGCGCCGCAGATCTCGTTGCCGTGCGTCAGCGCCTGCACCATGACGTTCGGCCCGGGCAAGCCGCTGTCGACCACGTGCAGATAGTCGATGCCGGCGTGGCCTGCACGCCAGCGGCCGATGTCGGGCGCGCGGAGTTCGACCGGTGGAACGTCAGACATGCCTGGCCTGCGGTGCAAAGCGCAGTTGGATGGCGTCCAGCAAGTGCATCAGGTGCCCCTGCAGCCTGGCAAAGCCCGCGGACTTCTCCAGCGTGTGCGCGTCCATGTACAGCCGCTTGTTGATCTCGAGTTGCAGGCTGTGTCGGCCGGCCGCCGGGTCGGCGTAGGCCCGCACCAGTTCGACGCCCTTGAACGGGTCGTTGACCTTAACTTCATAGCCCAGCCCGGCCAGCGTGTCGTGCACAAAGGCGGTGAATTCAGGCGCGCAGGTGGTGCCGTCACGGTCGCCCAGCACAAAGTCGGAGCGCGTCGCACCGGCGCCGCCCTCGCCCATGGCGCCGGCCACGTCGTTCATCGAATGGCAATTGATGTGGTGCACGACGCCGAAGCGCTGGTGCGCGTCGTCCAGCAGTGCCTTCAGCCGGGCGTGGTAAGGCCGGTGGTAGTGCTCGATGCGCGCCACCACCTCGGCCACGCTCAGGCGCCCGGCGTAGAGCGGCCGGCCGTCGTCCAGCGTGCGCCACAACAGCGCCTTGCCGATGGCGGCCTTGCCGCTGGGCACCCAGGCATGCGGCCAGGAGCCGTCGAGCAGGTCGAGGTCGATGTCGCCTGCGTGGCGGTTGGGGTCGATGTAGGTGCGCGGAAACTGCGCCGCCAAAAGCGGCACGCCACTTGCGGTGGCTGGCAGGTAGAGCTCATCGATGAAACAGTCCTCGCCGTCGCGCAACTCGGCCACGCTGCACAGCGTGTCGAAGTCGCTCGGCATGACCCTGCCGGAGTGCGGGGAATCCAGCACCAGCGGGCGCAGGGCCTGTGCCGGCCCGTGAACGAGAAAAACGCGCTGATCCATGCCCACAGTATCGCGCCAGGCAGCCCCGGGGCGACCCGAATGGCCGCTGCCCGGCAAGCCGATAGCATCCGCCCTGTTATTGCGTCCCGCCCGCCCCACGCACTTCATTCAAGCCACCCCCGCCCCACCCACGCCAGGAGACTCCGCCATGCAAGAACGTGATTTGCGCGACCTGATCGAAGAAGTTCGCAGCGGCGCCTTGCCGCGCCGCAGCTTCATCCAACGCATGGTCGGCCTGGGGCTGACCGCGCCCATGGCCTCGATGATGCTGATGCACGAAGGCATCGCGCAGACCACCGCGCCCATCCCCTACAAAGGCACCAAGCGCGGTGGCGGCGGCCCGCTGAAGCTGATCTGGTGGCAAGGCGCCGTGCACCTGAACCCGCACTTTGCCGGCGGCACCAAGGAACAGGACGCCACCCGCATCTTCTACGAGCCTTTGGCCGGCTGGGACGCCGAAGGCAACCTCGTGCCGATGCTGGCCGCCGAGATCCCCAGCCGTGCCAACGGCGGCGTGTCGGCCGACAGCCGGGTCGTCACCTGGAAGCTCAAGCGCGGCGTCACCTGGCACGACGGCAAACCCTTCACCGCCGACGACTGCGTCTTCACCTGGGAATACGCCAAAGACCCGGCCACCGCAGCGGTGACCAACGGCGTCTACAAGGATGTGGCGGTCAGCAAGATCGACAGCCACACCCTCCGCGTCAGCTTCGCCAAACCCACGCCGTTCTGGGCCACGGCGTTTGTCGCCGCGGAAGGCATGGTCATTCCGAAGCACCTGTTTGCGGCCTATATCGGCGGGAAGTCGCGCGATGCGCCTACCAATCTCAAGCCCGTTGGCACTGGCCCGTATAAGTTTGTTGACTTCAAACCGGGCGACATCGTTCGCGGCGAGATCAACATGAATTACCACATGGCGAACCGCCCGTTCTTCGACTCCATCGAAATGAAAGGCGGCGGCGATGCGACGTCCGCTGCGCGTGCCGTGCTGCAAACTGGCGAATACGATTACGCGTGGAATTTGCAAGTTGAAGACGAAGTTTTGAAGCGCATGGAGGCAGGCGGCAAGGGGAAGGTCTACATCGTCCCAAGCGGTGACATCGAGTTTATCCAGCTCAACACCACCGACCCGTTCAACGAGATCGAAGGCGAACGAGCGAGCGTCAAGTCCAAGCACTTTGCGTTTAGCGACCCGGCGGTGCGTCAGGCAATGTCGCTGCTGGCAGATAAAAAGAGCATTCAAGAATTCATCTACGGTCGCACAGGCGTTGCAACCAGCAACTTCGTCAACAATCCACCTCGCTTCCGTTCTCCGAACACGACTTGGGAATTCAACGTTGACAAGGCCACCGCCATTCTTGAAGCCGCTGGCTGGAAAAAAGGCGGCGATGGTATCCGCGAAAAAGGCGGCAAAAAGCTCAAGTTTGTTTACCAAACGTCCGTCAATTCAATTCGCCAGAAAGAGCAGGCCGTGGTCAAACAGGCCGCTCAGAAGGCTGGCATTGATTTGGAACTCAAGTCAGTCACCGCTGCCGTGTTCTTCTCGTCGGATGTGGCTAACCCCGATACGTACGGCAAGTTCTGGTGTGACATGCAGATGTACACCACCACCATGACGCAGCCCGATGCCGAGCGCTTCATGGATCAGTATGTGTCGTGGGAAGTCTCCAGCAAGGCCAACAAGTGGCAGGGCCGCAACATTTGCCGCTACCAGAATCCTGAGTACGACAAGGCGTTCAAGGCCGCTGAGGCAGAGCTTGATCCAGTCAAGCGCGCGGCACTCTACATCAGCATGAACGATATGGTCGTGAAAGATAACGTGATCGTGCCGTTGATTAGTCGGCCGCGCGTACGTGGCGCGAGCACGAAACTGATGTTGACGCTGTCTGGCTGGGATCTTGACTTTTCAGGGTTGCAAAACTGGTATCGCGAAGCCTGATCGGTTAGCGGGACCGAGCGAAAGTTAAGCCGTGGGTAGCTATATCCTGCGGCGCCTGCTGATTGCCCTGCCAAGCGTGCTGGGCATCAGCGTGGTGCTGTTCACCGTGCTTGCATTGGCACCGGGTGATCCCTTTGAAGAGCTGGCCACTAACCCGAACGTACCGGCGGAAGTGCGTCAGATGCTGCGCGTTAAATTTGGTCTGGATGACCCGATCTGGCAGCGCTACTTTCGCTGGCTCGCGGCGATGTTGCAAGGCGACTGGGGCTACTCGTTCATCAGTCGGGTTGATGTTGATACGCTCATTTTGCAACGCATGCCGGTGACGCTTGCCGTCATTGGCGCGTCGCAAGTGCTTGCGCTGCTGATCGCTTTGCCGGTCGGAATTTATTCAGCGGCTAGGCCGTATTCATGGTTTGACCGCATCGCCAGCACGCTGGCGTTCGTCGGATTTTCGTTACCAACTTTTTTCACCGGCTTGCTGCTGATCTTGCTATTTTCGATCACGCTGAACTGGTTGCCTTTCGTGTACCGCGCTGACATTTCTGCCACGGGTTGGCAATGGTGGTGGGAACACATCCGGCAATCGATCATGCCGGTGTTGGTGCTTGGTTTGTTTCAGGGCGCGAGCTGGACGCGCTATGTACGTTCGGCGATGCTGGACGTGATTCGCCTCGACTATGTAACAACTGCACGCAGCAAGGGGCTTAAGGAGCGTGTGGTGGTGCTCAAGCATGTCGTTCGCAATGCGCTGATTCCGGTCGTGACGCTGGTGGCGTTGCAGATGCCAGCGGTGTTCGGTGGCGCCATTGTGACCGAACAAATCTTTCGCATTCCGGGCATCGGCTCGCTGTTGATTGACGCAATTTTGCGCAACGACACGCCCGTCATTATGGCCGTGACTTTTGTGTTCGCCTGCCTCGTGATTTTGTTCAATCTGATTGCTGATTTGCTCTATGGCTGGCTCGACCCCCGCATCAGTTATCGCTAGCGCGGTGCCCTCAGTGTCTCGTTCGCGTCATGTCTCGCCAACGCGCGAGGCGTGGCGGCGTTTCTGTCGGCACAAAATGGCCGTAGTGAGCCTGATTGTGTTGTTGACCATGGTGGCGCTGGTGGTGTTTGGACCGCTGGTGTGGAAGGTTGCGATCAACGAGATTGACTTTGGCGCGCGCCTCAAGGGGCCGTCGCTGACACATCCGTTCGGAACCGATGATCTCGGGCAGGACATTTTTGCGCGCATGCTCTACGGTGGCCGCATATCGCTCGCTGTCGGGCTCGCAGCGATGGCGATGGCGGTGCTGGTCGGCGTGACCATCGGCGCGATTGCGGGCGTCTCGCGCGGCGGTGTAGATGCAGCATTGATGTGGCTGACCGATCTGTTCCTGTCGTTGCCACAACTTCCATTGTTGCTGCTGCTGATCTATTTGTTTCGCGACAGTTTGAAGACCGCATTCGGGCCGGAGGTGGGCGTGTTCATACTGATCGTGCTGGTGATTGGCGGTTTTCGGTGGATGCCTGTTGCGCGACTGGTTCGCGCGCAGTTTTTCTCGTTGCGCGAGAAGGAATACGTCGAGGCCGCCCGGGCGCTCGGTGCATCGACGTCCCGTCAGGTGGTACGACACATTTTGCCGAACACGATGGGCCCAGTGATTGTGGCAGGCACGATCGATGTCGCCGCGGCAATCATTGCGGAATCGACGCTTTCGTTTTTGGGCTTGGGCTTTCCGCCGGATATTCCGACATGGGGGCGCCTGCTGTTTGACAGCAAAGACTATCTCGACATCGCGCCGCATTGGGCTTTAGCGGCGGGGACGGCGATATTTTTAACGGTGCTCACGATCAACTTTATCGGTGACGGCTTACGTGACGCGCTCGACCCGCGCAAGGTGATGTGATGAGTGCGGTTGATTCAAAACAACGCCTTCTCGACATTCGCGGATTAAAGACGCATTTCAAGACGGATGACGGCTGGCTGCATGCGGTTGACGGCGTCGACATCGCCATTGATCGTGGCGAGACCGTTGGCGTGGTCGGTGAATCCGGTTGCGGCAAATCGGTTACCGCGATGTCGGTGCTAAAGCTGGTGCCGATGCCGCCAGGGCGCATCGTGGAAGGCCAAATTTTGTGGCAAGGGCGCGACATCGTGCCGATGAGTGACGACGCGATGCGCGCCATTCGCATGAAGGAAATCGCCATTGTTTTTCAGGAGCCGATGACATCGCTGAACCCGGTTTACACGGTCGGCGAACAGGTCGCCGAAGGGCTGGTACTGCACGAGGGTTTGTCGAAAAAGGATGCGCTGAGTCGAGCGGTCGAAATGTTGAAGCTCGTGCACATTCCCACGCCCGAACGACGTGTCAACGACTATCCACACCAGTTTTCCGGCGGCATGCGGCAGCGCGTGATGATCGCCATGGCGCTCTCCTGCAAGCCAAAATTATTGATCGCGGACGAACCAACCACTGCGCTCGACGTAACCATTCAGGCACAAATTCTTGATCTCATGAAGGATCTGCAGAAAAAAATCGATACAGCGATTATCTTTATCACCCATGACCTTGGTGTAGTTGCCAGAATGGCTGACCGTGTAGCGGTTATGTACGCCGGTCAGATTGTTGAAATGGGTACTGCTGAAGAGATTTTCTATGATCCTAGACATCCTTACACTTGGGGCTTACTTGCTTCCATGCCAAGTCTGGAGAGCAAAGGTTCTCTGCTGACAGCTATTCCGGGAACACCTCCCGATCTGATCAAGCCGCCTAAGGGTGATGCATTTGCTCTGCGCAGCACTTATGCGATGGCGATCGACATGGAGAAGGAACCTCCGATGTATAAAGTATCGGATTCCCACTTGGTGAAATCCTGGCTGATGCATCCGATGGCTCCGGCTGTCGAGCCGCCTGAAGTGGTGAAGAAGAGACAGCGTGTAATGCCGAATGCTTATCCTCAGCCAATTTTGGTTGAAGGCAACAGCGTGTATTAATTACCGGTTTAAGTTTATACTAATAGGATTAGCGTCAGTCCGTTCTACGGATTGGCGCTTTTTTTGCGCGATAAACATGTAATACAAATGGATTTA
>ENA-OFCE01000646-OFCE01000646.1-metagenomes-genome-assembly--contig:-NODE-646-length-21745-cov-4.010604_pt1 | contig 21745 bp, 18 predicted proteins | sample MGYA00153388_OFCE01 | MGnify analysis MGYA00153388
GCGGCGCAAAAAATCACATGGTGGTGATGCCCGATGCCGACGTGGCGCAAACGGTCGACGCGCTGATCGGCAGTGCCTATGGCTCAGCAGGCGAGCGCTGCATGGCGATTAGCGTGGCCGTATTCGTTGGCGATGCGGCCGACAAAGTGTTGCCGGCATTGATCGAGCGCACCAAGACGTTGAAGATTCTCGACGGCAAAAATCTTGCGGCCGAAATGGGGCCTATCGTTACCGCCTCAGCGCTGGCGCGAGTTACCGGCTACATCGAGCAGGGTGTTACCGAAGGCGCGCAGCTTTTGGTCGATGGTCGTGGCTTTAAAGGCGCAGCGGCGGGCGCAGGTTGTGATAACGGGTTCTGGACTGGCGGCACGTTGTTTGACCATGTCACCCCCGACATGCGCATCTACAAGGAAGAGATTTTTGGACCGGTGTTGTCATGCGTTCGCGTGGCCGATTTCGCGGCGGCGGTGGACTTGGTCAACGGCCACGAGTTTGGCAACGGCGTGTCCTGCTTCACACGCGATGGCAACGTAGCGCGTGAGTTCAGCCGCCGAATTCAGGTTGGGATGGTTGGCATCAACGTGCCGATTCCGGTGCCGATGGCATGGCATGGCTTCGGTGGTTGGAAGAAGAGTTTGTTCGGCGATATGCATGCGTACGGCGAAGAGGGCGTACGTTTCTATACCAAGCAAAAGAGCGTCATGCAGCGGTGGCCGGAGAGCATCGGCAAGGGCGCGGAGTTTGTGATGCCGACGGCGAAATAGCGTGCGGCGGGCAGCGATTGCGCTGGTAAACACGTGTGCAGATTGGCGAGCAACTTCTCTTGGAAAAGCACGCTTTAACTGGGCTTGGCACTGAGAAATTCAAATTATCGACTTAAGCAATTTATCCCGTGCAGCCCCGGCACAGTGGTTATTTCCGCTAAAAGCCATTTAATAACGGTAAGCGTGAATGCACGCATTTTCCGTGCGAATACGTTGCCACAATCGCACGATCATCGGCGAGCGTCATCAGCGCAAAAAACACGTCCATCGGGTCATCACGCAAACGGGTTCGCCGCGCCAACAGTGGCGTCGCGGTCGGGTCAAGCAATGCGAAATCGGCTTCTTTACCGGCTGTGATTGAACCCAGTTTGTCGTCCAGCGACAGCGCCCTCGCCCCGCCGAGCGTTGCGAGATACAGCGCGTAGGCGGGCGACAAGGACGTGCCGAGCAACTGCTGCACTTTGTACGCCTCCCCGAGCGTGCGCAGCATCGAATAGCTGGTGCCACCACCGACATCGGTGCCAACGCTCACCCTGTTGCCCGCGGCAAGCGCTTGCTGCAAGTCGTAGAGCCCGCTGCCGATAAACAAATTCGAGGTCGGGCAGAAGGCAGGCGTCGCGCCCGCTGCCGTCATGCGCGCCCTGTCCGTGTCGTCGAGGTAGATGCAGTGCGCGTAGATCGATTTGTCACGCAGCAAACCATACGCGTCGTACACATCGAGATAGCTGCGGTGCTCAGGAAATAGCTCGGCGACCCAGGCCATTTCGGCTTTACTTTCGGCAACGTGCGATTGGATGTACGTCGTCGGATGCTCACGTGAAAGCGCGCGCATGGTGGCCATTTGTGCCAGTGAGGAAGTTGGCGCAAAGCGCGGGGTGATCGCGTACAGCGAACGGGCGTGGCCGTGCCAGCGCTCAATCAATTTTTTAGTGTCTACGTAGCCCGTTTCTGCTGTGTCACGCAGGCCATCCGGCGCATTCTGATCCATCAAACATTTGCCCGCAATCATGCGCAGGCCGCGCGCTTCAGAGGCGCTGAAGACTGCATCGACCGATTGCGGATGCACGGTGCAAAAAACAGCGGCGGTGGTCGTTCCGTTCTCAAGCAAGCGATCCAGAAAAAACTCGGCCATCGCATCGGCGTGCGCCCGGTCGGCGAACTTGATTTCAGCGGGAAAGGTGTAGCGGTTCAACCAGTCAAGCAGTTGCGTGCCGTAGCTCGCGATCACGTCCATCTGTGGGTAGTGGACATGCGTGTCAATAAATCCCGGCACCAAAATCATGCCGCGATGATCGGCAACCAGCACGTCTGCGCCCAATGACGCCAACAGCGCGTCAGCGGGCTCGACGCGCTCAATCAAGCCGTCACGAATCACCGTAACGGCATCAACGATGTGTTCGACGGTCGAGGCATCGCCAGCGAGCCCGGGGTCACGCAGGCAATGTAGGAGAGAGGAGCGGATCGCGGTGACGGTCATGTGCTGATGATATTCGTGAACGGCCTCGCAATGCATTGCGGTGCGCCATGACCAACATCGCGCTCGCGAATGTTCTGCATGACAGAACAACGCGTCGCCACGATGACGATCAGGGCAGCACGGCACGATTCTTGATGCAATTAGACTCCGCCATCCTTAACCATTGCGAGCATTCCCATCAAAGCGTCTTTGTCATTGAAACTGCAACGCTTTCGCGCCCGCCTCGCCGTCCTTTTTACGCGCAGGCGGCGGTTGCAAGCGGAGCCCGTGCAGCCGCCGACGGACGTACCGCCCGCTACGCCCGCTACGCCCGATGCGCAAGTGTCGGCCGTCCCGATAACACCATCCATAGTGATCGACGATGTAGACGCAGCGCCAGCCCCAACCCTGACGCTGGCCGAGGCCGAACTAGCGCCCTCCCCGCCCTCCTCGCCCTCCGCACCCATCGCGACCACCGACGCGCACACCTTCGAAGACAGTGCGCGCAGCAGCGACGGCGCAACGGCGCCGTGGTTGCTGCTGCCTCCGGAGCGCGCCTATCGGATGTATGTGCCGTCACATCGTGGCTCCGACGATCCGATGCCGCTGGTGGTGATGATTCATGGCTGTCGCGAAACCGCGGCCGACTTCGAACGCGGCACCCGCATGAACGCGTCGGCTGATCGCGGCGGGTTCGCCGTCCTGTATCCCGAACAAGCGGCCTTTGCGAACTTACGTCGGTGCTGGAACTGGTTTGAGCCGAACACTGCGGCTGGGTACGGCGAGTGCGCCATCATTCTCGAAATGATTAAAGCGGCACACCAACATGTCGCGCTCGACCTCGCACGCGTGTACGTGGCTGGCATGTCCTCCGGCGGCGCGTTGGCGGCGCTGCTTGCGTTTCACCACCCGCATGTGTTTGCGGCGGTTGCCGTGCATTCCGGCCTGCCGCCGATGATGCCGCCATCCACTGCGGCGGCCATTTCAGCCATGGAGCGTGGCGTCCGCGTCGACCCTGAGGCGCTGGCCGACAGCTACTGGAACACCCACGAATTGCCACCACCGCCGCTCATCATTGTGCACGGCGATGCCGACCCAACCGTGACCGAAAAAAACGCGACACGACTCATGCAGGTGTGGGAAAAGCTCGTTGAATCTGCGCCGCAGGCAACCCCCTTAACGCGTGACGCGCGAGATTTCGCGAGCACCGAATCCGCGCGCGCATATTCTCAAATTGATCTACAACGCGAAGGTCGAATCATCATTCGCAGTATGCGCGTTCACGGTCTCGCGCACCGCTGGAGCGGTGGCGACGCCGCCCTGCCCTTCAATGATGCACAAGGCCCCGATGCAACAGCGGCGATATGGAAATTCTTTGAGCGGCAGCAGCGCTAGCGCTGGCCACGGATCCGCCAGCGTCGGGCCCGCCGTCTACAGCGCGTTGCGCATCACCACCATCGGAAACGCATTGCCCGACGGATACGTGAGCTCGGCGCGCAGCACCTCGGCAAACTCAAGCGCTGCGTAGTATTGGGGCATCACTTCAGCGTGGTTTGCGTCATTAACGCAGTGCAGCCAAAGCGCGTCGCCGCCATGCGCACGAACCCTGTCTCTCACCGCTGCAACCGCCATCCGGCCCACGCCACGCCCTGCGAACCCCCGATCAACGATCAACGTATGCATCCACCAGTGCGGCGTGGTGCGCAGCGCGTCGCCGTAATAGGGAAGCGTCTCGAACGGCAGAAATACGCAACCCGCCAAGGCACCATCGACATAAAAAATGAACGCTTCACCCGCTGCTTGTCGCTTGCTAAATGTAGCTTCATCAAGACGCAAAAGCCACTGCCGTACACCCCGTGCGGCGAGCCAATCGAAGCTGCGGTTGTAGAGCGCATGTGCCGGTGAGACCTCCGACGCGCTCATCGGGGAAAAGGTAAATTGCATCGCAAAAGTGTAGCCGGAGCTGGGCGGCTGGTTGCGCGCCATTGAACCGGTTGTCTGTGGGAGCGGTTCCACCGCGATAGTCAGGTCGCGTTGCGATTTTCGCGGCGGAACCGCTCCCACAGCAGAACCCATACGCAGGAAGGGCGGTGCCTGCTTCGTTAACCGTGCGTCCGCCGCACCTTCTACGAATGCGGCAGTTTGCAGACCGCTGATGCCTGAACGTGTGTTCGCTACCGCTAAAAGCGAAGTTCGTTGTCGTTCTCGTTGTTGCCTTCGTTGATCCGGTTATCGGGATCAACCTTGAGCAACAGGTTTTTGGAGTCGAGTGTTTGCGTGCTGCCCGGTTCGGTAAAGCAGCCGACAACCACTTGCTGCGCGGTGTTTACTTGAAAGCGCGGGTTCATGACCACGCGAATGGTGGTGGCACGTCCCGGATAGTTGTCGCGTTGCACCAGCGGCGTGTTGGCCGGAAAGCCCTGCGGCAACGTGAGCGTGTCGAGCACGCGGTTGTTGGCATCGACGTCGATCAGTTGCACGTCGAAACGCGCATTGGGGCCTGTAGCGGCTGCGATGTTGACACCGGAAACACCCCAAGTGAGCTTGGGCACGTTGACGGTGGTCGGTGTGTTGACGGCGAGTCTGTCGCAGAAGAACGAATTCACAGGGAACATGCCGCCGCGCGTGGTGACGACCACCGGGCCGAACGGCCGTGTGAGCACGTACGGCGTGGCAAGCGCGTGCAGCAAATTTGGCAGCGCGGCGGGTGGCGGTGGGGCGGGCGGTGGCGTCGCGGGCGGTGACGGTGCGGCACCACCGCAGGTGGCGTCGCGGGTCATCGGCAGCTTCACGTCGCTGATTTTGCAATGCGCCGAGCCCTCTACCCTGAGATCAAGATTGAAGGTCGCCGCCGAGCAATTGCGCTCGCTGCGGTCCACAACTAGCGTCGGGTCGGCCTCGCTAACGCGGGTCAGATTGACCGTGCTGGATGGCCCGAAGGCGACGAATCGATTGCCGATCCGGTTCAAGTTGTTACCGGTGAGGACGAAACGTTCGGCGGAGGCACCATCGGTGCTGCGCTCCACGCGATCCACGCGGCTGTTCTGCACGATCAACAGCTTGTACTCACCACGCCCGCCACCGAGATAATTCAATACCAGTGTGGCGTTACCGGTGGGCGCATCAGACGGCGTGTCGATTTCAAGCTCGACGAAGCCTTTGCGATCAATCAGATGGTTATTTCGACCGGAGTCGAAGTTGCCCTTGCCGGTGATCCGCGCGCTGCATAAACCGTTGCAACTCGCAATAGTCGCGCTTTCGAGTCCCACGTCCACCAGATTTTTTTCGATACGAATCTTGTGATTGGGCCTGCCGCGAACGACGGCTGCGCGTTCGCTGAGCGGATAGCCGAAGTTGCTGTTGCTGCAATTGGTGGTGCCAGCGGGCGGGTTGATGGTGGTGACTTTCAGTACGTCGTCAGCGATGGCGAGGCCTGCCGCGATGAACGTGGCAGCGGACGCGACGATCGGAATCAGCTTGGCTGTTTTCATGACTTACCTTTGTAAAAAATGGATGAATTAACTGAGAGGGAACATGAGAAAAACAGCACGCGCCCATGGATCAAAGACTAGATTGCAAGCGGCTTGCCGTCGATACGACGTTTGCCGTAGCGAGCGGTTTGCGATGGCGTAGGCGTGCTTGCGATGGGCAAAAAAATGCGCCCACTCTGGGCGCATTCTTTAATTACAGCTTTTTTACTAATCGCCCGTTTTAATTGGGCATATCCGCGTAAAACGCCAAAAGGTGACTGTGGGCGTTTATAAGCCCTAAGCCCATATTAAATGGAGCTTTTACGTTAAAGCTGATGCCGCGTTTCACAACCGCTTCAACGCAAAATTCGCGCTACTCGCAAGCCACTGCGCCCGGCGGAATGTTGGCTCTCGCGACGCCTGCGGTGGCGTAGCCTTTGACCATCGGATTGAAGTTTGATTTGTTGCGTTCGGCCTCTGAGGGGTTGCGGTTGATGCCCTGCCGCGCGCAGCAAAAGCGCTCGTCGTCGCTGTGGACGATGGTGCCGCGTGGCGCGCAAGCGTCGGCGGCGACGACGCGGCCCGAGGTGTTGGTTTTGGAGAAATCGGTTTCGCGATGCCAATTGAAACCGCTCGTCGCGCGAGACACCGCCTTGTCAAATTCAGGACGGCAACTGTTCTCGCCAGAGACGAACGAGTCCAGGCCGCCGCAGGCGTAACCCGCTGAATTTCTGGCGCAACATTCGTCGTGCGTCCAGCTGCCGCCGCTGTAAAGGCACAGCCCGCTGCTGCACACCGCCAGTCGATTGAACGGGCCAAGCGGCGCGCCACAATTGCTGCCGCCTGCACCGAAGCATTGGCTGTCGGGCACGCGGGTCACCGGCGCGGCGCGGGTTTGATCGCAGTCACGCACGATTTTCAGTGGGATGCGTTCGCGCCCCGTCGGCCACTGCACGAAGACGGAATTGTTGCCCAGCTCCGCGTTGTCGCGCACCTTGATGCGCACCTCGACAAAGCCGAGCGGCCCGACGTTGGCGTTGGGTTGGTGGAAGTATCTGCCCTGTCCGGTCACACTCCCCGTCACGCCAGTAATTTCCTCCTGCACCGAGGGAAGAACGTCCGCACCGTGACCCAACAATCGCACGGCAATCGTGCTGCCGCGTTGCACCAGGATGCGCTCGTTGACGCTGCTGCCGCTCATGAATTTGTTGTAACGATGAAAGCGCAAATCGCGACTGTCGCCGATGCCGGTTTCGAGGCTGCCGCAAACGACGTCACCACTGACACGCCCGATCTGCACCCACTCCAGTCCGGCGTGCGCAGCCGACGACAGAACGGCCAGCAGCGACGTCACGGCGCATTGCCAAAATTTGCTTGAAATGTGTTTCATGAACGGTTTCATCACTGCTTTTTGCTGAACTGGCGGATGTCGCTTTGCGCGACCACGCGCCCGTCGCGATCCAGGGCCTCAACGCGCCATTTCGCGATGCCCTGCAGGCGGCTGGCGATCCATGTCGGCGGCGGCGAATAGCGCGTTTCGGCGGTGGTACTGGTGATGATGGTCTGGCCACCGCTCTCGACGTCTATGCGGTAACTCGCGGCGCCGGGTACGTCAATCCATTCAAAAACAACGACGCGTGATGCGTCAACCGCGGCGTCCGACAGCGGCAACATCAGCCCCAACAGCTTGACATCCGTGGCGGGTCGGGCGGTGCTATGCGCATTTGCGGCGGCAGCATCACCCACAAAGTAGCGCAGCGCGGGCATGGGAAAGCCCGCCACGCCGCCCGTCTTCACCAGTTGTCCATTGCCCTATCTCCGAGTTCGCCTCCTTGTCGTCCGTGGCCTCTATGCGCAGCAGCACCTGATACGGACCTTCAACGTGAGTGTCGAGCAGCGACGGTTCAGGGCCGTCGAAACGCACGATGCTGTTCGGCATCAAAAATTGTGAGAAGCGCGCGACGGTGGTGTAGCGTTTTTGCGTGCCGCGCAGCTCCAGCGGCAGCGTCGCCTCGGTCAGCAAATCGCTCACCTCAGGGTCGCTGTCACCCGGCCGCACCAGTTCCCAGCGGCCCTTTAACTGGCCCGATCCGTTGTACTGAATCTAGGCCGAAAAACGGGGCAGGCGCTCGCCGCTCCGGAGGACGAAGAGTTGCGTCGTATCAGCCTGCCCCGAGAAATTGACCTTAACATCAATCAGCGACAACGGCGAACGCGCCCCGCCCGCGCCAAGGCGACAGGTCACCACGGCCCACTTGTCACCACCGCTGCCGCCAGTGAAACGGCGCACGTAAAAGAAGTCGCTGTTCTTGCCCTCGATGCCCTCCTGCACTGCGCGGCGCACGACAGAGGCAGGGATCACCATGATGTCGCTGAAGTTTTTTTGTCCGATGCCTTGCGTGGGGCGAGAGCGATCAAAGTTGAGCGGGAGACGACCAAACAACGTGTTGGGCACGCAAGGGTCGCTGGTCGTCACCGAGCCCGCGCCAACGCCCGGTTGCACGGTGCCGCACCACAACGCCTCAATCGCACGCTCGTTCGGCTCCAAACCCTGAAACGTGATGAACACCGTGTTTGGTGCATTGCTGCGCACGTTGACACCGGTAGGATGTACGGCCCTGATGGCGGCGGCTGGCGACACGAAGAACAGTGCGAACACGACCAACGCAATAGTGCGCAGCGTTTGGACTCGCATTCGCGCAAGCGGGCGAGGGTTGGTGAAAGGGCGGTCGCCAAAAACAAATGAAAGCAAAGAAATCACGTGGAACTCCGTTACGTTTTGTACGTTCTAGAAATTAATCGAGAGCCCCATTTGCACGAGGATTTGTTTGCCTGACAGCACTTGCGCAACGACGGTGTCGAGTGCGCGGTTATTGGCGAAGGCAACGCGAACGAACACCTGCCCTGGCAGCTTTTTGCCGAACTGCTCCAGTGTGAATTTGCGCGCTACTTGCAGCGCGGCGGTCAGCGTGCTGCTGTACTGCTGGTTCAGCGAATCAAACGCGAGGCTCTTCGCGTAATCCGCCTTGATCGACCACAGATCCGACATCTGCCAGTCGATACCGACCGTGCCGCCGTTGTTGTAAGTGGCTTGAGACTTTTCATAGCTGAAATTGCGACTGCGGTTGTAGCCAAAATTCAAGTTGAGTTTGTCGCTGACTTTCCAGCCGATAGTCAGGCCGTGGGTGTGGATCAAAAAGTCAGCCTGCTCGCGCTCCGGCTGCCGATTGTCTTGGTCGCCCATCTCAAAGTTGTAACTCACGGTGTACGGCTCGTAACTCCAGTTCAGCCCCACCTTGTGCGTCGTGTTCATCTGATCCGGCCAGAACGAAGAGCGCGCGTTGGTGCCATCCGGATTGCGCAGCGTGTACTGCCGAACCTGTCGCGATTCGAGCTGCATTTGCGGCAAATAATTAGCTGGCTTCTCGGAAGTACCGAAGATTCCCGGCAACGGCACGGTAAGCTGTGCCAGCTTCTCGTAAGTGCCGGTTTTCAATATCCTGGGGATGGTCGTCACGTTGTCGTTTTTGTCGCTGCCGACCAGCGTGAGCGCGATCTCGCCGATGCGCAGCTCACCGCTATAGCGCATCATTTGTTGATCCGACAGAAAACTCGCGCCCAGACTTTTAAACAACGGCTCCGCGTATTCGTAGTGCACGATGCCACGCAGGTTGATCGGATACTTGTCACCCAGCCACTTCGCATCTGTCACCAGCAGATACGACACTTCTGCCTGATAGGCATCACGCGTTTCCGGCTTCACGGGCACCAACGCGCTACCTTGCGCCAGCTCCGGACTGACTGGATTGACATAGCGGGAGCGCGCCCACAGCGCGCCCAGCTTCCAGCGGCCGTCCGGGTCAGCGCTGACGACACGCAACCCCAGCCCGCGACTTTCTTCAGCATCGGGAATTTGCCCCTGATTGACGTTGCTTTGTGGCAAGGCGCGCGCGTCCATGAACAGCAATTCGGTGCGCAGCAGCCCCTTTTTTTCGGGAATCAATTCGACGCCAACCGTGCCTGCATAAATGCGATGACTGATCGTGGCGAGACCGAAAAAATCGTCGTATCCCACGATGCTTGTGGCGCGAATTGCGCTCGCTGACACGTCCAGCCACGGCGTGATCGCATAGCCCAGTGACACACCGCGACTGTCGCGATTGTTCAGCAGCAACGGATGACTGCCGTAGCTCAAATGGCCGAGCGCAAACTTGGCATCGCCGCGCGTGAACTCCGCCTTGTAATCGTTCAAATCAATCTTCGTGGCGTCGACGCCCTCTGTGCCAAAGCGCGGCGCTTCAGTGCGATGGCTCACGCCGGTAAAGTTCGCGCCAGACTTCACGTCCCAGCCCAGCGGCTTGCCTTCCCAAGTCAATCCACCAGTTGCCGTCATGTCCTGAAATTTCGGACGCGCGCCCGGTTTGCTGGTGCCGGACACGCGCTCGTGAATCTGCCCCTTGATGCCGACAGTGAAGCGTGATTCGATGCCCTTGGCTTCAGGTTCACGCCCCGGCTCAACGGTCACCGCGAATTTCGCGATATCCAGCCATTCATTGCCACGGATTAGATGCACGATGACCTCGTGCGGCCCCACCGGCAGCTCGGCACCGTTCAGCTCAGCGCGAAAAGTTGTTGCGTCGATGGCTTTCGTTTGCTTCGACAGATTTAGCGGCCCAATGCAAATGACAATCTGTCCTTCAGCGGGTGTCGGTGCCCGCGAAAGACGCACTTCAAGAACGTGATTGCGCTTAAGACTTTGTCCGACGAAGGTGGGCCTTTCAACCTTGAGATCTGTCGGCACCGACAACTGCGCACCTGCCGCGAGCGACATGCTTAGCAAAACGGCTGCTAGCAACGGTTTGCGCATAGGTTGAAAACGCTTCTGGCGTGCGTAAATGGGGTTCATGGGAGTCCTCAGGCGTTGTTGGGTGAGCTATTGCTGACTGGGATACATCCATTCGGAGCGCGCGGCGCGGCAGCGATCCCGCTCGCCCATCGCGTCGACTTCAATCGGCCAGCGCAGGCCGTCGCTGGCCTCCAGACTGCACACCACAGCGCGGCGCCGCGAATCGTTCTCTGGGATCGCTGTTACCGCTAGTACGGCGTCAGCGGCGGTCGCGCAATAGTCGCGCCCCTTGCCAACGCGATAGACGATGTGCGCCGGGCTCGCGGAGTCGCACACGGTGGGCCGATGCAGCACCGTACTGCGCGCGCAGCGCATGACTTTTTGCGCGGTGTCGAACTGAGCCTCAAAGCCGTTAGGGCAGCACACGCCGTCGCTCGCCGCTGCAATCGCCTGCGCAGCAAAGCCCAAACTGACACCCGCAACGAGCAGCAATACGGCGATGATGGGCGCAAATTTCATGTAATGCTCGCGGTGAATTTGGACGTTGTCGGCACTTGTGTTGCCGATGTCCAAACGTTACGCAGCGCAGCGCTCCCGCGCCATACGGCATCTGCCGTATGCAGGCTTCAGGATTGACGTAGCGGCGGTGCTAGAGCGGTCGAAATGTGGAACCGCTCCCACAAGAGCGGATACGCGGGTGAGCGACTACCGCGCCCGCAACGCCAACGCGATCAACTCCGCCACACTATGCACATCCAGTTTGCCCATGATGTTCTCGCGGTGTTTGCGCACGGTGGCGACGCTTAAATCAAGCTTTCGTGCGACATGTTTGCTGGAGTCACCCTCACACAACATGTCCACAATTTCGCGTTCACGCTCGGTGAGTTTCGCAAGTGGTGATGCAGCACGGTTCGCACCGGGCGCAGGCACGTACGACGCTGCGACCGACTGGCTGACGTACCGACCGCCTTCGCGCAGCGCACCTAGTGCGGCGAACAATTCATCCGCATTGTGTTGTTTGTGAACGTACCCATGCGCACCCATCGCCAAGGCACGCGCGACGGTGGCGCTGCTCAAGTCCCCGGTCAACATCAACACACGCAACAGCGGATGCGCCTTAAATAACGCCGCCGCTAAATCAATGCCGTCACCGTCCGGCAGGCCGACGTCGATGATGGCAATGGTGGGATGCTTGTCGGCGATCACGGTCTTGGCGTCAGCCACCGTGCCCGCTTCCCCTACCAGCTGAAATTTTCGTTCGAGCGCCAACAGCATGCGCAGGCCATCGCGAATCAGCGAGTGATCTTCGACGATGACCACCGACGTCGGTGCATCGGTTGCGGTCGTGTTGTTAGTATTGATTGCCATGCGAACTCCATTCGGACTGCTGCATGCTCGAAACGAACCACGCGCTTGGCAGATCTGCGTCAGTACGTGCGGCGAGATTGTGCCACTCCGTTGCGCCGATGCGCAGATCGCGACTCCCAGCGTCGCTCAAATAAACCGACAACGCTGATGATCGCCAGCAGCATCCGCAACCGTATTCTGTTCGCGGCACTCGCGCCGCTGCTTTTGGCAGTGGTCGGCGTAGGTACGCTGCTTCTCACGCGCCACGCGCAGGACATCGAGCGCAATCTGGTGGAACGCAGCACTTCGCTGGCCCGACAAATCGCCATGTTGGCCGAGCTGCCACTCGCCACCGGATCGCGCAGCACCGCGCAGGCAGTCGCTGACTTCATCGAGCGCAGCGGCGACACGGTGGGCCTGTCGCTGGTGGATCGCGCTGGTGTCACCGTCGACAATCGCGGCAACATTGGCACCGCCGCACAGCGCATGCTGGAGGCGCGGCCGATGAGCGTGCAGGTGGAGCGGGAAGCCAATTTGATCAGCGTGGTGCATCCTGTCGTGTTGTTTTCGTCGCCTGCAGGCGTGCCAACCGCGCCTGCATTCACGGGGGAGCAGCGCGTGGGCTGGGTAGCGCTAGCCGTTTCGCGTGCAGAGGCGCAGCGCAGCATCGTGAGATTGTGGTGGACCGACGGTGGTACTTTGCTGCTGGCGACGCTGTTGTCTCTGGTGTTGGTTCGGCTCGCGATCAACTCTGTTGCCCGACCACTTGCGACGTTGTCGGACGCGCTGTCAAGCGTTGCCAAGGATGATTTTTCGGTGGTATTGCCGGAGTCCGGCCGCGGCGAGTTGCGCGCGTTGGCCGTAAATTTCAACCGCATGACCGAAGCCCTGCAAGCGGCGCGATTGGGGTTGCGCAGCGACGTGGCGCGTGCCACCGATGCGCTGGCATTGCGCACCCGCGAAGCCGAATCCGCCAACAGTGCGAAGAGCCGTTTTCTCGCGGCGGCGAGTCATGATTTGCGGCAACCCGCGCACGCATTGTCGCTCTACACAGCAGCGTTGCGGCACGGTTTGCGCCAACAACCCAATGAGGTTCAAGGCGCGCTGTTGCCCGCCGTCGACGGCATGCAAGCCGCGTCTCGCTCGCTTGATGCTTTGCTCAATGTGGTGCTGGATATTTCTCGTTTCGATGCGGGCGTGGTGACGCCTGAGTTGCAAGCTGTTGCGATGCGACCCTTGCTCAATGAAGTGCTCACGGTCTTCGCATCAAGCGCATCTGAGCGTGCGCTAACGCTGCGGGGACGAACGCCAGACATAGCGATTGTGACTGACCCAACGCTACTGCGCCGTATGCTCGACAACTTAGTGAGTAACGCCATTCGTTTTTCGCGCAGCGGCGAGATTCTCGTCTCGGTGCGCCCGCGCGGCGATCACACGCTGCTTCAAGTGTGGGATCAGGGTGCCGGCATCGCACCGGCAAATCTACCGCTGATTTTTGATGAGTTCTATCAAGTTAAACGCACTGACGGCGGTCAGGGTGGCATGGGACTGGGGCTAGCGATTGTGGCGCGGGCGGTGCAACTGTTGGGCGGCGCAGTCAACGTGCGTTCTCAGGTAGGGCGCGGCACCTGCTTCAGTGTGCGTTTGCCGGGGCCGTCGGTGCGACCGCTGGGAAAGCTGCGTGAACCGACGCGCGCCTTGGCCAGCGCTCGCCGACGCGTTTTGGTACTCGATGATGATGCTTTGATTCGCGATTCGATGCGCACATTGTTTGAATCGATGGGCTTCGAGCCGACCGTTGCGGCCACGCTGCACGCGCTGCTTCCAGTAGCCAAACAAGATTGTGCAGACATCGCGGCCATTCTTGTTGACTACCGACTGCTGGATGGATTTAGCGGCATTGACGCTGCGCGCCGATTGCGCGAGGCGACGGACTTTGATGTACCCGTAATCATCATCACCGGTGACACCTCACCGGATCGTTTGCGCACTTTGCGGGAAAGCGGTTTTCCCATCATTCACAAACCATTGGATCATCACACGCTAATGCTGGCGATGGGGTTGGGCCATGACTGAACATTCAGCACACACCGCCGTGCTTGCCGCGTGGCAAACGGGTAACGCAGTCGACGTTGAGGCCGCATTAAGCGCGTGGACGGCAGCATACGACGAGCCGCCCGTTGAGTACTGGGTACAGCGCGTTTACGCCGACGCGTGCTTTGAGCGAGACACACTGGCAATCTCTGTTCGCAACGCAGAACGCGTGGCGCGGCGAATGGGTGATGAAGTGGCATTGGCGCGAATGGCCGCCTCAGTCGTTGATGCGCTTTACAGCGATTGGCGACCCTCGCGCGAAGCACGCAATTGGCTTGATGTGTTGCGCGATGTCGCGTTTGCGCGGTTGCAGGCTTTGCCGACTTCGTATCGCCTAGAAATTGCGGCAGGAATTTTGGCAGCAGACCTTTTTGGCGAGGCCCTATCGACCGCGAAACAGGTCGCAGAAAGTATTGCCGTTTGGGTCGACGAAGACGCCGATACGTCGGCTATGGTGCGCGGCACTGCGCTGGGTTATGCGCTGGAATATTTCAGTGGGAAGCGGCAGTGGCTGGTCGCGAGCGATTTAGTGCAACAGATTGATCTGTTGTATCAACGACCGGCGTTGGGCTCGGCGGGACGTGCGCGCGTGTCGTCACGGCGCGGTTTTTATTATCACTATCGTCGCGGTGATTATTTCGGCGCGATGCTGCACAGTAACGAGGCAGCGGCGCAGGCCAAACAAGCTAGCGTCGCGCGTCCGCGGCGCGAGGCTAGCATCACCGTCACGCTGTGTCACTTGATGCGTGGCGAACTGGCCGACGCGGAGCATGCACTTTCGCTCGAGGCGGCGAGCATTCCTGATGGCCACCTGATGATGCGGGCGAATGTGCATTACGAGCAAAGTTGGTTGCACGCGTTGCGGCGCGATGTGGTGGCCGCACAGCGTGAATTGGATGCAGCGTGTCGGTTGTTTGCCGAAATTGACGAACACGGCGTGATGTCGCTGGCCACGCCATCGCTTCAGGCGCAGCTTTTGTTGCAGGTAGGTGAATTCGATGCCGCGCTCAACGTCTTTGAAATGCGCACCCGACGACCCGATGCGTGGGTGGTGGACATCGCGTTGATCGAGGCGATTCGGCATCTTGATCGCAACGAGCACGACGCTGCCATGGCGGCTTTGCGGCGTGGTCTCGCCATTGCTGCGCGCATCGACATCAAGGGCATTTTCTGGGCCTGCCGGCCCGAGTTTACGCGGCTATTAAGCCTCGCCATCCGTGAAAACATTGAGCCAGAATGGGTGCAAACCGCCGTGGACGCGCGCCTGATTTCCCTGCCGTAGGCGCATGATCTAGCGTTGCGATTCGCCGCTGTCAACGGACGGAAAAGAGTTTCTGGTTACACTAAAAAATGTCAAAAACACTCATCATTGCCGAAAAACCGTCCGTAGCGAGCGATATCGCAAAGGCCCTCGGCAACATCAAGAAGGATGGCGACCACTTCGAGAACGATCAGTATGTGATCAGCTCGGCGGTCGGTCATCTCGTGGAATTGGGCGAACCGGAAGAAGAAGAGGTCAAGCGCGGCAAGTGGACGTTTGCCAAGCTGCCGGTGATTCCGTCGCACTTCGGACTGAAGCCGATAGAGAAAACCGCCGACCGTTTGCGCCTTCTGACCAGGCTCATCAAGCGCAAGGATGTCACCAATATCATCAACGCCTGCGACGCCGGACGTGAGGGCGAACTGATCTTCCGGCTGATTGCGGAGCACGCAAAAGCGAGGCAGCCGATCAAGCGGCTGTGGCTGCAGTCGATGACGCCGACCGCTATTCGCGACGGTTTCAGCAAGCTCAAAAGCGATGCGAGCATGCTGCCGCTGGCGGATGCGGCGCGTTCGCGATCCGAGGCCGACTGGCTGGTCGGCATCAACGGCACCCGCGCCATGACGGCGTTCAACTCGAAAAGCGGCGGCTTTCACCTGACCACCGTGGGTCGCGTGCAGACGCCGACGCTGGCTTTGATGGTCGAGCGCGAAGAGCGCATTCGCAAATTCGTGGCGCGTACCTACTTTGAAATTCACGCGACGTTCGACGCCAAAGCGGGGCAATACGCCGGTCGCTGGTTCGATGAAAAATTCAAGAAGGGTGACGATGAACATGCGCGTGCTGAACGCATCTTTGATTTGCCTAACGCGACCAAGCCGGAATCCGACGCACGCGCCAAAGCCATCGCAGCGAAGTGCCAAGGCAAAACTGGCATCGTCGAAGAAGAAAGCAAGCCGACCACGCAGGCTCCGCCGCTGCTGTACGACTTGACCAGTTTGCAGCGTGAGGCGAACTCGCGTTTTGGTTTTTCTGCACGCACGACCCTGTCTTTGGCGCAGTCGTTGTACGAAAAGCACAAGGTCTTGACCTATCCACGGACGGACGCACGCGCATTGCCTGAGGACTACGTTGAGACTGTCGGCGAAACCCTGCGGGTGCTTGAAGAAACCAATCGCTACGGCACCTTCGCACGCGAAATTCGCACCAAGAAATACATTCGTCCGAACAACAAACGGGTGTTCGACAACTCGAAAATATCGGATCACTTCGCAATCATTCCGACCCTGCAATTACCACGCGCAGTGGGCATTGCAGGGGCGTTGAACGAGTTGGAAGAAAAGCTCTACGACATGGTGGTCAAGCGCTTTCTGTCGGTGTTTTTTCCATCGGCCGAGTTTCAGCAAACAACGCGCATCACGCGCGTCGAAAACGAGGCGTTCAAGTCCGAAGGCAAAGTGCTGGTCAACGCGGGCTGGCTCGCGGTCTACGGCAAAGAGGCAGACACCGAAGAGACTGGAAACTTGACGATTGTCGCTCCGGGCGAAAAGCCCTTAGCGTCCGAAGTCATTGCGAAAGAGCTGCAAACCAAGCCACCGGCCCGCTACAGCGAGGCCACGTTGCTCTCGGCAATGGAAGGTGCTGGCAAAGCGATTGAGGATGAAGAATTGCGCGCCGCCATGCGCGAAAAGGGCCTCGGCACGCGAGCCTCGATTATCGAAGGCTTAATATTGCAGAAGTATTTGATCCGCGAAGACAAGGCGCTGAAACCGACGCCGCAAGCGTTCTCGTTGATCACGTTGCTCAACGGTCTTGACGTGCCAGAACTCACGCAACCGGAGCTGACCGCAAACTGGGAAACCCAGCTCGCGCGCATGGAAAAAGGCGAGGTCACGCGCGAGAGTTTCATGGCCGAGATCGCCGCGATGGCTAAGAACATCGTGACCCGCGCCAAGGGGTTTGAGAGCGACACGGTGCCTGGGGATTTCGCTGATCTCACCACGCCGTGCCCGAAATGCGGTGGCGATTTGAAGGAGAACTACAAGAAGTTTTCTTGTACCAAATGCGATTTCGGGTTCTGGAAAATTCTCGCGAGTCGCCAGCTTTCGGTTGAGGAAGCCGAGACGTTGATTCGCGACAAGAAGGTCGAAAACCTGCAAGGCTTCCGCTCAAAATTGGGCCGCACGTTCGACGCCAATCTGCGCATGAACGACGCGTTCGAGATCGAGTTTTATTGGGACGAGAACGAAGGCGCGGTGGGCGAAGGCGGCGATCCAGTGGACTTCAGCCTGATGGAGGCCGTCGGCAAATGTCCGAAATGCAGCAACAATGTGTACGAGTTGCCAACCGCCTACATTTGCGAGATCGCCGCGAAAAAGGAGAAGCCGCGCAAATGTGATTTCCGTTCCGGCCGCATTATTCTGCAACAGCCGATTGAGCGCGAGCAGATGGTTAAATTGCTCACCGACGGCAAGACCGATTTGCTGACCAAGTTCATCTCGACCAAAACGAAGCGTCCGTTTCAGGCGTACCTCGTCGTGGAGCGTAAGAAGGATGAAGTGAAGGTCGGTTTTGAGTTTTCGCCGCGTGAGCCGAAGGCTCCTAAAGATCCTAAAGCCAAGGCTCCTGCCAAGAAAAAATGACCCACAGCGCACCGTCGATTCAGCCCACCATACGTCGCGCTGAGCCGCATGATGCTGCCGCGCTGGCGGGGTTGTTTGGCGATGCAGCGATGCTGCCGTTCACGACGGTGGCACCGTTCACCAGCGTGTCATTTTGGGACAAGCGATTGGCGGAGTATGCCGACACTTCTTGCTTGCCGTTACTTGCCGTAGATGGCGAAACCGTCATGGGATTGCTGCTGTTGCGCGGCTATCCAAACTACATCAGACGCAAGCATTGCTCAATGATTGACCTGCTCGCGGTTCGCGTTGATTGCCGACGCAGAGGCATTGGCCGCGCGTTGGTGAACGCGGCAATTACCGCCGCCGACCAGTGGTTGCAAATGCGCCGTATGGAGGTCGCTGTTGACACACAGAGCGCCGCTCTGAAAGGTTTTTACGCGTCGCTCGGATTTGTCGAAGAGGGCGTCAAGCGCAAAGAAATTTTTCACGCAGGGCGCTACGTCGACAGCACCGTAATGTCACGCATCAACGCCGCGTTAATGCCCGCGCCCGAGTCGCCTGCCTTACCTGACTTTGCCGCCAAGAAGCGCGCGCGTAAATCAGCACCGCTCAAAATCACGATCCGGCCCGCGACCGAAGACGACGCCGAAGCGTTCGCCAAAGTGTTCGCGGATCGCAGCGCATCGAACGGCACATTGCAGCACCCGTACACCTCCGCTGACGTGTGGCGCTCGCGCCTGACCGGCAACGTGGGCACGCGGCAGGTCGCGTTCGCAGCGGTCGTCAATGGCCGCTTCGTCGGCAATGCGGGCCTGCATCCGATCAACGATAACCCGCGTCAAAAGCATGTAGCGAGCCTCGGTATCTCGATAACCGAGGCCTATCAGGGACGCGGCGTGGGCCGAGCGTTGATGAACGCTTGCCTCGATTTTGCGGACAATTGGGCGAACTATGCGCGCGTCGAACTGACGGTGCATGCCGACAACGCACGCGCGGTCAAGCTTTACCAATCGCTGGGCTTCGAGTACGAAGGACGGCTGCGCGATTTCTCGTTTCGCGAGGGTGGTTACGTTGATGCGCTGTTTATGGGGCGGGTGACTTCGGCGCTGAAATCGGCTCAATAGCTTTTTCTTAAAAGCGTCGTTCTCATTGGGCTACGCGCCTGTTTGTCGAAAAGTCAATTTATTGCGTAATCTGACACTAGCGCCAATGCGCTGGAGCGTGTACGCAAAAGCTATTCGTCCTAAACCACTCGTTTGGCCAGAAACCGCTCTGTCGGCGCGCCGGATGTATTCGCCCAATTACCGATCCGCTGCGCTTCTCCGCGCCATTGATTGCCAGCAACCGTTCCACGCAATACCCAACGTGATGCGCCGTCCGTCCACGCTATCGACAGCGCAGTACCGCGCAGATGAGCCCACAATACTTTGCCGTTCGCAGCCGTTGCCGTGACTTGCTGCATGGGTTGCTCGATCTCAATAGCGAGGCCACCGGTGGAGGGCGAGAATCCCGATTCCACGCGCCACCGCCCTGCCACTAGCGCGGGAATCACCCACAGCATCACCTTGTGCTCACGATTCGTACCGTGCGGTTTTTCTTGCGACGGCACCAGCAGCGTCTCGTCGGGCAGCCAGTCGCCCATGTCCCATTCGTGAGAAACAACGCGCGAACCGGGACGCATTTGCGACAGCAACAGCGGGCGCAATTTCATGTTGAATTCGGGCAATAAATACAGCGTAACCACCGACGGTTCGGCGAACGCCAGCGCGAACAAATCCTTTTCCATGAACTTCGCTCGTGCTGCGACGCCCGCCTTTCGCGCCAGTACGCGACTCTCGCGAATCAGCACCCGATCAATTTCGTAACCGACGCCGCGCGCGCCGAACCGCGTTGCCGCCGCGATCACGATTCGCCCGTCGCCCGAGCCCAAATCCCACAGCACGTCCTTTGCGGTCACGTCCGCCATTTGCAACATGCGGCGCACCACTAGCGGCGGCGTTTGCACGTAGGGTACCTCTTCTGTCGGCATGGGCGAGTCTTGCGCCAACGCACGGCGAGCGAATGGAGCCGCAACTAAAGCTGCGAGGAGAAGGCGTCGATGCTGAAGATAATTCATGAGCGAAACAGGCAAGTGGTCGTTTCAAAGCATTGTGCCGCAGTGCGCTGCGTAGAGCCGTCTGCGCTATTGTTTACGCATGACCGATGCTTCCACTCCAAATTGCGCCGTCCTCAAGCAACCACGATCAATGATTTCATTCGTGACGGTGCCGTCGTCATTCGTGGCGCATTGAATTCGAGCGAGCTTGAAACGCTGACGCGCGGCATCGAAGCCAATCTTGCCCAGTCCGGCCCTCTCGCGTGTGTGGCAAGTAGCGCCGGCGATCCTGGCCGTTTCCTTGAGGATTTTTGCAATTGGCAACGTATTGCGGAATACGAACACGTACTCAAGCATTCCGCGTTGCCCGGTATCGCCGCACAGCTGATGCAGAGCCAGACTGCGCACATTTATCACGACCACTTGCTGGTGAAAGAAGCGGGTACAAGACAGCGCACTCCGTGGCATCAAGATCAGCCGTATTACAACGTAGCGGGACGGCAAAACGTGAGCTTTTGGATTCCGGTAGACCGAGTGCCGCGCGAATCGACGTTGCAATTCTTAGCAAGCTCGCATAACGGCACGTGGTGCACGCCGCGCACGTTCATGAGCCAACAGGCGAAGTGGTTTCCCGAAGGGTCGCTCGCCGATTTGCCGAAAATGACCCTAGCTGAGAACGCTGCGCGCGTTATCGGCTGGGCCTTACAGCCCGGTGATATGGTGGCGTTTCACATGCTCACGCTGCATGCGGCAGCGGGTAGCGCGACGCGACGTCGGGTGTTTAGCGCACGCTACTTGGGCGACGACATGGTGCATGCGCCGCGCGCATGGCGCACCTCGCCTGAGTTTGCGGGGCTGCGCGAGACGCTAGCTGCCAGCGCGCCGATGCAACATGAACTTTTTCCGCAGGTTTGGCCGTAAGCAAAATACTGAAAGCGATTAACAAGTAAAGCCAATCAATATAGTTATTTTAATTTACTTTGTTAATCACTGACTTCGCCTCAACATTATTTGCTGTCGTTAAGCAATTTAGCTAGTCAGCACTTTAGGAAATATAAAAATGCCATTGATTAACTCCTCCGTCAAACCGTTCAAATCCACCGCCTTTCACAACGGGAAATTCATCGAGGTATCGGACGCTTCGTTCAAGGGCAAGTGGTCGGTCGTCGTGTTCTACCCCGCCGACTTCACGTTCGTGTGCCCCACCGAGCTTGAAGATTTGGCCGATGACTATGCTGAACTACAAAAGCTCGGCGTGGAAATTTACGGCGTTTTAACCGACAGTCATTTTGCGCACAAAGCATGGCACGACACGTCCGACGCGATCAAAAAAGTGGCCTATCCGTTGGTGGGCGATCCAACCGGCGCGCTGACCCGCAACTTTGATGTGATGATCGAAGAAGACGGCATGGCGCTGCGCGGCACATTTGTGATAAATCCTGAAGGCCAGATCAAGCTGTGCGAAATCCACGATAACGGCATTGGTCGCGATGCATCGGAATTGCTGCGCAAAGTGAAAGCCGCCCAGTACGTGGCATCGCACCCCGGTGAAGTGTGTCCCGCGAAATGGACTGAGGGCGCGAGCACGTTGACGCCGTCACTGGACTTGGTTGGCAAGATCTAGTCGTACAGCCATACCGGCGCAGGCCGGTATCCGGGCCCTCAGCCTAGTTGGCAAAGCCGGAACCAAAGTGACGGAGATGACCCATGTGATGGGAGTGACAAGCCACCAACACGTCGTCACATTCGTCACGCAAGTCTCGTCGCGCTGATCGGTCTATTGTCTGA
>ENA-OFCE01000648-OFCE01000648.1-metagenomes-genome-assembly--contig:-NODE-648-length-21684-cov-4.122752_pt1 | contig 21684 bp, 20 predicted proteins | sample MGYA00153388_OFCE01 | MGnify analysis MGYA00153388
CCGAGGCACTGCGCGCCGACGGGGCCAGCGTGATGCATCTGGCCGTCGACGGGAAGCTCGCGGGCCTCTTGGCCGTGTCGGATCCGGTGAAGGCGACCACGGCCGAGGCGTTGGCCACGCTGCGCCAAGCGGGCATCCGCGTCGTGATGGCCACCGGCGACGGCCTGACCACGGCGCGGGCCGTGGGGCAGCGCCTGGGCATCGAAGAAGTGCACGGCGAGGTCAAACCTGCCGACAAGCTCAAGTTGGTCGAGAAGCTGCAGTCCGAGGGCCGTATCGTCGCCATGGCCGGCGACGGCATCAACGATGCGCCGGCGCTGGCCCGCGCCGATGTCGGCATTGCGATGGGCACTGGCACCGATGTGGCAATGAACAGCGCGCAGCTCACGCTCGTCAAGGGTGATTTGCGCGGCATCGCCACGGCCACTGCGCTGTCGGTGGCGACCGTGGCCAACATGAAGCAGAACCTGGCATTTGCCTTCATTTACAACGCACTCGGCATTCCACTCGCCGCGGGGCTGCTGTACCCATTCACCGGTTGGCTGCTGTCGCCGATGATCGCGGCGCTGGCGATGAGCTTGAGTTCGGCGTCGGTGATCGGCAATGCCTTGCGCCTGCGCGGCGCGGCCATCGACCCGGTCGATCCGTCTTTAAAGCAGGTCCGAGCGGCAAGGCCTTGATTGGCAGCACGTCGGCGCACCCGCCCGAGTGTTGCGCAAGGGGTGCGACCTTGGTGCCGGATGTCCGAGCCGCTCAGCGCGATTGCAGCGATCTAGCCAGCAAGTCCACGAAAGCGCGCACACAAGTCGAATGTTGCCGTTGCTGGGGATAGACCGCAAAGATGTCGGCGTCGGGGTCGTGAACGGGCACCGGCACCGGCACCAATCTTCCGCTGCGCAGGTGGCGGGCGATGTCCCACTCAGCGCGCATCAGGATGCCGTGTCCGGCCAGGGCCCAGTTGACCGCAATTTCACCGTCGTTCGTGAGCAGGTTGCCTCTTACTTTGACCGACTCGGTGCGTTGCTTATGGTTGCGGCCGCTGCTCAGGCGCCAGACGCCGTGCGCTTCGTCGCCCTGACGAATGCCGATGCAGTTGGGAAGGCTCAGGTCGCGCGGTGTCTTCGGATGGCCGTGCTTGTCCAGGTAGGCAGGCGCGGCACACAACAAGCGCCGGTTGGCAGCAATCCGGCGCGCGACGACGCGTGAGTCTGGCGGCTCGCCGAAGCGGGCGCAGACATCGAACAGATCATCGGCCAGCAACGGAGGATTGACCGACAGCTGCAACTGCACCTCGACCCGCGGATGCTCGCGCACGAAGCGCGAAATGAGCGGCGCCACATGGCTGCGACCGAAGCCGAGCGTGGCATTGACGCGCAACAGTCCCTGCGGCGCGCTCTTTGCGTTGCGGGGAAGGTGAAGTCGCCATCGTGACCGGACAGCTCGGTGCGGTGAACCTGAACGAGCGCATCGCCAGCATCAAGAAGTCGCTGGCCAAGCACCCGAAGATCAACATCGTCGCCACCGAAGGCACCGAAGACATCTGGCCAAGGCGGTCTCGACCACCGAGTCGATCAGCACGGTGGGCGCGCATGTCTCTCAAGGGCATCTTGGGCGTCAGTCAGGTCGGCGGCCCTGCCGTGTCCAAGGTGATGGCGACCAAGGAATTCGGCAGCAAGAAGGGCACCGTCAAGGTGTTCGCCTTCGACGACCTGCCGGACACCGTCAAGGGCGTCAAGCAAGGCGACATCCAGGGCATCATGGTCCAGCGCCCTGTGACGATGGGGAAGATGTCGGTCGAACACCTGGTGAACCAGATCAACGGCAAGGAAACTGCGCCGAAGGACCTGGACACGGGTGTCAATGTCGTGACCAGCCAGAATCTGACGTCGTACACGAAGTAAGTGAAACCTGGCGGCCCGCGCAGCGGGCTGCTCTATCGGAGTGGCGTGTGGTGCCTTACCTGCAAGTCGACAACGTCTCGAAGACCTTCGGTTCCGTCAAGGCGTTGACCCGTGTGAGCTTGCACGTCGACTGCGGTGAGGTGCTGGCCATCGCCGGAGAAAAAGGCGCTGGCAAAAGCGCGCTGATGAAGATCATGACCGGTGTGTACCAGCCCGACCGGGGCGGCGAAACCCGCATCGATGGCGTGCTGGTGCCGCACCTGACCGGCACGGCACATGCGAAGCAACTGGGCGTCAGCATCACTTACCAGGAGCTGTCGGTCGTCGACAACCTGACCATCTCCGAGAACATGTTCCTGAGCAAGGAAATCTCGAACCGGCTGGGCTTCCTGGATCGGAGCGCGATGCGTGCTGCCACCCGCAGACTGCTCGATTCACTCGACATGCATCTCGACCCGGCCACGCGCGTGGGCGAGTTGAACATTGGCCAGAAGCAGATGGTCGAGATCGCCAAGGCGCTCTCGAACCACTCCAGGATCGTCATCATGGACGAGCCGACCGCATCGCTCAGCCACCATGAGGCCGAGATACTCAAGAACACCATCCGCAAGCTTCGCAGCGAAGGCATCGGCATCATCTACATCACGCACCGGCTCGAGGAGATCTTTCATCTGGCCGACCGCGTCACGGTGTTGCGCGGCGGTACCAGCGTCGACACCTTGCCGGTCGCGCAACTCGATCGGCAGCGCCTGGTCAAGATGATGGTCGACCGCGAGCACGACGATCTCTACGGTGACTACCAGTGCCACGCGACGTCGATGGTCGCGCTCGAAGCGAAAGGCTCGACCCTTGAACACCGCACCGCACACACGGCGCCGGTGCGAGATTGCAGTTTTCGCGCTCACGCGGGCGAGATTCTCGGTTTCTTCGGGCTGGTGGGCGCCGGGCGCACCGAGCTGATGGAGATGATCTTCGGCGTGCGTCCGTACGGCGGCAGCATCGAGGTCGCAGGCCGGCCGGTGACGACCGACAACCCGCGCACCGCGATCGCGCTCGGGTTCGGCTTTGGCTTCGTGACCGAAGACCGCAAGTCTGGCGGGCTGGTCCTGGGCATGAACATCCGCGAGAACTTCAGCCTGACGCACCTCGAGAGCTACGCCTCGCTGAGTTTCGTCAACCGCTTCGCCGAAGCCATCGGCTGCCAGAAGGATGTGCAGCTGCTGGGCATCAAGACGCCGTCGATCGAAACCACCACCGGCAACCTCAGCGGCGGCAACCAGCAGAAGCTGGTCATTGCAAAATGGGTGGCCAGATCACCGAAAGTGTTGATCGTCGACGAGCCCACCCGGGGCATCGACATCGCCGCCAAGGCCAACGTGCACCGGCTGCTGCAGGAGCTTGCCTCGCGCGGCGGAGCGGTTATCGTGGTGTCGTCGGACCTGCCGGAAGTGCTGGCGATCTGCGACCGCGTGATCGTCGTGCGAGAAGGCGCCATCGTCACCGATCTGCCGCGTGAGCGAGCCACGCAGGAAAGCGTGATGGAAGCCGCGGCCGCCTGACCTTCGATTTCAATTCAACACAAGGAAGTTCCCATGAAAACCGTCGTCGTCGTCCACACCGGGCCCGCCACCGTGCAGCCGATCAAGCAGCAGTTCCAGTCCATCCTGCCCGATGTGCGCGTCGTCAACATCATGGACGACAGCCTGCTGAACGACGTGATCGCGGCCGGACATCTGACCGAGGCCGTCACCGGTCGCATCTTTTCCTACATGCAAATGGGGCAGCAGATGGGCGCGGTGGCACTGCTCAACGCCTGCTCGTCGGTTGGCGAGGCGGCCAGCGTGGCCCGCTCGGCATTGACGATCCCGCTGATCAAGATCGACGAGGTGATGGCCGAGCAGGCCGTGGCCAGGGGGCCGCGGATCGGCGTGGTCGCCACTGTCAAGACGACGCTCGAGCCGACGGTGCGGCTGATCAAGGCCAAGGCGGCAGCCGCCGGCCGTCAGATCGAAGTCACCGAGGCGCTGGCCGAAGGCGGCTTTCAGGCGTTGCTCGACGGCCGCGCCGAGGAGCACGACGACATCGTCAAGCTCACGATCCGCACGCTGGCCTCCAAGGTCGACGTCATCGTGCTGGCTCAGGTGTCGATGGCGCGGCTGATTCCAAGCCTCACCGACATGACGGTGCCGGTGCTGTCTTCGGCCCAGAGCGGCGTCGAGGCGGTGCGTTCCGCATTGGCGGCGCAAGCCTGACGCGCGACGCGTGCCGGGCACGCTTTCCGTTTCATTCATCAAAGGAAGAGCAATGTCAAAGAACATCATCGTCACCGGCGGCAGCGGCATGGCCGGCAAGTGGGTCGTCAAGGACCTTCTGGAGCATGGTCACCGGGTCATGAACCTGGACCGCACCGTGCTGCAGGGCTCGCAGGCCCGCACCATGATCACCGACCTGACCGACGCCGGGCAGGTGTTCAACGCATTGGCCAGCACCACGGTGCGCCACGAGTTCAGCCCGAGCATCAAGCCGGAGCCGATCGACGCGATCATCCATTTCGCGGCGATCCCGCGGATCATGACGCACCCGGACAACGAGGTATTCCGCATCAACGTGATGAGCACCTACAACGTGCTCGATGCGGCCGCCAAGTACGGCATCAAGAAGGTCATCATCGCGTCCAGTGAGACCACCTACGGCATCGTCTTCGCCGACCACTACCGCATGCCCGATTACCTGCCATTGGACGAAGACTATCCAGTCGACCCGATGGACAGCTACGCGATGTCCAAGGTGATCAACGAAGTCACCGCCAAGGCTTTTCACGCGCGCACCGGGTCGGACATCTACTGCCTGCGCATCGGCAACGTGATCGACCCGGTCGATTACGCCAAGTTCCCGGAGTTCTTCAAGGATCCCGGCTTCCGCCGCCGCATCACCTGGAGCTACATCGACGCGCGCGACCTCGCCACCGCATCACGTCTGGCGGTCGACAAGGACGGTCTGGGCTTCCAGGTGATGAACGTGGCGGCCGACGACGTCTCGTCCGACCTGCCCACCGCCGAGTTGCTCAAGCGCTTCTACCCCACGGTGCCGGTGCGCAAGACGCTGGGCGAGTTCGAGACGCTGCTGAGCAACGAGAAAATCAAGCGCGTGCTGGGCTTCAAGCAGCAATACGACTGGCGCAGCCACGTCAAGTGACAGACTGACGACCGCGCGACAGGAACATCACATGCACCATTACAAGCTGGCGGCGATTCCCGGCGACGGCATCGGCCCCGAGGTGATCGCTGCCGGCTTGCAGGTTCTGGACGTGAGCGCGGCGGTCGATGGCGGCTTTGCGCTGGCGGTCGAACATTTCGACTGGAATTCCGACAACTACCTGCGGCGCGGCCACTACATCCCCGACGGCGGGCTGAAGGCATTGAGCTTCTTCGATGCGATCTTCTTCGGGGCCGTGGGCAGCCGGGAGGTGCCGGACCATCTGTCGCTGTGGGGCCTTCGACTGCCCATCGCGCAGGGCTTCGACCAATACGCCAACGTGCGGCCGGCGCGCCTGCTGCCGGGCATCAAGAGCCCGCTGGCCAACGGCGGGAATCTGGACTGGGTCATCGTCCGCGAGAACTCGGAAGGCGAGTACGCCGGCCACGGCGGGCGCGCGCATCGCGGCCTGCCCATCGAGGTCGGCACCGAGACCGCCGTGTTCACGCGCGCCGGCGTCGAACGCATCCACCGCTACGCATTTGAACTGGCACGCCGGCGGCCGCGCAAGCTGCTGACCCTGGTCACCAAATCGAACGCACAACGCTTCGGCATGGTGATGTGGGACGAAATCTTCTACGAGGTCGCTGCCGACTACCCCGACGTGCAGACCGATCGCGAACTGGTCGATGCGGCCACCACACGCATGGTGCTCAAACCGCAGTCGCTCGATGTGATCGTGGCCACCAACCTGCATGCCGACATCCTGTCGGATCTGGCGGCAGCCTTGTCGGGCAGCCTGGGCCTGGGGCCCACGGCCAACCTGAATCCGTCGCGCCAGTTCCCGTCGATGTTCGAGCCGATCCACGGCTCGGCCTTCGACATCGTCGGCAAGGGCATCGCGAATCCGATCGGCACGTTCTGGAGCGCCTCGCTCATGCTCGAGCACCTCGGTCAGCCGGCCGCCGCGCAACGATTGATGCGTGCGATCGAAGCCACCACGGGTGCCGGCGTGCACACGCCCGATCTCGGCGGCACGGCCACCACCGGTGCGGTCACCGAGGCCGTCTGCAACGCCTTGCGCGGCTGAATCGGCCGGTGCCGCGGCCTGCAGATCGACTAACCATGAACCCACCCTTGCTCGGCTGCATTGCCGACGATTTCACCGGGGCGACCGACCTCGCCAACAACCTGGTTCGCGCCGGCATGCGCACCGTGCAGACGATCGGCATTCCACCGGGGCCGCTCGACGCCGACGCCGACGCCATCGTGGTGGCGCTGAAGTCGCGCACCATCGCGCCGGACGAGGCGGTCGCACAGTCGCTCGCGGCGCTGCACTGGTTGCGCGCGCAGGGCGTGCAGCAGATCTATTTCAAATACTGCTCGACCTTCGATTCCACGCCACAAGGCAACATCGGCCCGGTCACCGATGCGTTGCTCGATGCGCTGCACGGCCCGGGCCAGGGCTTCACGATCGCGTGTCCGGCGTTCCCGGCCAACCAGCGCACGGTCTACAAGGGACATTTGTTCGTCGGTGACCAGTTGCTCAGCGACAGCGGCATGCGTCATCACCCGCTGACGCCGATGACCGACTCCAACCTCGTGCGTGTCCTGCAGGCTCAGACTCGGCGCCAGGTCGGTCTGGTGGCGCAGGACGTGGTGGCCCGGGGGGCACAGGCGATCCGCGAACGATTCGCAGCGCTGCAGGCCCAGGGCATTCAAGTTGCCGTGGTCGATGCCGTCTCGAACGACGACCTGATGCAGATCGGCCTCGCGTTGCACGGCATGCCGCTGGTGACCGCCGGTTCGGGCATCGCGATCGGATTGCCGCAGAACTGGCAGGCCGCTGGTGCACTTGCCCTGCACGCACGGGCCGATGCCTTGCCCGCGGCAACCGGGCTGCGCGCCGTCGTGTCCGGCAGTTGCTCGCTGGCGACTCAGGGTCAGGTGCAGCAGTTCCAGCACGGTGGCGGTGCGGCTTTCGCCGTCGATCCGATGGCGATCGCGGCGGGTGTGGACGTGGTCAGCCTGGCACTGGCCTGGGCGGCTTCGCGGCTGCAGCGGCAACCTGTGCTGGTCTATGCCACCGCAGGATCGGACGCCGTGCAGGCCGTGCAAACGCAGCTCGGCGTGGCCCAGGCGGGTGAGATGGTCGAGCGTGCCCTGTCGCAGATCGCGGTCGGGCTGGTCGAGGCCGGCGTGCGCCAGTTGGTGGTTGCGGGCGGCGAAACCTCAGGCGCGGTGGTGCAGGCGCTGGGTGTCCGGCAGATGACGATCGGGCCACAGATCGACCCGGGCGTGCCCTGGACCGTTGCGCACTCGCCGCGGTGCCCGCACCAGCCACTGCACCTCGCGCTGAAGTCGGGCAACTTCGGCACGCCGGACTTCTTTGCCAAGGCATTTTTGCAGCTGATGGCGACGCCATGACGGCCGCCTTGCGCGCTGAGATCTGCCGCGTCGGTGCGTCGCTGTACCAGCGTGGTTACGTGCATGCGACCGCCGGCAACATCAGCGTGCGCACCGAAACCGGCTTCCTGATCACGCCGACCGATGCCTGCCTGGGACAGCTCGAACCGGCGCGATTGGCCGAGATCGATGCGAACGGCGCCCAGACGGGCGGTGACCGAGCCTCCAAAACGCTGGCGCTGCACCAAAGCATCTACGCTGCCGATCCGCTGGCACGCTGCGTCATCCACACCCATTCGACGCACCTGGTGGCGCTGACCCTGGCGGGCGTGTGGAGCGTCGACGACATCCTGCCGCCGATCACGCCCTATTTCGTGATGAAGGTCGGCCATGTGCCGTTGATCCCGTACCACCGGCCCGGCGACCCGGCGGTGGGCGACGCGGTGTCGCGGCGCATTGCAGCGATGCGCGACGCCGGCACGCCGATACGCGCCGTCATGCTCGAGCGGCTCGGGCCGAACGTCTGGCACCGGTCGCCGCAGGAAGCCAGTGCCGTGCTCGAGGAACTGGAAGAAACCGCGCGGCTGTGGCTGATGACCCGGCCAGCCGCGCTGTTGCCGGCGCAACTCGACGAACTGCGCGAGCAATTCGGCGCCCACTGGTGAATTTGCGAAGTGAGCGGCCCGGCCCGACCCGTCGTTGACAGCGGCACACCGGGTGGCGGCCGGCCCCCGTCTCGCTCGGGTAGCAGCGCCTGCGCCACCAGCGCGGCCAATTCTTCCTGCAGGTTTTCCTTGCGCAACACGGCATAGGCGCCGGCGGCCAGAGCTTCAGCGCGGGTGTCCTTGGCAATGTAGCCCGAGGTCCGCACCATCGGCAGGTCGGCGCTCGTTGTGTGCATTGCGCGAAGCACGTCGAGGCCCGACAGCCCGGGCATGTTGAAGTCGGCCGCGACGAGGTCGCGGTCCCTCGGCTCGGCGCGCACGGCGGCCACGGCCACAGCCGCGCTGTGCAACGCGGTGATGCAGTGATGCGGTGACGCGGTAGCCCCAGTGTTCCAGCAGCCCGGCAGCGACTGCGCCCATGGCTTCGTCGTCGTCGACATGCAGCACCGGCTGGCCGTTGCCAGCGCGCGGCGCGCGGCGCGGCGGTCGGTGCGGTGCTGGCCGGCAGCGCTGTGGCAGCACTCAGCGGCAGCACGATGTGGAACACCGTGCCCAAGCCGCGCACGCAGGCCAGGCCGATCGCGCCACCGTGCGTGCGCGCGATGGCCCAGCCCCACCGACAGCCCCAGGCCCGTGTCCGTTTCCACCGCCTTGATGGTGAAGAACGGCTCGACGATGCGAGTCCGCGTGGCGGTGTCGATCAACGATCAACGGTCCGTTGGATTCGACAACGAACGGGGCACGGGCGATCACGGCCATCGGCCTGGGCCTGAACGGCCGTGCCCATTCGCTGGCGGCAACGCCCAACAGGTGGATCACACAGCCGCCGTGGTCGAGGCAAGCAAGATGCGATGACGACACGACGCCCGCTCACGGTCAACGGCGCGTACACGGCCATTCGCCGCGAGCTGCTGGTGGCAAATGGCACGGCGGGTTTGTCGCTGCCGCACGGTGTACGGTCATCCATCGATGACCGTCCACCCAGGGCGGCAGTTTCAGGCCGTTACCGATACAGCGCTGCCTGAGCAGCGGCGAGCTGTTGTCGGTGGCCGATTCATGGCACTGTTCGAGGGATTCACGCTCATCCCTTGCGATCCTGCAGGCAGTTGCCGCCGTCGATCACGATCAGTTGTCCGGTGATGTAGCTGGCACCGGGCATGGCCAGAAAGGCGATGGCGGCGGCCATCTCGGCGGGAGTGCCGGCACGGCCGATGGGCGTGTGCAACGCGGCACGTGCTTCTTCCGCAATTTGCGAGCCCGTGGCCACCCAGCCCGGCGCGATGCAGTTGACGGTGATGCCCTGCGTGGCCACCTCCAGCGCCAACGCGCGGCTCATGCCCACCATGCCGGCCTTGGCCGCGCTGTAGGCGGCCTCGCCCGGCGTGCTGACCAGCGGCCCGGTGACCGACGACACGTTGACGATGCGGCCGCGCTGGCGCGCCAGCATGTGCGGCAGCACGCGTCGGGTGACCAGATAGCAGGTCGTCAGATTGCGCGTGATGCCGGCATGCCATTCGGCATCGTCGATCTCGGCCAGCGGCGTGAAGGCTTCGTGGCGGCCTTCCTGCACCATGCCGGCGTTGTTGACCAGCAGGTCGATCTGGCCGAAGTCGGCAAGCACCTGCGCCACCAGCGTGGACACGGCAGCGGGGTCGCCGAGGTCGGCGATGTAGCCGCGTGCCGCGTGGCCTTGCGCCGTCAGTTCGGCCGCGCGCTGGTGGATGCGCGGGCCGGTGGCGCACAGGGCGACGCGGCTGCCCAGCTCGGCCAGCAGCGTGGCAGTGGCGTAGCCGATGCCGCTGGCACTGCCTGCGCCTGTTACCAGCGCCACTTGGCCGGCCAGTGAAAAAAGCGGGTGCGCGCGCTCAGCCACCGATCAATTCCTCGATCGCGGTCTCCAGGGCGCCGAGCAGCTGCCCGACGTGGGCGTCGGTGGTGTCGGGGCAGACCAGCATCATGTTGTGGAAGGGCGTGATCAGCACGCCGCGGTTGAGCAGGTAGAGGTGCAGCGCGTGTTCGAGCTCGGGATCCATCGCGGCACCGGCTTCGCTGCCGTTGCGGGGCGGCCGGGCACAGAACTGGAACTCGGTGCGTGCGCCGACCTGGCTGACGCACCAGGGCAGGCGGTGGCGTTCGATCAAACCCCGCAGCCCCGCGGCCAGGCGCTCAGCCCGCGCATGCATGGGCGCGAAAATTTCCGGGCGCAGAAAGGTGCTCAACGTGGCGCGCATGGCTGCCATCGCCAGCAGGTTGGCCGTGAGGGTGGTGCCGATGCCCGAGTGGCCCGGGGTGGCCGCGCGCTTGGCCGCTTCGGCCCGTTCGGCCAATTCGGCGCTGAAACCGTAGGCTGCGCAGGGCATGCCGCCGCCGATGGCCTTGCCCACCACCACCGCGTCGGCTTTGACGCCGTGGGCGCGCGCGTAACCGCCCGGGCCGCTGCTGAGGGTGTGTGTTTCGTCCATCACCAGCAAGCTGCCGTGGCGCCGGATCAATGCGCTGGCCTGCGCCCAGTAGCCAGGGTCGGGCAGCACCATGCCGATGTTCGTCATCACCGGCTCGGCCAGCACGCAGGCGACGTCGCCGGGCGCCAGCGCGGCCTCCAAAGCAGCCAGGTCGTTGAATTCGACCACCCGGGTGGTCGTGGTGAGGTCTTGCACCTGCCCGAGCAGGCTGGCGCGCTGCACGGGCCGGCCCTCGACCAGGTCGACGAACACATCGTCGACGGTGCCGTGGTAGCAGCCGTTGAAGACCAGCAGCATGCGCCGGCCGGTGGCGGCACGCAGCCAGCGCAGCACAAAACGGTTGGCATCGGTGGCGGTCATTGCGAACTGCCACTTTGGCAGGCCGAAGCGATTGGCCAGCAACTGCGCCACCACGGCGGCGTCTTCGCCGGACAGCATGGTGGTCAAGCCGCGTGCCGACTGGGCCTGCAGGGCCGCGGCCACCGCGGCCGGCGAATGCCCGAACATGGCTCCCGTGTCGCCGAGGCAGAAATCGACCAGCGTGTGGCCATCCACGTCGGTCAGTTCGGCGCCGTGAGCCTGCGCCACCTGCAAGGCGAACGGCGTGCCCCAGTCGCTCATCCAGTGCAGGGGCACGCCGAACAGCATGTGCCCGGCGGCCTGCTCGGCCAAGGCCCGCGAGCGCGGCCGGCCGTGCGCGTACCGCTCGCGCTCGCGCTCGAGCAGCCTTTGCAGCCGATGCCGTGAAATACCCGCGTGGGTGTGAGCGTCGAGCTCAGGCGCTTGCATCGTGTGTTCGTCCATTCGGTGGTGGTGAAGAGCGCGGTCAGTTCGCCGGCCGGCGCTTCAGACCAACAACAGCAGGTGTTCGCGCTCCCAGCTGCTGATGACGCGGTTGTAGCCCGCGTATTCGAGTTCCTTGACGGCGCAGAAGGCGTCGACGAACAGCCCGCCCAGCACCTCGCGCAGGTCGACGCTGGCGCGCATCGATTCGATCGCGTCTTCCAGATGGCGCGGCAGTTCGTGGCGCACGTTCCAGGCGCTGTCCTGCGTGGGCTCGCTGGGCTGCAACTGCTGCGTCATGCCGAGCCAGCCGCAGGCCAGCGTGGCGGCCATGGCCAGGTATGGGTTGGTGTCGACGCCGGGCACGCGGTTCTCGACGCGCCGCGCCTGCGGGCTCGACTTCGGGATGCGGATGCCGCAGGTGCGGTTGTCGTGGCCCCAGCGCACGTTGATCGGCGCCGACATGTAGGGCGACAGGCGCCGGTACGAGTTGACGAACGGCGCCAGCACCGGCATCACCTGCGGGATGTAGACCTGTTGCCCGGCGATGAAATGGTGGAACAGCTCCGACGCCTGCCCATCGGCGCGGCTGAAGATGTTGTGCCCGGTCTCGATGTCGACGACGCTCTGGTGCACGTGCATGGCGCTGCCCGGCTCGCCTTCCATCGGTTTGGCCATGAAGGTCGCAAAGACGCCGTGGCGCAGCGCGGTTTCGCGCACCGCGCGCTTGAACAGGAACACCCGGTCGGCCAGTTCCAACGGGTCGCCGTGGCTGAAATTGATCTCCATCTGGCCGGGGCCGGCTTCGTGGATCAAGGTTTCCACGCCCAGCCGGTGCTGGTCGCAAAAGGCCGACAACTCCTGGAAGAACGGGTCGAAGTCGTTGACCGCGTCGATCGAGTAGCTTTGCCGCCCGACTTCGGGTTTGCCGGTGCGGCCCAGCGGCGGCTGCAGCGGCTCGTGCGGATTTTGCTGGCGTGCCACCAGGTAGAACTCCATCTCCGGGGCCACCACGGCGCGCCAGCCCTGGCGCTCGTACAGCGACTGCACACGGCGCAAGACGGCGCGCGGCGACAGCTGCACTGGCCGGCCGTCCCATTCCTCGCAGTCGTGGATCACCACCGCCACCGGTTCGGCCGCCCAGGGCACGACGCGCACCGTGGACGCATCGGGCTTGCAAACCATGTCGGGGTCGGTGTCGCCGACGAAGGGGCCGTTGTCGGGCTGCTGACCGTTGACGGTGTTGAGCAGCACGCTCTTCGGGATGCGCATCTCGCCGCTGGCCAGGAACAGGTCGCGCGGCAGGATCTTGCCGCGCGCGATGCCGGTCATGTCCGGGATCACGCACTCCACCTCGTGAATGTGGTGAGTGCTGAGGAAATCATGCAACGTGGGAATCATCGGATTAGCGTAGCACGCAGGATTTCTCGTGATCAGGCCAACCTGGCCAACGCCACACAGACGCAGTTCGAGACGATCCGCTGGCACCAGCGCGAAGCACTGCTGCCGCTGACCGCACGCACCCCTGGCAACGACCGCATCGACGGATCGGGGCGTGTCGACCGGCTGGCCTTCGGCCGCCATTGCTGCTCACACGACGCGAGCGTCACAAGATCCGCCTGCTGCTGCGATGCAAAGACAGCGCCGACAAAGATCAGGGCGACGTCAACGCGGCCCCGTAAGGCTTATCGGCCAGGTGGCGGCACGCCTTCGCGGCGGCGCGCGGTGCACTGGTTTGTCAGGTCTGCCTGCAGTCCGTGCAACGGCCTCTTGCTGTCCTACCGACGCCGTCCAATTGCAGCGCAACCATCAGTGCCCAATGTTTAAAGGATCATGCGATGACCGACCCACGCAACGTTGCGCACGACAAAAAGGTGCAACAGGCTAAGAAGCACCGCGACGAAGAAATCGCGCCCGGCGCCGAGCAGACGCCTCAGCCCGGCAAGAAGACCCCGATGGAACACCATGCGTCCGACCACGCGAAGCTGCCTGACGAGGCTGCGCCGGTGCCGTCCGAAGAAAAGCCGTTGAAATGAATTGATTGATGAATTGATCGCCGGCCACGATTGCGGTTGGAATTCTTTCTGGTGCCAGCCCAGGTCGATGACATGACAGTGTGCTCAATCTTCATGTCTACAGCCGAGCAGTCTCAGATCGCTCCGAATCTGGACCCGAGATGGGCGCGGTTGAACATACCGTCGAGGCGTTTCACCAACGCGTCCTGCATCCGTGATCGAGCGCATGCGCAAGCGCTCGGTTTCGACGACCTCAGCGACGACAAACCCAGCGGGCAGGAACGACCTTGATGCCCAAGTCTTGAGATTGCGCATGGACACAGGTTCATCGGCGACCGATGCCATGACCGTCGCCTGAACGGAAAGCGTGACACTCTCGCTCAACGGTTGGACTGCTTCGGAATTGCATAGGTGCCGACCGCATGGGCGATCATCGTTGTGCTTCCTTTGGTGTAGAGCGAAATCTCTCCGACTGCGAGTGTCTTGCCCAGTTTGATGAGTTTGCACACGCCGATGATGCTTTTTTCTGGCGCCGGTTTTCGCAAGAAATTGATGTTCAGGCTGGTCGTGACGGTGAGCGGGACGATGCCGATTTCACCAAGAATGGCGACGTAGAGCGCCACGTCCGCCACCGCCATCAACACGGGCCCGGACACCGAACCGCCCGGCCTGAGTTCAGCCTCGCCGACGGGATGCTCGACCGTCGCCGAGCCGTTACCCACCTCGACCACGAGGCACTTGGTCTGTGGAAACGACGCAGCGAGGAATTCAGCAATTTCTGACTTTGAGGCCATCGAAGCGTCCAGGTAATCCGTGGTCGAGCGAAGCGGTCTGCAATGGCATTCGACAAGGCTCGATTTGCTGACAATGTAGCGCGCGCCTTCGAACGCGGTCCGGCTGTCGGCCGTGAATGCATCGCTGATGCCAGGGCGGGTGCTGCAGTGATTCGCATTGATTCCCGTTGATTCGCGGCGATGGGCCATGGCCACGGTGGCACCGGCTGCCGCGACCCATGCAACGATGCGCGTGAGCAATGCGGTGTCCACCGTCCCGGAGTGGGCATCGGACTCCGTGCGAACCCCATCGCGAAGGCGTGCGCTGGCAGAGCGACTGCCAACAGGAATGCCACCACCAGCTCGATGCTCCCGGAGGAGTCGGAACCACCTAACCGCGACCCGACCCACGGCAACGCGAGGGCCGAGAACGACCCTGCGAGTGCTGCCGTCACGGGGTGCGTGTGATCTACACATTGCGCGACCGGGTCGGCCTGGGTGGGCGCAAATTGCAGGCCACTTGATCGAAGTGATTGGATGGCAGGGCGTCTGCCAAAGTTCGGAAAAATGCTGTGAAGGACGCTTTGGCGAACAGCGCTTGCCGGACTGAACGATCGAGCGTGTACGCCCTCAAGTCGGGCAACGGGCGGACGATATCGAACCACGGCCGCGTGCGCCGATGGCCCGTTCGGCCACTTCGTCAACCCTGATGCCAACCAAGGACTCCCGACATGAAATCACGTTCATTTGCACTGGCCGCCGTCGTCTTGTTCGCCGCCGCCGCCGCCCACGCCAACGACCCCAAGGTCACCATCGCCGACTTCGACGCCCGCTTGGCCAAGTTGGGCGCGCCCAAGATCGAAGGCACCGACACGGTCGGCGGCAAGACCGTGCCTGCCATCTACTTTGGCGATCGCAAGCTCAGCAACAACAACGATGTGGTCGATGCCGTGCGCAAGGCGCACGACGCGACGGCCACCGTTTTCGTCAAGGACGGTGAAGAGTTCGTGCGCGTCAGCACCAACGTGCTCACGCTCGAAGGCAAGCGCGGTGTCGGCACCGCCCTGGCGCGCAATGCCGCCTACGCCTCGCTGGCCCAGGGCAAACAATATTGCGGCCCCATCGACGTCCTCGGCACAGCCTTCGACGCTTGCTACAACCCGATCAAGGAGGCTGGCGGCAAGGTCATCGGCGTGAGCTACGTCGGCCACAAGAAGTGATTCCGACGTTGACCTGACCCCGACCGAGTACGCAACTCCGGAGCCGCCATGAAGCGACTGTTCTCTCAAATCCTGGCCGTCGTTGGCCGCATGGGCGTGGGCAAGCAGCTCGCGGCGGGCTTTGGCACCGTGCTGCTGTTGACCGGTGCGCTGGGAGCGGTGGCGATCACGGGCCTGTCGCGGGTCAACCAGCAGGCCACATCGCTCGAAGCGAGGTGGCTGCATGGCACCGGTCAGCTGGCCCAATTGCGCATCGCCCTGGGCGAGTCGCGTGAGTTCGAGGTCAAGCACAGTCGCACCGATGACAAGAGTTACCACGGCGAATACGAAGAAGAGATGGCGCAGTCGAACCGGGACGTGACTGCGTCGCTGGCAGCCTACAAGACCGTGGTGGGCAGAGAACGACCCGAAGCCGACCTCCTCGCCAAACTCGATAAAGGCTGGGTCGCCTACAGCAAGGCGCAGCTGACGGTCGTGGCACTGGGGCGCGAGAAGAAGCAGGTGGATGCCGCCGACATCAGTGACGGTCTGGGCATGTCAGCCTTCGAGCAGGCCATGGGCGCGGTGGCCGCACTGACCGCGTTCGGTTTTCAGGGCGGCAAGATCGCGGCGGCCGAGGTGCACGCGGTCTACGCCAGTGTCAAGCTGGTGGTGGCAGCGCTGCTGGGTTCAGCCCTGCTGGTGGGCCTGGGCCTGGCCTGGGGCATCACGCGTCATCTGATGCGCCAACTCGGCGGCGAGCCCGCCGTGGCGGTTCGCGCATTGGGCGCCGTGGCCGGAGGCGACCTCAGCACCGTCGTGCCCGTGCGCGCCGGGGACAGCACCAGCCTGATGGCCCGCCTGGCCGCCATGCAGCGCAGTCTGTCGGACACCGTCAGCCTGGTGCGCAGCGGCTCGGAGGGCGTGGCCACGGCCAGTTCGCAGATCGCGCAGGGCAACCAGGACCTGTCGGGCCGCACCGAGCAACAGGCCAGTGCCCTGCAGCAAACGTCGGCCACCATGGACGAACTGGGCGCGACCGTGCGCAACAACGCCGACAACGCGCGCCAGGCCAATCAGCTGGCCCTGGGAGCGTCGAACGTGGCGCTCAAGGGCGGCGAAGTGGTGGGCAAGGTCGTGGAGACCATGAAGGGCATCAACCACAGCAGCAAGAAGATCGCCGACATCATCTCGGTGATCGACGGCATAGCCTTCCAGACCAACATCCTCGCGCTCAATGCCGCGGTGGAGGCCGCGCGTGCCGGCGAGCAGGGCCGTGGTTTCGCCGTGGTAGCTGCTGAAGTGCGCAGCTTGGCACAGCGCAGCGCCGAGGCCGCCAAGGAGATCAAGACGCTGATTTCGGCCAGCGTCGAGCGTGTCAACCGCGGCACCGACCTGGTGGGCGAAGCCGGGCAGACCATGGACGAAATCGTGGCCGCTATCCGTCGCGTCAGCGACATCGTGGCCGAGATCAGCTCGGCCAGCGCAGAGCAGAGCTCGGGCGTGGCGCAGGTGGGCCAGGCGGTGACGCAGATGGACCACGCCACCCAGCAAAACGCTGCGCTGGTGGAACAAAGCGCGGCAGCGGCTGAGAGCCTGCGTCAGCAGGCACAGCAGTTGGTGCAGGCGGTGGCGGTGTTCAAGCTCGGCGTCGCCTGACGCAAGCTCGGGGGCCGCCGCACCGGCTGGCTGCAATCATCGCCAAGCTTGCTGACTTGGCCCAGCCAAGCGTCGTCAATGCAAGGTTTAGAGACAGGCCGAAATGGCCTTCGCGTCGGCCAATTTCAGCGCGTTGAGCGGCATCAAAGAACCGGCGTGATGTGCTGTAGGTCGCGAAGCCCCACGACGAAGTTCCCGGGTGTCTGCGGCAGTACGGCAGCAATGCATGCGGTAGCCAGGCTCGCCGGTTGATTGAACGCTGCCGCAAACGCCGCTCCTGCCGTGGGGGCGACATGCGGTGACCGGGCATGCCGATCAGTGAGCTGCGCATGTCGCAAGTGGGCGCGTGCCGGCCTGTGGTGCAAGGCTTGGGACCGACGAGTTGGACGGTCTGGTGGCCACCCGCGCGCCTTACCTTGAACCATGCACCAACGCCCGCCACGGCGCGTGCGATCGATCGGCAAAGCCTGCAGAACGATCTACCGCGTCCGCCGCAAGAGCTCTCGGACCTGCAGGCCGCCTGGCAAGCACCGAAGGGCTGGCGCATCGTCTGCTCGGTCACAACACGCACCGATTCTGTATGCCCACCTGCACGTGGCGATGGCAGCCAGTGTCTGCCCGCCGCCAAGCGCCGCGCTGGCCGATGTGGGGGTGGTCAGTGGCGGATTGCTGGCGCGGGTGCTGGAAGCGCTGTGCGCGTTGGCGCTGCGGCCCACGTGGCGGCGGCGCTGGCTGGTGGCTGGCTCGGCGCTGGTGGCGTTGCTGGCGCTGGCCGCCTTCGCGCTGCAACTCGGCGCACTCGATGCGTCGGGGCTGGTGGCTGCACGCGACGCGAGGAGAGACATCGTGGCCGCCGTGGCCGCCTTTGAGCGCCTGCACGAGTTCGCCATGGCTGATGGCGGCGTTCTCCGCGGCCCGTGCCTTGGCCGGACTGTTGCGCCCGTGCCAATGCCACTTCGCTGTTCGTGCTGCGCAGCACCGCCGTGGCCGCGGTGGTGCTGGCGGCGGTGGCCGCGCTGGTGGTGCAGGGGCTGCCGGTCTGGCTGGATTAACCCGGCCGCGGGCACCGCATTTGCCGCTGACCGCCTAAACGGCATTCGACGATGACACACACCCAGACACAAACCTCCACCCAGACCTTGACCCCGAGCCTTCCGCGCCAGCGTGCTTTCACGCGGACGGTCTCCGGCACGAATCGCGACATGCTGATGCACTCGCCCAGGCCCAGGCCCACGCCCACGTCCACGCCCACGCCCACGCCCACGCCCAAGCAATCTCTTCCCCAAGGCACCGTCCGCGCCGCGTGCGCGCTGGCCCTGGCAGGAATGCTGGGCGCCTGCTCCGAGCCTTCCAAGCTGCCCGTCAATGCGATGGTCGGACCCCAACCGCAGCTGGTCGAGCCGGCCCGCGCACTGCTGCCCACGGTCCACATCGCACCGGCCGTCGGATGGGCGCCGGGTCAACGGCCCGTTGTGGCGCCGGGTCTGCAGGTGAGCGCTTTCGGCGTCGGACTGTCGCATCCGCGCTGGCTGACCGTGCTTCCCAACGGCGACGTGCTGGTGGCCGAAAGCAACGCGCCGCCTCGGCCCCGGCAGGGCCAGGGTCCGAGAGGCTGGGTGATGAAAAAGGTGATGGCCAAGGCCGGCGCAGGCGTGCCCAGCGCCAATCGGATCACGCTGATGCGCGACGCCGACGGCGACGGAAAGCCCGAGCTGATCACCACGCTGCTGGAAAACCTCCATTCGCCGTTCGGCATGGTGCTGGTCGGCGACAAGTTGTACGTGGCCAACACCGATGCGGTGATCGAGTACGCCTACATTGCGGGCGCGACCCGGATCGACAGCCCTGGCCGCCAGCTGACCGACCTGCCCGGCGGCGACTTGAACCACCACTGGACCAAGAACCTCATCGCCAGCCCCGATGGCAGCAAGCTCTACGCCACCGTGGGCAGCAACAGCAACGTGGCCGAGAACGGCATCGAGGAAGAACAGGGCCGCGCCGCGATCTGGGAGATCGACCGCGCCAGCGGCACCAAGCGCCTTTTTGCCACCGGCCTGCGCAACCCCAACGGGATGGCGTGGACGGCCGACGGCGTGTTGTGGACGGTCGTCAACGAACGCGACGAACTCGGCAACGACCTCGTGCCCGATTACCTGACCTCCGTGCGCGACGGTGGCTTCTACGGTTGGCCGTGGAGCTATTACGGCAACCAGGTCGACAAGCGCGTCGAGCCGCCGCGGCCGGAACGGGTGGCACGCGCGCTGGTTCCCGACTACGCGCTGGGTGCGCACGTGGCGCCGCTCGGGTTGGTGGCGGCGGGTCGCGGTGCATTGGCCAACGCGCTGCATAACGCTTCGGAGGCGCGCGCTTCGGCCGCGGCGGGCAGCGCCAGCAAGCCACCGCTGCCCGCGCCGACAGTCAGTACAGCCTCGGCGTCCAAGCCGATGGCAGCCGGTGCGTCATCGCCCAACCCGGCGCTGGCGGCGGCCGCCGTGCAAGGCATGTTCGTCGGCCTGCACGGCTCGTGGAATCGCCGTCCGCGCTCTGGCTACAAGGTGATCTACGTGCCGTTCAGCGCGGGCAAGCCGGTCGGCGAGCCGATCGATGTGCTGGGCGGATTCGTCAATGCCGCGGGTGAGGCCATGGGCCGCCCGGTCGGCGTGGCGATCGATACGCGCGGCGGGTTGTTGGTGGCAGACGACGTCGGCAACGTCGTCTGGCGCGTCACGGCCCGCTGAACCAGCACGGTCGGAAGCGAGCGTCATCGAACACGGTCTTCACGGCGTCGGCATTGAAGCCGCGTCGCGCCGTCACGGCACTCTGTCCTAGGCTGGGAATGCGGCCTGTCTGGCCGATCGTGCGGCGCATTGCAAGCACCATCAATTGGCTCGATTTCGAGCTTTGTCACGGGAGTCAGTCATGTCCAAAATAGGTCAGCAAGCGAGCGAAGCAGACGTGGGTGGGCAGCGCCCAGCCAGCCCCAAAGCGACCACGCCCACCACCAAGCCGACCGGTCAAAAAGTCAGCCTGGAACGCGGCAAGGCCACTCACAAAAAGAACCCGGGCAAGCGGCCGAAGGCAGGTGGCTCTTGAGTTCGTGTCGGGGCTGAATGCGCCTTCTGCAGTGACCCGGTCGAATCGGTCGGCTCACGGCTGCCCGACCCGCGCGATCCCCTGAAAACAAACCACCAAGCCGCCTGCGGACCGGTGGTCCGCTCCGATCAGTCCGAGTGTCGATGAGCCAGCTTCAGCGGGGGGCGATCTGGCGGTAGCACTGCTTGTACTTTTCGGTCAGACGCGACTGGCGAATGGCGGCTGGCCGTACTGACCTCTCGCCCTTGGATGAACACGCGCTCCACACATGTCGTTGTTTCCAGCGGATCGCCGTCGGTGACGATGAAACTGGCCAGCCGACCGGGCGCCAACGAACCCAGGCGGTCGGCCACGCCCAGGATCTGAGCGGGGTACAGCGTGATCGCGCGCAACTCCTCGTCGCGCGGTAGGCCGAAGGCGACAGCCGTGGCTGCTTCATGCGCCTGGTTGCGCTCGTTGGGCGCCGCGAAGGTGCGGCCGTCGCGTGCGATACAGAAAACATCACCGGCCTGGGCCAGCAATGCAGGCAACCGGACACGCGTGTTGGTGTCTTTTCCCAGCGATGGTCGGCGGGGCTGCCAGGCGCGTTCGGGCGAGCTCGCTGGTAGGCTGCGGCAGCAAAGAGGGCATCGTCGATCTTTTGCAGCCGCTGTCGGGTGAACTTGCGCAGTTCGAGCAGTAGCACACCGGGCAGCGGCTCGAGCGCTTGCGGGGTCAGGCGCAGCGATGGCAGCACGACGTGCAGCGCGGCTTTGCGCTCGATCGCCATCTCTTTCCATTTCCAACCATCAAGCTGTATCAACGGCGGCGTGCCGGCGATCAGCCCGCGCTGCCCGGCGCCGCGCACCACCAGAGCAGCCAGCACGCCATTGGCGCGTGCCACCGGCAGCATCTCACTGTCTGCGTTGACGGCCACCACGGCTCGTGCATTGGGGTTGATCGGGCCCACTTCGGCATGGTTCACCGTGGCACGCACGGCACTGAACTCGGTCAGCCCGATGGCAAAGCTGGCCGCGATGAAGCCCGGGTAGACATGGCGTCCCCCGAGATCGACGATCTCTGCGGCTGCGCGTTGCGGCTGCGGCAGTGCTTCGCCGGCGCCTGCGATTGCCGTGATGCGCCCGCGCTCGATCAGCATGCGGCCGCCCACCAGCACCGGCCCGCTGACCGTGTGCAGCGCGGCGCCGGTGATCAGCAGCGGCCGCTGCTGGGGCGGCGGTGGAACCGTGTCGGACGCCTGGGCCGCCTGCGCCACCAGTGCAAGGTCGAGAGCGAGGGCGGGCTCCATCTCTGACGGCGCCAGCCGCGCCAACCACGCCAACCACGCCGGAATCTTCAGGCGATCGGCGGTCGTGTTCTTCATGGCGCATGCTCCGTGCACTCGTGCGAGCTGGGCAGGTCGGTATAAGGCCGGACGCAACTCGCGCGCACGGTCCAGCAACGAACGCCAGGACGCGTGCGCTGTGATCACCGACCGCGCGCTGCCGGCGTCGTCCTTCGAGACCGCGACGACGGGCGTGTCGGCGCTCTTGG
>ENA-OFCE01000650-OFCE01000650.1-metagenomes-genome-assembly--contig:-NODE-650-length-21662-cov-6.707363_pt1 | contig 21662 bp, 20 predicted proteins | sample MGYA00153388_OFCE01 | MGnify analysis MGYA00153388
AAACAGCGGTGCGCTTCGCGGAGGAAACCTCCGCATGAAGGCGCAACAAGACAATACTAAAAAAAATGATGTTTTTACTTTCGCAGGAGATCTACTAGATCCTTCCGCCCAATTGTCTATTCCCAATCTTTAGCATCTAATCGTGCTTTAGAAGAGATTGCGTCAGTTGGGGAGATCGTGGCTAGATCTTCAGCAACAATTGCTGGTGGTTGAGGATCTGGGTTGCTAGCCGCTGATAACAATAAGGGAGTAGGTGGTTTAGCGGCGGTACCCAAAGGTTTTGTCGCTGGAGATGATTTTACTTCTAGTTTGATCCAAGCTTTTTCTGTCGATTCGACAACATCAACACGCAGTGTCGGTGCCAAATCTTGTTCAGTTTCAGGCTGGGATTTGGCTGGCTGTGTTTGTAGGGCTGGAGGTAAGCTCTCTACAGGTGCGGTTTTTGGAGTGACAGAGGGTGGGACACTCGAATTTTTAGGTGGGGATAGAGGTACGCTCTGTGAAGGTATAGCTTTCTGACTGACTGGTTGGACGATCGAATTTTTTGTCGAGGGGAGATTACTTTCTACACTTGCAGTCTTTTGGCTCACAGCGGGTTGAACGATCGAATTTTTTACTAGTTGTTCGGCGACTGGCTCGGCAGTTTCTACTGGTGTTGGTGTTGTGGTAGGTTTAGCCGCCTTAGCAGTCGAGCGATTTAAACCTAGTCGCTCTCGAAGTTTAGTTGTGCCAGCACTTGGCGGTTGTGGACTCACAGGTGCGAGTTGCTGACGCAGCGTGAGAGTTTGCCATCCAAACCAGCCGATGAGGGCGACACTGGAGATTTGTCCCACTAAAATGCCCCCCATTACCTGACGAGCGTAAATCCAGAGCGTCAGAGCATATAAAAAGCCAACTCCACTCCAGATAAAATCCTGTTTGCGATGGATTTCAGGAAAAAAGAAGGCTGAAAGATACAAACCAACGCTACCCGTACCGACTAAGACAGCTAATATATGTGCCAGCATGGCGATCGAACACTCCTGAAATTAAATGGTCGCATCTAAGACAGATCGACTCATAACTATTCTACTACTAGCGTAAGTTGCTAGTCATAGCTGTAAACAACCGTTAGAACTTAGATGTCGATACAATAGTTGGTAAGGATTCGGCACAAGATTTGGATTGTTGTAGGGAATAGTTCCACTCATCACCGTCGAGACTTCGCTATTGACACAATTTTCAGGAGTTATTCATTCATGCAGGCTCTTTCCAAAATCGATAGTTCTCGCCAGCGGGAAATTATAGAAGTCCTGCTGCATCATGGCTGGGACTTCATGCGTCAAATCCTGACAATTGGGAAAGCCTCCTCAGCGGAGGATCGAGTTGATGTGCCACCACCTGAGATCCTGCGGAGTATCTTAGTCGATTTGGGGCCAGTATATGTCAAGCTAGGACAATTGCTCAGTACTCGCCCCGATCTGTTACCGCTAGAATATATCGAGGCTCTAAGCGAACTCCAGTCCAATGTACCACCGATCGATTGGAACGAGGTCGAAACGATCTTAATTCAGCAACTACCCCAAAAACCATCAGAAATCTTCTCTGAGATCGACATTCAACCCGTGGCAGCAGGTTCGATCGCTCAAACCCATCGTGCCATCCTCAAAGATGGACGGACAGTGGCCTTAAAGGTGCAGCGTCCAGGGATCGATCGATTGGTGGCTAGGGATATCGCTATGATCGAGCAGACTGCCAAACTGCTGTCTGGGACGGACTTTGGTAAACGTTACGATTTAGTTTCCCTAGCATCAGAATTTAGTACCGCTCTCCAAGCCGAATTAGACTTCACTCAAGAGGCAAGATATACAGAAAAGCTCCGCCAGAATTTATTAGCTGGTACTTGGTTTGACACGACCAAAATTATGGTACCAGAGATCGATCGACAGTTATCTACCCAGAAATTACTAGTCCTAGAATGGCTCGACGGGGTACCGATTCTCGCGGCGCAGCTCACTGGCAAAAATCATAATGGCAATATTCAGGAAGAGCGACAAGCAATCACCGTCCTCTGTTTCCGCGCCTTCTTTCAGCAATATTTAGTCGATGGCTTATTCCATGCAGATCCGCATCCTGGCAACCTATTTTATCTAAATGATGGGCGAGTAGCCGTGCTCGATTGTGGCATGATGGGGCGGCTGGATACCCGTACCCAGTCGGCTCTGATGGAGATGATCCTGGCGATCGTCAATAGCGATTCCCAGCGGTGCGCTCAAATTACCCTCCAACTCGCCGAACCGATGGGAGAACTAAATCTCTCCCGCTTAGAATGGGATTACGATCGATTACTCCACAAATACAACAACATCAGCTTGCAGAATATGAATGCCAGCGAAGCCTTCGCTGAAATCCTCCAAGCAGCGCGACGAAACAATCTCCGCTGGCCGAGCAATATCGGACTATTTGCCAAATCCTTAGCCAATCTAGAGGGAGTCGGGCGACAATTTAACCCCGAAGTCAATCTATTTGAAGAAGTCCGCCCGTTGATGAATGATATGTTTCAACGCCAACTACTCGGTAACGATCCGATGCAGTCACTCCTCCGCACGGGCTTAGAACTAAAAAATCTCTCCCTCCAATCACCCCGACAATTGGGATTTTTACTCGATCGATTTAGCTCCGAAACATTGAAGCTAAATATCACGATTCAAAACCTAGATGGCATCCAAAATAGTGTCGATGATGCCGCCAATCGCCGATCTTTCAGTACGGTAGTCGGTTCCTTAATCGTCGGAGCCGCGATCGTTTCTGCCAATGCCCGTACCCCTGAATTGCAACTACTGAGTAATGTCTTATTTGGGGCGGCGAGTATTTTAGGTCTATGGTTGATTGTCAAAATTATTAGGTCTGGAAATTTACTTTAATTCAATTATGCAGCAGCTAGCTCGAATTACATTTAATCCAGCAGTTATGGGTGGGAAACCTTGTATTCGAGGTTTGCGAGTTACGGTTGGTACGATAGTTGGATTAATGGCATCTGGTCGCTCGATCGAGGAAATTTTGCAAGCATATCCTTATCTAGAGGCAGTCGATATATACGAAGCTCTAGCCTATGCAGCTTGGCGGGTAGAAGAGATCGAAGTACCCCTTGCTTTGACGTGAAGATCCTTATTGACATGAATCTATCCCCAAGCTGGACTGATGTATTTACAGCAGCAGAAATAGAATCCGTTCACTGGTCGAGGATTGGCGATCCCGCCGCAGAAGATACCGTTCTGATGAAATACGCTCAATTGAATAACTATGTTGTATTTACCAACGATTTAGATTTTGGAACACTATTAGCAATTCAAAAAGTAAATTTGCCTAGTGTGATTCAAGTTCGCACTCAAGATTTACTGCCTGCATGTATCGGTAATTTAGTAATTTCAGCTTTGCAGCAATTTAGCTCGGAACTGGAAAAAGGAGCTTTAGTAACGATCGATAGTTCGCGTCTGAGGGCAAGAATTTTACCGATTGTCTAAGATTTCATCTGATTATTTTGAACCATGTTTTACGCTGCCGATCGAATTCAATCTATTAAAGCTTCACCTAAAATTAGCTCAATTTCAACAAATAAGGGACGCTTAATTGGGATTGAATGCAAACAATCTTGCCGTAACTTGTCCAATCGATAAATTGCCCACTTTTCTACCTCATTACCTTGCACCTGACAGCGATCTAATAAATCTTCTAATAGACAACCAAACGCTCTAACTTCCAATCTTTCCAATGCCAAACCCGAGATCGAATCGGTCAAGTCATAGCTAGAAGCCGCCCCAAAGTCCCCTAATAAAGTATGACGATCTGCATTTACCAGAATATTGTGAGCGTATAAATCGCCGTGCATGATGCCCTGAGCGTGGAGATGAGCCGCAGCCGATGCAATCCCGATCGCGATCCGCAAAATGGCCGCTACCGAAAAAGATGTCCCCACAGCATAAGTATCTCTCGTGCAGCTATCCAAACTCGGTGGGTTGCCCAAATTTTGGTAATCGGAGGGAATTAATGATAATATCAAACCCGATCGATTATCGGGAAACCCGCTGATTTTACCCAATGCGCCGACTAAATGTGGATGTCCGCCAGCAGCCAAACAAGCATTCATCTCATCGGCTGGCGTACCATCGCTCGTCATCGCCCCTTTGAAAATCTTGATGGCGACATCCGTTGGCGGCTGTGCTGGCGACTGCCACACACCTTTGGAAATAACTCCCGATGCACCTTCCCCCAATGTATCGGAGAGGGTTAAATCTGCCCATGAAATGATGGGTACCGTTGGCGACAGGTTCGCAATACAACACGGATTGCCAGCATAAGCCAACCACGACAGCCGAGGCAGCGTGAATAACCAGTTTGGCAAAGATTCCAGCCGATTTGCCGCCAATCTAATCAGCTCCAGATTCTGACAAGCCGCCATCTCATCCGGTAGCGATCGCAATTGATTTCCCGCTAACATCAATTTTTGCAGCTTTTGGAGTCTCCCGATCGAATTTGGCAGCAGTTCGAGCTGATTATCAGTCAGAATCAACCATCTCACACCCAAGGGTAGAATATTCTCACCCAGCAACCTAATTTTGTTAGACTTGAAACCCACCATCGATAGGTGAGGACAATCTGCCAATACTTCAGGGACTTCCTCAAAATCATTGTTACTCAAAAAAATAATTTTGAGCTTATTTAACCGTCCCAAATTGGCTGGTAAAGATCGCAAATGATTATCAGACAGGTTCAATATTTCCAGTGAATCTGCCAATTCAAAAATCTCGATCGGGAATTCCGTCAAGCCAGCCGCTAAATCCAGCCGTTTAATCCCCTGCAATTTACCGGAGCGCAGCAAATCGATCGTTTCTATTCTCTTCACATCAATTCCCAACTAATCATCTATGCTAACCTGTCTATCTTAATGTGACAGCTACAAACTTTTACCTGAATTAGATTGGGACTCATACCAGCGACTAACCGCAATTTCTCCTACTAATTTAAACATCATATCGCTAGCTGCAATCATGTCAACATAGGCATTCATCATCTAACAAAATTTGTTCCATCTTTTGCTATTTTGAAAACGCGTCATACATGATTTTCATAAGATTAGATATAATTCACTATCAATGTGAGTATTACCCATATTTTACTTTTATAAAATTTCAATATGATAAATATTTTAATTCATCACTCGATCGAGCCTTGCAAGTAGAAAATTCCTTAAATCGGTTTATTGCTGGGCTGCATCCTCAACTTTCAGCAGTACAGAGAGATAAACTATTTTACTCTGATAATTGGCTCGATCGATTGGCGATCGCGTGTAATCCGTCAACATCGATCGAGCAGCTACAAATATTAAGTCAAGATTCTCACGACATAATTAAAGATATTGCAAGTCAGAAAATTCTAGATTAGTTAACCGTTGGTCTCTAGCCAAGCGGTTAAATCTTCCATTCCAGCAAAGTCTAAGAGAGCCTCACCCAAATCATCTAGTCTTTCTAGAGATAGAGATTTAATTATCTCCTGAATCGGTGGTGATAGATCTCCGACACGGCGGTTCAATAGGCGCATAATCAAAAGTTCTTCTCGACGTTCGCCAATTTTTCTACCCCGATCTTCGGCTGCTTGGATCTCGGCTAGGTATAAAGGTGATAATTGCATAATCAACTCCTGGTCTTCTGTTTTGCGACTTTGTTGGGCTTCTAAAATGACTCTGAGGTTTCCAAATAACTTGAGTGCATCTGTACGATATGGACTATCGACAGGTAGCGCAGCTACTTCGGAGATCGCCTGTTGTTGAACTTTACCTTTACCTAGTAACCGAAACCATAATGTGTCTGGAATCGAAGGTAACTGGTGAATAACGATAATCCCCGTCTTCTGCAATGGTGGCAATAAGTACACACCATTTCCCCAACTTACTTCATTTATAGCACCAAAACCCGTCAATGTTGGTGCGGCTAATGTGGGGGTGAGAATCCACAAGATCGGGAGTTCGGCATCGGTAATCTTTCGTCCGTCTTTCTTGGCTTGTCGAACTGTTTCTCGATGCAAGTCGTACAGTTTGGACATACAACTCCGAATTTCGGCGGTGCTGACGGGGTTTCGGAATGGTTCAAATACGGCGGGTTGCGCCGCACATCGAGCGAGGAGTCCCAGAGCTGAGATTCTGTTGGGATCGTTGGTAGGGTTGAAGTAGACGTCGATTTCTCTAACTTCGCTATCGATAGTGAGAGCGGTTGTTACTTGTCCGCCAGGAGCCAGCAGGGACTCCAGTAAATTTTTGGCAAATTGGTCGTGAGGAAATTGTGTCATGGGTGGATAAGTTGCTACAAATACTCAAAGTGGTTAAAACCACTCCTAGTGCTGCAAAGTCCGCCTTCGCGAACTGACATGCTAGTCCGCGAAGGCGGACTTTGCATCACTAGCGACGATTTTAATCGTTGGCATTAGTTTGGGATAAGGTATGATAAATTCCCCAAATTGCCATCGCTCTTAGATAGTGACTAGCGCGAAAAGTTCCAGCGGAGGTGATCGCTTCGGGGGTTCTAAATTGCAACCCGTTAGTATATACCTGCTCCACAATTGTCTCGGCTAATTTCAATGCTTCCTCGCGCATTCCCATTTGGACTAAAAAGGCGGCAATCCCGAAGTTAATTCCCGTCCATACTTCGAGGGGATGGGTATCTTTAGGATTGGATGGTGAGCCGTCGATTTTGACCCCGTTGGCAGCTCCAAATTTCCCGCCTTGGAAATTGAGGAAACAGGATTGATAGACGGTTTCTAGGGCAGTTTTGGCGCAATCTAGGGGCACGACATCATCTAGTTCTAGGAGCTTGGCGTAGAATTGACCGCATAATTGATCTGCCATCACTACTTCGGAGCCGCTACCCGTATCTATACGGTAGAAACTACCATTCCAGAGTTGCTGTTGATAGATGGGTTTGGCTGTATCTAACCAGGCTTGATATTGGGGGATGATTTCGGCGGGGTTGGGCGTGAGTTGTTCGTGATATTGTTGGGAGAGGATTTGACCGATCGCGATCGCAGCTTCCAGCGCAGCCAACCACAATCCGCCACAATAAGCACTGATTCCTTGTAGTCGCCAATCATCGAAGGTTTGATCGGGTGCGCCGGAATTTTCAATCATCCCATCGTTATCGAGATCGAATTGTTTGAGGTAGGCTAATGTATCGACAATTGCCGTCCAACATTCGGCGAGAAATTCGACATCGGTTTTGCCTGTAAATATATAGGCGCGATAAACTTGCAAGACAAAATCACTACCCAAATCTTTCCAGAGATTACAATCTTGATAGCAGGTATAATTCGTCTTTTCCCAGGGATGCTCGTTGGGTGCGCCGAGATCGTGAGGGGTAGCATGGAGCGTTTTTCGGGGTGCCATCATTTCGGATCGATCGACATTTTGGGGTCGATCTTCGTAGCCGAATGCGGTTTGGACGTAGTAACCGATGAGGCGTTGATTTGTATCTTCGGTATGGATGGCTCTAACGAAGGCAATTAGGATCGATTTCTCTAATTTCGGCCAGAGTAATAGGACAGAAAAGGAGCCATATAAGCGGACATCTAAACTTTCATACCAGCGATAATCTAAACATTCTAATACACCAAATTGTCCGACTGGATCGCGTTCGTCTGCGGCTGTCCATAATGTCCCGCCATCAGTTAGTAAATACAGCTCATTAAACAATGCCATCTTGAACCAATCGGGCAAATCCGATCGATCTAAAATCGGTTGTTGCCAGTTGACGATCTGCTCTTGCCAAGTATCATAATGTTTGAATGCTGTGCGAACCATCGCCCAACTATTTTCACCCGATCGACCAAAAAAATCTGTATAGCGTCGATAATAATTTATCCCTTTACCAAATTCAGTAATCGGGAAATCCCACGCCAGAATAAACGGAATCTTTTTAGTTTGTCCGGGTTTAACTGTAAACCGAATCGTTATCGCTGCGGCAATGCGTTCGCCGGATTTTGCTACACTTTCATCATCGATATCAGGGAGCGAACCATCAGCAGCAAAACTCTCCCAAATTTCGCTACCATTACCGATCGGGTTCCACCGCGAATGATAAAATACTTCTACGCTAGGATTGGCAATACTCGCGATCGACCATTGTCCTTCACCTTCACTCGGTACGTCAGATTTATGTGCTTTATCTAATAAACAACCGACTCGATAATTATCAACAATCCACTGATTGTAATTCCCCTCACTCTCGCCAATGCGGGGTTGATAATCATAGACGGGACTACCATCGTCGCGAATTTCTACTTTACTAGATGGATTAGTATTAGCAAACCAGCCGACGGTATTTTCCCAGGTGAGCATGATGCTCAGAGTGATGGGTTTGTCCGTGGGATTGTGAGCCGTCCATTCAAATACCGAGATCGGATAAGAAGTCTCCTGATAATTATCCGCCCAAATCGGCGAAAACTGTTCGCAAGTTAATTGCGCCTGGAAGACGTTTTCATAGCTGTACCAACTGCGGGGATATAAAGCCTGATAATTACCCGTTCCTTGCCCTGCTGATGTCGTCTGGGGATACCATTGCCAGCGGTTCAAGCTGCCGTCTTCAGGTGCTTGTGTAGACATGGCGTAAGCCTGAATATCGCCACTCCCTGACTGCTCGAAGACACTAAATTGACAAGCCGCGAGGTTTTTAAAAACATGTTCGCCGCCGTCGATGTGCCACAAATTGAACTCCCCCCGATGGGATCTGCCGATACAACCCGCGCCAAAGCCGCCCAATGGCATCCCATGAAATGGCCCATCGTCTAGATTACTCTCATAGCGGACTGTATAGGGCTTTTCCCAACCTTGGTGAAACTGACGTTGCCAAGTAGCGGTAGGAATCGACGGACGGGGTGAGGGTTGGAGCATATAGAATGGGGCTGATGAGAGACGCACCCTATTCTAGACTGTCGCGTTGACTTGTGTACCCTTAGCGATCGAATAGTTCGATCAATTTGTCGATTAATTCGGGACTATCGGTTTTTATTCCTAATTCTCGTTCATTAGAACTAGTATTAGAAGTCAGATAATTATGACTACCCAGCATCGCAAATTTGCGATCGCAAACTAAAAACTTTTCGTGAGTACCTAAGACTTTTAAGGTCAAAAGATTTGGATAGTCAGTCTGTAAGTCATATACCTCATTAACAGCACTATAGCCACCCCATCTCCTTGCTCTTGGTGAATTTAACAATGTTTCTTTTGATAAAGGAAGTTTGCTATTCCCAATATCACTTAAATGACCCCAGCCAATATTAATATGCACTCCTCTACTTAGAGCAGCTATCATTAGATCTTTAGTTTCCGTATCTATCGCATGTTTTGTCAGCCACGGACAAACTAAAATCAAACGTTCTTGCGATCGTGCTAAAGCATCTAAAAATATTTTACGACTCTCGGTTCTTCCCGATACCAGCGTGTAGGAATAAGTTGCTGGTAAAATTTGTTGAATAAGTTCGAGTTGTTTTTGGTTGGAGCTTTCTATCTGGTACTGAATTAAATCCTCTATTTGACGATTTGAAACTACTGCGTTCACAATTTCATCGATCCGCTCCTGTGAATAATTATCGATGCGATTAGTTAGTCTAAGATTATAATCGTGTAAGTCACCGAGACTAGTATCTAGTTCACTAATTCGATCGACAAGATCGGACGCGATCGAATTATCTTCTAAAGACTGAATTTTTAACTTAGTTTCAGCGAGTGATGAATAAATTGTCCCTCGATCTAGCTCCAGTCCTGTGAGCTTCAAAATATGGTCTGTCTTGGTATTTGAGAACTCTAGGGCAATCGACTGCACATCGCTCCCGATCTCTAACAGGGATTTATTTAGATTAATAATATCATTTGGATCTTGACGATGATTGAATGCTTTCTCTAAATCCAAAAAGTGCCAGCCAATTTTTTTGAGTGATTCCTCAGACGCTTGTGAATTTTCTTCTAAAAATTGAAGTTTTAGTTTAATTTGCTCGATCGATAAATAGAGCGCGTTTCGATCTGAATCTATTTCGTGTTTTAAACTTCGCTCGTCGATCGAGGTGGATTGACTCACAGCATCGGGAGCATAAATAGTATAAATATTATTTGCATCCATTACTCGATCTGTATTTGCCACGCGAGTAGAATCTTGACGGCTATTAAATTCTCTCTCAAAATTTGAGAAGTTCAAGCTGAGTCGCTGGAGAGAATCCTTGGTTAAGTCAATCTCAGTTAAGAAAGGCGATAGATCGTCACCTCTGTTCTCGATGTTAATTAGACTTGTGCCTAGTCGCTTTAGCTCTGCTCGATCGAGCCTAACACTTTCAGACAATTGATGAAAGTCGCTGGTTGTTGGCGCAGGAGGTAAATCGTTAAGTGAATCTCGAACTGTTTTAGACTGTTCGATAATTGATTTCAGATCGCTAGTAAGTTGTTGTTCCAAATTCGCTATGCGTCGATCTGCTTTTACTAAATCTTTTTGCCGATTGATTAAGCTCAACGATAGTGAAAGTGTCAAGGGTGTCGCAATATAAGCTATCTGCTGCGTAACAATGGCTGCAACAGTTCCCAATACTGACAGCCCAACCGAAGCATATTCTGTACTATTAATATTTTTTTTGATATTCACAAGACCCTCACACTTTATATTCCACAGATAGCAATATGATGTACTCTTATACTCTCAGCGCGATCGCTCATCGGGATGAAAATCTAAAAATATCTCGATTGCACATGGCTAGACTTAGGGAGATGAGGAAGTCACCGGAGGTTTAAACAGGGCTGTTAAAGCTTGGGGTAAAGTTTCCGCCATCACGATCCGGTTTTCATACGCTACAATTACCCGCACTAGGGTGGGAAGCTGATTTTGGGTGGCTTCGAGGTAGAGGGGTTCGACGTATAATAGGGATTGCTCGATCGGCACAATCAGTAGATTACCCTGCACGACTCGCGAACCTTGGCGATTCCAGAGCGAGATTTGGCTGGAGATCGCTGGATCTTGATTGATACGGGCTTCGATTTGTTCGGGGCCAAAGATTTGACGTTGTTTGGGAAAGGTGTAGAGTAGTAATTTGCCATAGTTCTCGCCATCGGAACGCGCCGCCAACCAAGCGACTAAGTTCGTCCGATGTTGGGGGGTATAAGGTAGCAGGAGCGTGAATTCGGGTACGGGGACAGTCGGTAAACTGGTAATCAAATAGTACGGCTCCACCAAGCGCGGTTTGTCGCCATAGATTTCGGTGGGAATTTGCCACTGATCCTCGCGGTTGTAAAATACCTGCGGATCGGTCATATGATAAGTCATCAATCGATCGGATTGAATCTTAAAATAGTCTTGGGGATAGCGTAGATGCCGCCGCAGACTGATAGGCATCGCACTCAACGGTTTGAATAAATCGGGAAATATTTTCGCCCAGGAAGTGACGATCGGATCGCTCGGATCGGCGATATAAAAGCTCACAGAGCCGTGATAAGCATCAATAACGACTTTGACTGAGTTACGGATATAATTGATGCCTTCAGTGCCAATATCCGAGTAGGGATAGCGATCGCTAGTAGTATAAGCATCGACGATCCAATACAGATAACTAGGATCTTTGACATTGGTGGGGTTGCCTTGCGCGTCTGCTGCTACTAGATAGGGATCGCGATCGTACCGCAAGAAGGGGGCGATCGATCGAATCCGTCGATCGATATTCCGGCGCAATAATAACTTAGTATCTGGCAAAAATTCGGGCGTAATTACCATCCGCCAATCATTTAAATACGTCGCAAATAATAGTCTGCGCCCCAGCGAACCGAGATTAATTCCGCCCCGCCCATCGTAAACGTTGTACACATTATCATTACCACTGGGGTAGTCCAACTCCTTGAGTTTGGTACCAGTCATGACGTAGGTATTGGTATTTTCTCCATAATAGATGCGCGGTTGCCCGATCGGAATACTCGATCGAGCCGCTCCAGATGTCGTCAGGGGACGTTTTTCACTCATCCCGATATCTTTGACTAAATATTCGGGCAATCCACCTGGAGCAACCCGATTGACGGGACTAAGGGTAAATCCATAGCCGTGGGTGTAGATGAGATGTTCGTTTACCCAGGTTTGGGCTTGTTTGGGGACGGCGGTATAGTCGAGTTCCCGTGCGGCGATGAGGACTTGTTGCTGCTCGGTGGGCGCATTTGAAGCCCCCTCTTTAGAAGAGGGGGTTGGTGGGGTAACACCATTTTCAGCGGAGCCAGTATCCAACGCCAGCGAGAGTGGTGCTGCGGGTAAAACCTGCGGCTCACTGGCTAATGTATATCGATCGATATCGGCATCTAGAAAGCGATAATAGAGGCGAATTTGTTGCAGTTGACGATTGGTAGCCAGGAGCGGTTGTTTATCCCACAGCCGAATATTCCGAATAATTCTGTCGTTTGCCTGAATTTTCTGCTCGGTGAGATTTTCTTGAGGATTGAAAGTATTGACAACAATATTATCTAATCCAAAAGCTTGACGAGTCAACGCGATCGTTCTTTGGATATAAGGTGCTTCTCGGGCTAATTCGTTGGGTTGAACGAGTAATGCTTGAACGATCGCTGGTAGGATCGTGGTAATACCGATCGCCATTATCAGATATAGCCCGACCAAACGGAGCGGACGATCGTTAATTTGACGAACAGATGTCGATCGCCACAGCAGATACACGCCGATCGCGAGTGCTAAAATACCTAAAGCTCGATCGACTGGTAATTGCACATTGATATCTGTAAAACTAGCACCATAAGACACGCCACGAGGTGAATACAGCAACTCGTAACAACTAATCCAATCGCTGAAACTCACAACTAGCATCAAAGCACCACCCAAGCCGTACAAATGGCGTTGTTGGGCACCAGAGAAACCCAGAAACCTCCCCTGACTGAGACTATTGCCGGATAATAGATAAGTCAAAAGGACGGTAATAAATCCAAATAGACACATCCCCATCAGCCAAAATTCCATCAGTTCCGCAACTGGTAAACCGAAGATATACGCACTAATATCTCGATCGAATACCGGATCTGTGTGCCCGAAAGCAGTGGCTTGAAAGTAAGGTAAAACGCGCATCCATTGTTGTGAAACCACCCAGGCGATCGATATACTCAGGATTAACGCGATCGATCGAATTAAAAATCGCGGATAAATCAGCATCGCGATCGATAATATCCCCACCCCGACTGCCATCGAGCCATGTCCGCCTAATTGCTTGCCGATCTGCCAGATCGCCTCTGGACGAAATAATACTGGTGCAGGTGGCGCAACGGGTAAACTAAAATCGATATCCCATTGACTCACTGCCACCCGCAGATAATAAACTAAAATCGCGCCGATCGACAGGCTTAAACTTAGGGTCAGAGGTAGCAACCAGCGGAGATTTAAGACCGTTAGAACTCGCGGAGACTCTAAATCGATGCCAGTGTGTTTTTTAGCTGCTTGCTGTCGATTTAGTTCGGCTAATGTGTAATTTATTCGTTGTGCTAATGCCAGATTACCCAATAGATAAACCGCTGTGAGGGTAAAGACTACAATTCCCAGTAGCCCCTGCGTTTTGAGGCGTAGCAAGTAGATCGGCAAATAGCCGACTTCCTCAAACCACAACATCTCTACACCCAGACGCGCAAAGATTTCGATCGATAGCCACAATCCGAGCAGCACAATCGGGAATAGCAAATATCTTCGCGTGGCTGGTTTTGAAGGCGGCAACTTTACAACTAGGTGAGTGTAGGGTGCGTTACGGCTGGTGCCTAACACACCAGGGTTGATATCGGAGAACCCGATCTAGGATTGCTATAGATTAGCTAGTAGTATGATAATAGCGATCGCGAATCCGATCGCAATATGCCACGATATTATTTAATTGTTGCGCCTTATCTTTCAGCGGCGAATCAAATGGTGTCCCCAGGATATTCGCCAAAATGCCATAAGCAGAAGCATCGAGCGAAGTTGGTTCGTCACCGAAGAAAAATTTCTTATCGCCAAGAAAATCTGCGAGTGCGACTAAATCAGCGATGCCAATGGCATAGATTTCTTCAGAGCTATGTTTGCCCATGCCCTGCCCTTGGATCTGTTTTTGCATGTCTTTACGGGCAAGATTAGGCACAGTCGCTTTGAGAAGTGCTGGCAATTCCTTAAAGGATACCGCTTTAGTCATTTCCCAATTTTTAGGTTCGCTCCAGCGATTGTGAGCCATCACCCAGTAAAGATTTTCTTCGATGAGGCGGCGCATCGCCAAGGATATCGCCCGATCGGATGTACTCAGATGAGCATCTAGATCGCCGTAAGTCTGCTTGAGATAATCGATGATGAAATTAGAATCGCCGATCTTTTTATCGCCATCAATGATGTAGGGCATCTTCCCCTTTGGTGCTTTGCTCATATCGCTCCCATATACTGACTCGAACGGAATTTTTACCATCCGTAGGTAGGTTTCTAGCTTGAGACAAAAGCTACTGATATTGGGCAACCCAAAAGCGGGGGCAAATTGATAGAGCTTAATCATGATAGTGATTGGAGAATATTTGTCTAATGTCGGGTTTGCAGAGTCGCTCCAATTATAAGACAAAATAACTACTGTTGACACTCATAACTACTACATTGACGACATAGCCCTGAATTCTTCAACAAGTCAGGAACATAGCAAACTCGATCGAATGTAACTATCGATCGTGCAAAGACTTCCTCACCTGCTCCAACTGTTGACTAACTGCACCACTAGTCAGTAACTCCTGAGCCAACTTCATCCCCGCAGCCATGTCACTCGCTGCGCCGCAATGCCAGAGATAAAATCCAGCATTCCACAGCACAGAATTTAGTAGCTCTGAAGGTTGTCCCTGAAAAACGGTGGCAAAATTGGCAATTAATTCAGGGGTGGGTAGTAAGGGTGGATTGACATTACTCAAGCCGTAGTCATAGTGATGGAGGAAAATTCGCTCTAATTCTTGCCCAGATTGGTGTACGCCGATGATTACAGCTCGATCGCGTGGCAAGTCACTACTCCCTTCTAGCCCCTTGACAGTAGTGATTTTGTGAGGAGTATCGCGGAGTGTCGCCGCCACGAGTGCCATCTGTTCGGTGGGGGGATGGACATAGCCAAAGATCAGGTGTGCATCGCCAGCATAAGGGCACCACATTAGCTCTAAAGTAGCGATCGGTGGACGTTTGCCAATCTGATCGCGATAAGGTGTCAGCCCCGCCGCAGTGGGAAAATGAGTAGGCGTGTAGATGAAGCCTAAACCCGTTTGGGCGAAGATATCTTGAATTTTGTCAAGGGATACATTCGTCCAATCTATCCCCCATTCCTGCCAAATCTCGACCAGCGGGATGCCGTATTTAGTCGGCATTCGATCGCCACCATGCAAAATCACAGGGATTCCCGCAGCAGTCATAATCAAAGAGACAATCGGCGCAATCGGTGCGGTACGCGATCGACCATCGTAAGGTATGCCAAAGATGACAGGCGATCGCAGATGGCTGGAGACAGGTTGTAATTGTGGGCCGATTTTAGCATAAGTATCCAACATCCCTGCCAGCTCTGCCCCAGTGGGACGTTTGATCCGATGGGCGATCAGAAAAGCTCCAATTTGGGCAGGAGTAGCTGTCTGAAGTAGCATCATCTCCATTGCCTCTGCTGCTTCCTCACGCGTTAAACTTTTCCCCGTATGAGATCCACTGCCAATTATTTGGACGAATTTCCGAAATCGATCGCTCATCTGTTAGGTGTTAGGTGTTAGGTATTAGTTCCTCGTCATCAGAGCTACAACTGTCAACTGCTTGCACTGAGCGTAGTCGAAGTGTCAACTGTTTAGTGACTAGATCGCAAAAGGATTGAATGGGGGGAATTTCCAGTCTGTCGCTAGTGGTAACTAGCACAACTTGACGGCACAGATTTATTCCGGTTTGGGGAGTAGGTTCGATCGATCGAGCCGCCAAAGTTGGATCGCTATGGACATCTAGCAATGCCGATTTAGGCAATAATGCGATTAATTTGCCCTGTCTGACTACGCCCCGAAAGGCATCGAGCGTATTCAATTCTAGCATCGCCTGAAGTTTACTGCCTTGCTTGCTAAATTGCTCCTGCACCAATCGCTGCATTCCATACCCATCTTTAAATACTACTTGAGGATATTTGACTAATTCTGCCCAAGGTATTTGCTGATATTCAGCCAAGGGATGTTGCGCTGACATTAATACTTCGATCGGTTCTTGGTAGAGATTTTGGACTACCATATCGGGGCTGGTAGTAAACATCCGATTGTCCATGACGATCGCGATATCTACCAAGCCATCCTTGAGTACTTTCAATGCTCGATCGCTACCTAATGCAGTTACTCTTAATTGTACCTGCGGATATTCATGACAAAACTGTTGCAAAATCGGTGGTAAAAGATGAGCGCAAACCGAGTGAATCGCGGCGACACACAGTTCTGGTTGTTTACCTGCGAGGAGACTTTCGATCGATTGATGGGCTAGCTTCCATTCATGACAGATCTTGAGCGCGTGTGGCAACAATCTTTCGCCACCAATGGTTAGTTTAGCCTGATAATGGCGATGGAATAAAGAAAGCCCTAGATCCTCTTCCAGGGATTGGATTTGACGACTGATCGTTGATTGGGTACGATCGCATGTACGTGCAGCTTGTTGAAAACTGCCAGTTTCGGTAACTGCTAAAAAAGCTTGTAACTGTTCGATCCGCATAGCTAGGAGTTTTAGGGTGAGGTACTATCCAATCTTTAATATCGCCAAAAGTCATCAAACCCAAAGTCCATCACCTAAATACACGCATCCAAAAGCTGTTGATGCCACTCCCCACTACTGGCAATTAGACATCCCCATTGACTGACATCGCCCTGATTGTATTTGAGCGGGCTACCATCTTGGTGTGTAAACTTGCCACCCGCTTCAGTCAAAATCAGTTCTGGCGCAGCGAGATCCCAATCTTTTGGTGCAGATGTTCCCGACAGCGATACATACAAATCTGCATCATGTTCGAGGATCGAGGCGATCTTACAGCCAATACTTCCAACTTCCAACTGTTGCTGACAGGGAAGCTGTGCTAATAATTTAATTAATCCTTTGCTCCGATGATTGCGACTGGCGACAACAATCAATTCAGTTAATTTTTTAGTTCGGGCTATTTGTACGGGTTTTCGCATCCCCTCGACTGTGACTTGCCAAGTCCCACCCCCCTCAATTGCTGCATATAATCGATCGGATTCTGGTACAGTTACCACCGCAAGCACTGGGCGATGTTGATAGGTGAGGGCGATATGAATGGCATACTCTCCAGTTTTATCGATGAAATCTTGCGTACCGTCCAAAGGATCGATAATCCATACCCAATCTTGAGCCAATTCGAGATCGCCAGTCTGATAAGTTTCTTCAGTCAAATAGCCACAACTGTCTCCACACATCGCTTGAATCCCCTCTAACAGATGTCGATCTACTGCTTTATCTGCTACTGTCACAGGACCTTCTGTCTTATCCAATACCTCTAGCTGTTCGCGACTACCTCGATAGTAAGACTTTAATATTGTTGCTGCTGTGTGGCTTAATTCGATCGTGCGGTCTAAGATGTCGGCTAAAGTTAGGTGTGGAAGTGGTGAATTCACTGGTATTGAGGAGGAGAGTAGAGTTACGCTCTATTGTATATCTACGTCTTTCCCGATGCCGCTCATTGTGGGGATTGAGACTCGCTTTACCACCGCAGATCGCTGCACAAATGCCCTGGGCGCACAAATCTAAGCTATCGCTAAAGTTTCCACTATCTCAATCCGCTAAAAAATTTGGCTCTCTATTTCTAGCCTACCCTAAATTTTGACTCGCGGTGCTATAGTAGTAAACGAAACCGCAAGTCGGTTCAAAATTAAGTGTGAGGAAATTTTCAATGAACTGGAAAACTTTATTGGTTGTTGCAGGTTTGTCCCTGTCGATCGGTCTGACTGCTTGTAATAAGGAAGCTGCTGCTCCCGATGCTACCAAAGTTGATACTACGACAACAACAACTTCGCCTGCTGTTACTACCGAAACCAAGCCCGCTGATGGTGCTAAAACCGAAACCAAGACTACTGAAACAAAGACTACTGAAACCAAGCCTGCTGATGGCGCGATGAAGTCTCCTGACGCGATGAAGTCTCCTGAGACAACCAAGTCTACCACTACCAAGACTACTGAAACCAAGCCTGCTACTACAAAGCCTTAGTCATCGCTACGATCTATTCGCAAGGAATCGATGAGGCTGTGCCTACACTACGCGAACGACTCTAAATAGAGCGATAGCCACCAATATTATTTCTGACTTACTAGAAGTCGAAAATATTGGTGGCTTTGTTTTACTAATTACGATTGACTAATCAGAGCATCACCAGCATTTAAAAACTTACCAGCTTCAGATAATGGAATTTGGGTATTGACTGCTAGTCGATAGAAATGATTAAATCTCAATTTATTCACATCAGCGGGAAGTGTTCGTTGACGCTGCTCTATAAAAATCTGTTGAAACTTGAAACTAAGGCTACCAGTCAGAGAATTACGAGTGGGAACGATACAGCGTTGACAGGGATTGATGCCATGAAATTGGGCATTACCTAGTTGAAAATCCCGTACTTCTCCAGGTGCGCCAAATAGTCGATCTTCCCAAAAAGTCGGAACGCCACTTAGTTCCAAATTAGTTCTAAATCTGCGGCGGACTTCTGCCAAATCTAAGTCAGGAAACCACTCACAAATCGTCTCTAAGGTGCCTGTGCTAACAATTGTCGGCCCATAAGCATCTAAGTCATCTGGAAACCCTGTTACGGCATTTTCGATGAGCCTAACCGGAAAGCCAAAGAATTCACTCAGCCATCGCGCTAATTCGACAAGTTCGGTAGTCAAGCAAAATGTGTAAGTGTTAGCATCACCCGCAATCTGGAGCCTAACTAGTAGTTGCTGCGCTGGCTCGGAGCTAGCAACAAAGTCAAACTCACTGCGTAATTGCTGGATTTTAGCCGTGCGTTTAGCATTGACGATTTTACCTCGCTCATCGACGATCGCCCAACGCCTGTCAAATTCTAACCCACCACCTGGCGAAATTTTAGCGCGATTGACTATTTTTCCATCTAGCGATTTGATTGGATAAATAACTATCTGTGTCAACGTTGGTTGAATGTCCGCATTCATAGGCTTAGTTATTAAACAGTTGACAGTTGCGGTTCCTATTTAATGACTCGAACAGTTTTAACTTGCAAAGGTTGTCCGACTTGACAAATAGTAACCATATCTGTCTTAACAACTCCACTTAGCTGCACTTTCGTACCATCGATCTTGGGAAATTTGCCCATTAGTTCGTATTTTTTACCGTTATCAGCAGCTAACTGATAACAGATGCCTTCTACAGCTAATTTATTAATCGTTCCAGTCAGATTTACAGTGACGGGCTTGACTTGGGCTGGACTAATATTTGGATTTGCTAGTGCGGGGACGATCGAGAATAATGTCCCGATTGCCAAGATTGCGCTAATTACTGTGATATAAATTTTAGTTGTTTTAGTCATGATGATTTTGGTGCCTAATTAGACCGATATTGCCAATTCTAAACTACTATCGCTAGACGTAAATAAACGGCTCCTCACTAGTTAGTATGCCAAATTAATGATTGAAATGCCAATTAAGCAAGCATCTGTTTCGGAAATTTTCAAAATTAGTGAATCCATATGCAGAACGTTTGATTAGCTTGAGTTTGGTATTAATTCCTTCTACTGTTCCACTAGTTGTTCTGTTATCAAAATCAGCTAGTATTTCATCAAACCATCGATAAATTGTCGCTTGACTGTTGACAAAATACTTTGTAGTGAAGAGCCGTAATTACTTAACAAGGAAAGTCGCTGAAACTACCCGAGCGTAACGGCTATAACGATATCTTGTCAAGCTAGATCTTAGTGCCAACTTCGAGCATTGACTCTACACCCTGCCAATCCTCGAAATAGCACTAGATATTTCCAACGGAGTATGTCAGATTATAAGAACGTAAAAACAAGTAAGGATTGCAGAAATGCAATCCTTACTTCAGAGGTTCCGAGCGGAGTCGAACCACTGTGGAGGCTTTTGCAGATCTTTGCCTAGCCACTCGGCCACAGGATCATTAGGGCTGCGAAAATAGGGCAAATCATGTGAATCAAAAATTCAGAATTTTAATACATACCTTCAAAATTCTACAACTGATTACTAATCACATAATTACCAATGCAAAAAATAGCCGAAAGTGAACTGATCCTAAATAAACGTGGCGGTATTTATCATCTCGATCTTTTACCCGATGAGTTAGCTTCAACTATTATAACGGTTGGCGATCCTGACCGCGTAAATGAAGTAAGTAAGTATTTTGATAAAGTTGAAATCAAGCAACAAAACAGAGAATTTATTACACATACAGGCTGGTTGGCTAACAAAAGAATATCTGTAATTTCCACAGGTATTGGATCGGACAATATTGATATAGTTTTAAATGAAATTGATGCACTCGCTAACATTAATTTTACTACAAGAGCAATCAAACCTTCACTTTCTCATTACAATATAATCCGAATCGGAACGTCGGGTTCGCTGCAACATAATGTTCCCGTAGACAGTTTTGTTGTGTCAACATATGGATTAGGTATTGACAATCTTTTAAACTATTATCACCATGATAATAATAAAGAAGAAAAAGAAATTGTGCAACATTTCGTACAACATGCTCAAATTAATAGCAATTCTTCTCAACCTTACATTACCGAGGCAAGCACCGCTATTTTAAAACATTTTGTTGATGGCTTTCATCAGGGAATAACCGTTACTTGTCCCGGTTTTTATGGGCCTCAAGGACGTGTACTCAGGTTAGGTTTAACCAATCCCAACCTGATCGATCGTTTAACTCATTTTAGTTTTAGGCAACATAGAATTACGAACTTTGAAATGGAAACTAGTGCTATTTATGGTTTAGGCAAATTGCTCGGACATAACTGCGTAAGCTTAAGTGCTATTGTTGCAAACCGGATCACAAAGGAATTTAGCAAAGACGGTTCTAAAGCTATAGAAAATCTTATTCAGAAATCACTTCAGATTATATCAGATATACAATGATTACAGAGTTTTATAAATATCAAAGAACGGGTAATGATTTTGTTATTCTCGATCGCATAAATCAGAGGTTTAGTAATTTAAAGGCTACGCAAATACAGCAGTTATGCGATAGGATCGGCATTGGCGGAGATAGATTGATGCTATTAAACTTGTACGATGACTACGACTTTGAAATGAAGTACTATAATGCAGATGGCAGAAAAAGCTTTCAAGACTTGTTAGGCTGGGTAAAATTTAAAATCTAGACAGCCATCAAGAAAGCCATGACTCAAGCCTACACCACAGAACTGACAGTAGAACAGTATGATTTACTAGATTCACTGTTACCCCATGAAGCAAAAAGCGGGAGACCGCGTACAGTGAATATGATGTTGGTCATCCAGGGAATTCTCTACATCCTAGTTAGTGGTTGCGCTTGGAGACTAATGCCTAAAGAATACCCACCGTCTTCAACCGTTTACTATTATTTCAGCAAGTGGCGTAATGACGGCAGTTGGAAGCAGATTCAAGACCGTTTAGGAG
>ENA-OFCE01000651-OFCE01000651.1-metagenomes-genome-assembly--contig:-NODE-651-length-21661-cov-4.836851_pt1 | contig 21661 bp, 22 predicted proteins | sample MGYA00153388_OFCE01 | MGnify analysis MGYA00153388
CAGTACAACCCGAGCTTTTGCTTGGTCAGATGCTCAGTCAGCAGGCGGCGCAGTTGCGGCGCGCTTAAACCGTCAAGGCTTTGCAGCAGGTCTTTGGTTGGGGTCATATCTGGCGAAAAGTTTTATTCACTATTATTTCAGGAGCTGCTTGCGCCCGTATTTATTGGTCTGGAGGTCGATTTGATAGTGTTTTCGAGCCATTTTTCGCCTTACTTGGTCTCAAATCTTCAAAAAACACGTTTTTTTGATTGTGCTTCAGCTAATTCTTGCTCAAACGTTTCAGCGTTGAACTCGCTGTCATCGTCCTTTTCCAGCGCATTCAGTGTCGTAGCTGCTTGGGCTAGCGCATCGCTTTGATCAAGGTGCTTTGTAATGCGCGTACGAAACCAAGCGCTCAGTGACTGGCCCGCAGCCAGTGCTTGCCTTCGCGCTGTCGCCTCAACTTCAGGCGGCAAATAGATGTTTATTTTTTTGAGCTTTTCAGTCATTTCATGTCTGTCTGCTGGGGCTCTTCCTTTGTCAGCCAATTTTCAACCCGTAAACCCGGTACGCGCAAGAATTCTGCATCGGCACTGACCAAGGTTGCGTCTATGGACAAGGCGTGTGCTGCAATCAATGTGTCGTTGGGGCCTATCGGTGTACCTGCTGATTCGAGCAGGCTGCGCAAGTTGGCATAGCTGGGTACAGCATTTGAATCCAGTGGCAATAGTTCGACGGATTCCAGCACTTTGTCGTAGTAAGCATGCCAGCGTGGGTTGGTACGGCGGCGCAGACCAAACAGCAGTTCACACTGAACAATCACACTGGTGCATAGCCTGACATTGGGCGTACTTTTGGCAACTTGCTGAAAACGCTGTGATGCGGCTCCATCAGGGTTACGCATCAAGTCTGACAGGATGTTGGTGTCGAGCAAATAGGTGGTTTGCAGGCTAGCCATCAGTCTTCACCGAAGTCAATATCGTCTAACGGTAGCAAACCATCATCGACATCAGGAAACTCCTCATCAATAGGTCCGAGTTTGCTTAGTTCTTGTAGCGCTGCCAATAGCGCTGCGGGGCTGCCGCGTGGATGCTTGGGCTCAACCAAATCAATGATCAACCGATTGCCCACGCGCCGCATGGTGGCCTGCTTGCCGGGCAACTCAAACTCTTTGGGGATGCGCACAGCCTGATTGGCACCGTTGCGGAAAAGGCTGACGTTGCGAATGGGGCTATCAGCCAAGTATTGGGGGATGATGTCAGAGACGTGGTTCATGATGCGCTCCTGAAATTCAGATGTAGCGAGTTTAGCATATGCTGTGGCCTATGCCGAAGTTTCTGCGACTTTCGGCTGCCCCAAACTCCGCAGCACATCGCGCACCATCTGCGCGCGGTCTTTCGCCTCAGGCAACTCCCTTTCTACCCGCAACTTGTCATTACCGGCCAGCTTGATGTGCCGGTTTTTTTGAATCAGATGCATGATGGCCATGGAATCTATGGGCGGGTCTTTTTTGAAGGTGATGTTGATCACGCCTGGCGCGGCATCAACCTTGACCACGCCGTACGGCTTGGCAATCACCCGCAGACGGTGCACGTCGATCAGCGTTTGGCCCTGCGGCGGCAGCTTGCCGAAGCGGTCGACGATTTCTTCCAGCAACGCATCAATCTGGTCGGTGGTTTTGGCCGTCGCCAGCTTTTTGTAAAAGCTCAAACGCAAATGCACATCGCCGCAATAGTCGTCGGGCAGCAGGGCGGGGGCGTGCAGGTTGATCTCGGTGGTAACGGTGAGCGGATTCAGCAGGTCGGGTTCAATGCCAGCTTTCAGGCAACGTACCGCTTCGCTCAGCATTTCGTTATACAACTGAAAGCCGATTTCCATCATGTTGCCGGACTGGTTTTCACCCAGCACCTCGCCCGTACCGCGAATCTCCAGGTCGTGCATGGCCAGGTAAAAGCCTGAGCCCAGCTCTTCCATTTGCTGGATCGCCTCCAGCCGCTGCCCGGCTTGTTTGGTCAGGCCTTCAATGTCGGGCACCATCAAATACGCATAGGCCTGGTGGTGGCTGCGGCCCACGCGGCCACGCAACTGGTGCAATTGCGCCAGGCCAAACTTGTCGGCCCGTGCCATCACGATGGTGTTGGCAGTCGGCACGTCAATACCGGTTTCAATAATCGTGGAGCACAACAGCATGTTGTAGCGCTGGGCAACGAAGTCCTTCATCACGCGCTCCAGTTCACGCTCGGGCATCTGGCCGTGGGCCACGGCAATGCGCGCTTCGGGCAACAGGGCTTCGAGCTTTTCGCGGCGGTTTTGAATCGTCTCGACTTCGTTGTGCAAAAAGTAAACCTGCCCGCCGCGTTTAAGTTCGCGCAGCACGGCTTCACGAATCACGCCATTGCTCTCGCTGCGCACAAAGGTTTTGATAGCAAGCCGGCGCTGGGGCGCAGTCGCTATTACGCTCAAATCGCGCAAGCCTTCAAGCGCCATGCCCAGCGTGCGGGGAATAGGCGTGGCAGTCAGCGTCAGCACATCGACTTCAGCGCGCATGGCTTTCATCATCTCCTTGTGGCGCACGCCAAAGCGGTGTTCCTCGTCAATGATGAGCAAGCCCAGGCGCTGGAAGTTGATGTCTTTGCTGAGCAGCTTGTGGGTGCCCACCACGATGTCAATCGTACCGTCGGCAATGCCTTTAATCGAGGAGGGCAACTTGCTTGCCGCCAGTGATCGCGATGAAGGCCGCGCGCAAAGCCACTTCAGTTTTGCCAAAACCCACGTCGCCGCAAATCAGCCGGTCCATCGGGCGCGGGCTGATCATGTCCTGAATCACCGCATGAATGGCCGCGCTCTGGTCGGCGGTTTCGTCAAAGCCAAAGTCGTTGGCAAAGGTTTCATAGTCGTTGGGTGAATACCTGAATGCGTGGCCTTCACGTGCAGCGCGTCGTGCGTAAATGTTCAACAGTTCGGCGGCGGAGTCGCGCACCTGCTCGGCGGCTTTGCGCTTGGCCTTGTCCCACGCCGCGCCGCCCAGTCGGTGCAGAGGCGCCTCGTCGGCGCTGACGCCGGTGTAGCGGCTGATTTGCTGCAACTGGCTGACAGGTACATACAGCGTCGCATCATCGGCATATTGCAGGTGAAGGAATTCACTCGGTCCTTGGCCCAGGTCCATGTTAATCAACCCTTTATAGCGGCCAATGCCATGGGCGCTGTGCACCACCGGGTCGCCCACATTGAGCTCTGACAGGTCCTTGATCAACGCTTCTACATCGCTGACTTTTTCCTGCTTTTTGTTGCGGCGGCGCACCGCCATGCCTGCGGCGAAGAGTTCGGTTTCCGTGATGAAGTCAATGTCACCTTCGAGCCAGCTGAAACCAACGTTCAACGCTGCTGTGGCGATACCCAGTTTTTCAGGACTGGTCTGAAAATCTTCAAGTGAATCAAAGGCCGGTGGGCTCACGCCGCTGGCACGCAGAAAGTCCAGCAGGCTTTCGCGGCGGCCATCTGACTCGGCAAGTATCAGCACGCGATGCGGCGTGTTTTTGATGTGGGTTTTTAGCAGCGTTAACGGGTCTTCGGCGCCGCGCACCACCGCCATGCCTGCAAGCTTTTGAAAGCCTGTGCTGTGTTCAACATCCTCCGTACTCGCCCGCAGCGCCAGCTGCGCATACCCATTGGCCCGTGCATAAAACTGCTCGGCATTCAAAAATAGCGACTCGGGCGGCAGCGCAGGCCGGTCAGGCGCATCTTTGACCAGCCTGTAGCGATCTTTCGTATCTTGCCAAAAGCGCTGAAATGCGGGCTCCAGATCACCATGCAAAACAACGGTTGCATTCGCGCCCAGATAGTCAAACACCGTCGCTGTTTCTTCAAAAAACAGCGGCAAATAATATTCAATGCCTGCCGTCGCAACGCCGTTGCCAATGTCTTTGTAAATGCGGCTTTTGGTCGGGTCGCCGTCCAGCAGTTCGCGCCAGCGGCTTCTGAAGCGCGTGCGTGCATCGTCATCCATTGGGAATTCCCGGCCCGGCAGCAGGCGAACCTCGGGTACCGGGTACAAACTGCGCTGGCTGTCTGGGTCGAACGTCCGAATGCTGTCAATCTCGTCGTCAAACAAATCCACCCGGTACGGCACCAGTGAGCCCATCGGAAACAAATCAATCAGGCCGCCGCGCACCGCGTATTCGCCCGGACTAACGACTTGCGTGACGTGGCTGTAGCCTGCCAGCGTGAGCTGCGCCTTGAGTTTTGCTTCGTCGAGTTTTTGCTTGACCTTGAATTCAAACGTGTAGCCCGCCAAAAAGCTGGGCGGGGCCAGGCGGTACAGCGCGGTGGTGGCGGGCACGATGACGACATCAGCGCCCGAATCTTTGCTGCGCTGCTGAATGCGCCAAAGCGTGGCCAGGCGCTCGCTGATCAAATCCTGATGCGGTGAAAACGTGTCGTAAGGCAGGGTTTCCCAGTCAGGGAACAGCGCGCAGCGCAACTCAGGCGCAAAAAACGCCAGCTCCTGCATCAGGCGCTGGGCGGTGGTGGCGTCTGACGTGACGACGGCGGTCAGCTTGCCAGCAGCTTTTTCGCGCAATCCAAGTTGGCCAATTAAAAGCGCATCTGCCGAGCCAACTGGCTGGGGCAAGGTGAAACGCTTGCCGGGTGTGAGTTTGGGTAAGTCCATAGGTCAATGTCTAGAAGTGGCCAGCCAATACAAAGCACCCCAAACCAAAAAGAGTGGGGTGCCAGGTCGTATTTGTTTTGCGCAATCCCTGCATTTTAGAATTTATGATGACCAAATGCCGTTTGATCAAGAAATCTCCCCGCCAACCGGCAGCGCGCCCCGATTTTTTGCGTTGATTCCGTGTGCAGGCACTGGGCAACGTGCGTTGGGCAGCCGAGCTGGCCGCGCTGGCCCCAAGCAGTACCAACTTCTGCACGGCGAGCCCATGGTTTGGCATACGCTGCAGGCTTTTCGGGCGGTACCGGTGCTGGCCGCGATTTGGGTGGTGGTGAGCCCGGACGACGACGGGTTTCAACAAGCCTGTCCGGACTTCAATCAAGCGCACGAGGTGGTAGCCAGCGTGGGCGGCGCTACCCGGGCGCAGAGCGTTGGCAATGGGTTGAAAGCACTTATGCAGCGCAGCGCCAAACCCGAAGACTGGGTGCTGGTGCACGATGCCGCGCGGTGCCTGATCACACCTGCGCAAATCACTGCCTTGATTGACGCTTGCAAGAACGATGCGGTCGGCGGCCTATTGGCGCAACCTTTGCCTGACACGTTGAAAAGTGGTGTGGATAGCCGCGTTGAATCAACGATTGACCGCGGCGACAAATGGCTTGCCCAAACGCCGCAAATGTTTCGCATTGGCGCGCTTTTGGCCGCGCTTGACGCGGCCGCTGCAATGGCGAGTGAGGCCGTAACGGACGAATCCAGCGCGATGGAAGCGCAGGGGTTCAAGCCGCTGCTGGTTCCCGGCAGCGCGCAGAATTTCAAAGTCACTTACCCAGAAGACTTTGCGCTTGCCGAGGCTATTTTGCAAAGCAGAATGAAAGTCACCACATGACCACTGACTTAGCGCTTATACGGGTTGGCGAAGGCTGGGACACCCACGCACTGGTGCCTGGCCGCAAGCTCATCATTGGCGGTGTTGACGTGCCGCACACCACCGGGCTGCTGGGCCATTCTGATGCCGATGTTTTGCTGCACGCCATCATTGATGCGTTACTGGGCGCGGCCGGACTGGGCGATATTGGCTCGCATTTTTCAGACACTGACGCAAAATTTAAAGGCGTTGATTCAATGGCGCTGCTGGTTGAAACTTTGCGGCTTGTCCAAGCGCAGGGGTTCAGAATCGGCAATATTGACAGCACCGTGGTAGCGCAAGCCCCAAAGCTGGCCAGTCATATCCCGGCAATGCGCCAGCGAATTGCCGATGCGTTGAAATTGGATATTGGCCGCGTCAACGTCAAAGCCAAAACGGCTGAAAAATTAGGGCCGGTCGGGCAAGGTTTGGCGATTGAAGCGCGGGCTGTGGCGCTGATATTTTCTGCTACTGCGGCTGCTACCGCGGCTGCGGAAACGCTGTAATTGCTATTAAAGTAATAGCTCTTTGCGCCCGTATTTATTGCACCAGGGGCTTATTTTCCTTAAATTTTGCAGGATGCGGCTAAACCTGCATCAGCTGCGTCGCAATTTAATATGCGCGGCCAAGCCACCCGAAGAGGCGTTGGCGAGCTTGAAAACACCGCCCATGCGGGCAATTGTTTTTTCGACAATCGCCAGACCCAGCCCGGCGCCGGTGGCGGCAGTGCGCGCCGCGTCACCGCGGAAAAATGGCCGAGTCAGCTTGGGCAGGGTTTCTGCCGAAACCCCCATGCCGTGGTCGCGGATTTTGATCAAAGCCCATTGGTCGCGGGTTTTGGCGGACACCTCGATCATCGCGATACCGGTGTCAACTGACTTGCCATAGCGCCGAGCGTTTTCAATCAGGTTAGAAACCACACGAAGCAATTCAGTTTCGTCAGCCAATACGTCAAGCTTGTCGGGAATATCGATCGTGATGCGCATGTCATCTGCGTCGCCCACTGCGTACACAGCGGCATCGACCACCGCATTCAGGGACACGGGCGCAAGCGATGCAGGCTCGGGGCGGGCATAGTCCAGAAACTTGTCAATGATCGCGTCAAGCTGCGTGATGTCGGCGGCCATGTGGGCGCGTGCCTCCAGGTCGCTGACGCTCAGCTCGGTTTCCAGCCGCAACCGGGCCAGTGGCGTACGCAGGTCATGCGAAATTCCGGCCAGCATGATGACCCGGTCCTGCTCGATTTTTGAGAGTTGTTCGGCCATGCGGTTAAAGCCGATATTGACCTCGCGGATCTCGCTGGTTGCGGCTGTCTCATCCAGCAGGCTGGCATCAAAATCACCGTCGCGCATGCGGCTGGCGGCAAACGAGAGTTGCTTCAGCGGCCGATTGATCAGCCGCGCAAACAGCGCTGCACCGGCCAGGGACAGCGCTGCGGCCGTCAGCAACCAGCTGATCCAGGTGGTACCACGTGATGGACCGATACGCGACTCATCGGTTTGCAACCAGTAAGCGTCCCGGTCAATCGAAAAACCGACCCACAGGCCGTCTTGGCCATTGACCTTGCTGGCAACGATGGTGCCAGCGCCCAAGCGCGCCTTCAGCTCTTCGCTGATGCGCCTGCGCAAGGCGTCGCTTTCGCCCAGTTCGTATTGGTCTTTAGGCTCGCGTATCGTGATGCGAACGCGCTCCTCGTCGGCTAACGCCTTGATCAGCGTGACCCGGGCAATCGAGTCTGAAAAACGCAGTGCAACACGGCTTAAGTTGACCAGCGAGGCCAGTTGTTGCGCGCTTTCCATGGCGCGGGGTTCAGACTCCAGCGCACGGTAGGTTTGCAGCCAAGCCACTATGGAGCCAAACAGCAACAGAGCGAGGAAGAAAAAAGTTCGCCAAAACAGGCTCAGCCCCCGTCTCGGCCGCATTTCCAGCGGCGCAGGGGCGGTTTCAAGCGAGCCGGGTTGGGTTACGGCCTGGCTCGACCGCACAGAAGTTAAACTCATCCGAGGTTTGTTGCAAAGGCAAAAATCAGTTGGTGCCGTCCGGCACAAACACATAGCCTACACCCCATACAGTTTGTATGTAGCGCGGCGCAGCGGCATCCGCCTCAACCAGCTTGCGCAGGCGGGACACCTGCACGTCCAGGCTGCGGTCAAACGGTTCAAACTCCCGCCCGCGCGCCAGTTGCGCCAACTTTTCACGCGACAGGGGCTGGCGCGGGTGGCGTACCAGCGTTTTCAGCATGGCAAATTCGCCAGTCGTCAATGGCAATTCCTCACCGTTTTTGTGCAAGCTGCGCAGACCCATATCGAACGAGAACGGACCAAACGTGATCACTTCCTGATCCATTGATGGCGCGCCTGGGACCTCGGTGGCGGGGCGGCGGCGCAGTACCGCGTGCACCCGGGCCAGCAGCTCGCGCGGGTTAAATGGCTTGGACAAATAATCGTCAGCGCCGACTTCCAGGCCAACAATTCGGTCAACGTCCTCACCTTTGGCTGTCAACATGATGATGGGAGTGCGGTCGTTGGCGGCGCGCAAGCGGCGGCAGATCGACAGGCCATCTTCACCCGGCATCATCAAATCAAGCACGATCAGATCGACCGCGTCGCGCAGCATGATGCGGTTCAGCGCCTTGCTGTCTTCGGCCAGAATGACTTCAAAGCCTTCTTGTGCCAAGTAACGGCGCAGCAAGTCCCTGATGCGGGCGTCGTCGTCAACAATCAGAATTTTGTCGGCGCGGGGGGTGGTTGCAACTTGAGTCATAAGGCCTTCCGTAATATGTAACAAGGCCATTTTGGCGGCAGAAAACACCCTTTGACGGCACTTTAGTGTGAGATTGACACACTGTTACAAAAGTTGCCTGTAACAGGGCCACTTTTGAGGGGTGTCGGCCTTGCGCACCCTTTGCCCTGTAGGACGATTCCGTCAAGTTGCGCCAATGTGTTCAACCCTGCCAAAACGCTGTGCTCAATATTGATAATTGGGGCGTTAAACACTCTTTATCAAAGGTTTATATGAAATATCACAAAAATGCTATTAAAATCATAGCTGCCTGCGCCTTGATTACTTGCGCCAGCACCACATTTGGTCAAAATTCTATGCCCAGAGAGGGCCGTGAGGATGCTCGAAACGTTGCGCAGTTGGCGGCCAGCGGCAGCGTGGAAGTCCAGCAGGACTTGCTGTCACTAACCATGAGTACCAGCGCTGGCGGAACGGATGCCAATGCGGTGCAAACCCAGCTGAAGCAGGCACTGGATGCGGCGCTTGCCATTGCCCGGCCTGCGGTTTTACCCGGTCAGCTGGATTTGCGCACAGGCAATTTCAGCCTGTACCCGCGCTACGACAAGAACGGCAAAATCAACGGTTGGCAAGGCACTACTGAGCTGGTGTTAGAGGGCCGCGACTTTCCGCGCATTACTGGTACGGCGGGGAAGATTCAAAGTCTGACCATGGGCAACGTCAGTTTTGCGCTCAGCCGTGAGCAGCGCGCGAAGGTCGAAGCAGAGGCGCAAACCCAGGCCATTGAGCGCTTTAAAGCCAAAGCGCTTGAGGTGTCCAAAGGTTTCGGATTTACCGGTTACACGCTGCGGGAAGTCAGCGTCAACGCCAACGACCAAGGCTTTCAGCCGCGTCCAAGAACGATGTCGATGCAGGCCAAATCCGCCGAATCAGATATGCCCGTGTCGGTTGAAGCCGGCAAGGCCACGGTGCAGGTGAACGTAAGCGGGTCGGTGCAAATGCGGTAATGCCTCTCGGGGCAGTCATCAAAAAAAGCCTGGCTACCTGCCCTGCTTTCCGTTGAGAAAAAGCTGGTTCTTTGCTGGCAAAAACGACCGCTGGAGCTTGCATTGGCTCCGGGTCGCCCCACGATAAAACACCTTAAACCTAAACAGCATTGGCTCTATTTGGTCAGAATCAGTTTGCCGAGGCGTGTGGCCTGCAGCCTGTAGGTAAAACCGTTGTGGCTGATTTCAACGGTTTTTTGGCCGTGCAGGATTTCATTGCTGCTTATGCCGACTGAGGACACTACCCGTTTGCTGGGCTGGCTCAATGTGCGTGGCACTGACGAAAGCAAGTTGGTGGAGTTCATCGGGTTTCATTGGTTGGTTGATCAATATCGTAATGATAACGATTCTCAATTAAAAGTCAACCCGTATTCGCCGACTGCATCGAAAAAACCAGACTAATTTGCAAATTGGTTTTTCGGCTCCGTGATGAAGCCTATTTTGCGCAAACCCGCTTGTTGCGCCGCCGCCATCGCCTCGGCCACGCGCTCGTAGCGCACAGCTTTGTCGCCGCGTATGTGAAGCTCGGGCTGCGGGTTTTGTGCTGCGGCTGTTTTCAGTTGCGGAGCCAAAGCGGCATCGGTGATTTGCGCTTCATTGATGAAGTACGTACCCTGCGCATCGACGGATAGGCGAATCGTCTCAGGCTTGATCTGTTGCGCCTCATTCGTTGCGCGGGGCAGGTCGATATTGACTGAGTGCTTCATCACCGGAATGGTGATGATAAAAATAATCAAAAGCACCAGCATGATGTCGACCATCGGCGTCATGTTGATTTCGTTCATCACGTCGTCACTGTCGTCTTGGGTTCCAAAAGCCATGGTTTTTATTCCTTAACTTGCAGAGTTTCAGGCTTTTTTCATCGGCAGAACCTTGGCCGATGCGCCAGATGAATTGCCCGCCGCTGTGCCGGTGTTGACCCGCGCGCCGGTTACAAAATACGCGTGCAAATCGTGCGCAAATCGACTGAGTTTTTGCAGTACGCCTTTGTTGCCCCGCACCAGCGCGTTGTAGCCCAGCACCGCCGGAATGGCCACTGCCAGCCCCAGTGCCGTCATGATGAGTGACTCACCAATCGGCCCAGCCACTTTGTCAATCGTCGCCTGGCCCGCCGCGCCAATCGCCAGCAGCGCGTGGTAGATGCCCCAGACTGTGCCAAACAAACCCACAAACGGCGCGGTAGAACCTACCGAGGCCAAAATAGCCATGCCTGACTGCAATTTGCCCCTGAACTCGTCCATGCAGTTGCGCAGCGTGCGCGTCACCCAGTCGCTTACGTCAAGCGAGTCATGCAATTGTGCTTTGGTATTGCGGTGGTGCAGTGTTGCTTCGCGCCCCTCCAGTGCCAGTTGCCGAAACGGATTGGTTGGGTCAGCGCCCAGCTTGGTCAGGCCCGACTGAAAGTCTCCGCTGTGCCAAAAGTCTTCAGCGTTTTTGGCGATCCGTTTGTACTTGATGACGTCCAGCGTTTTGACGATGATGACTATCCACGACGCCAGCGACATCGCCAGCAGCAGCACTGCCACGGATTTGGTGACGATGTCACCCTGGGCCCAGACGTTGGCCAAACCGAATTGCGAATTCATAAAACTGCTCCTGAATATGCTTAGTCTAAAACCCAGACGATGGGCACGCTGACCCACATGGCCTCGGGGACGCCGCCACGCTTTCCTGGTACGTAGCGCCAGCGCATCACGGTTGCGCTGGCGGCGCTGTCCAGCCGTGCAAAACCGCTCGATTTACTGATTTCAGCACGCTGCGGCTGGCCGTCGGTACCAATAAAAACCCGCATCACGGTTGTGCCCTGTTCATTCAAGCGGCGGCTGATGGGCGGGTATGGCGGCAATGGGTTTTGCAGGTAATCTGCATCGCTCGACGGCATTTGCACCGCTGGTGGGGCGGCAGGCGCGGCGGCTACAGGCGCTGCAGCCGCAGGCGCTGGCGGTGCCGCGATTGACGCTGGCTGCGGATTAATTGCGCCTGTGGGGGCGTTTGGTGCGGGTGTTGGATCGACGATTGCCTTGGGCAAAGGATTCGCAACTGCTGGTGCCTTGGGAGCAGTCTTTTTGACCTCGGCTGCAGGCGTTGGGGCCGTCCGTTGCGGTGGTGGCGGTGGCAGGGCTGCCTCTTTAGGTTTGGGCGGCTCAATCAACTGCGACAAAACCACTGCCGGAACGAACACTTCCACCGCGCGGGTCAGCAAGCCGGTGTACAGCACCCAAATGGCTGCTACGTGCAACAGCACCACACACAGAGCAATCGCCAGATTGCGGCTGATCATGGGCACGGTGAAGCGTATGGGAGCAGGGCGGCTAAAAAGGGCATCCACAGAGTTATACAGCAGCCTGAAAGACGGCTGCGCTACAGGAGCGATCACCACATGTTCTCAATGAGCCTATCTGCGCATTACCCACCAAACGCCGCCGATGGCAAACACCAAACTGAGCGGAAGCGCCGCTACATTGAGTGTGTAAAAAATGATGCTTGCCATGTGCTGCCCCCGGAAGGTTGTTGGCTAGCTGAATCATGGCTTGCTGGTTAACTCAAAAAATATTCATCAAGTATAAATGCGAATCTTTCGCATTTATAAAGGATTTTTAGCCTTTTACTGTGCATCGCGCAAAGTCGTAAAAAAACCAGCCGAAGCTGGTTTTTAACCGGGTGTGATGGGCCTTGGTCAGCAGCGTCCAAATTTCATTGCTGGAAATTCGGCAAAGCGTGAACTGCCAAACAATGACTGGTAGTGAGTCTGGGTACTTTTGACTTCGACCGGCTCATCATGCTTTTCTCGATCGCTCGCAGCCGCGATTTGCGCTACGGCAGGATCTGGGCAATGGAAGCACCGATACCGTCTTTGGCAGTGGTGCCGTTGGCGTCCATGTTGTCGCGGCGGGGTACATCGAAGTTAACAACGTAAGCGGTGTTACCCACAAAGACAAGCGATGAGGGGAATTCCAAAGGACCCTGGCTTGCATTTTTGGCAATGTTTTTAACCACGCCAGCGGGTGATACCGACACGATTGCGTTTAGCTCATTGGCGGCTACCCACAGGTCGCCGTTGCTGAAAAATGCCATGTCGTCCGCGCCTTCAAGCAAACTGCTTTGCACCAGCAATGCGGGTTTTCCGCCTTTACCGTCAGCCCCGATAACCACTTTCCAAATTGCACCACGCGACGTATCGGCCACATGCAGGACACCCTTCGCGTCAAACTTTATGCCATTGGCCACGACAGCCTGCGTTGCTGTGCTGTTCGGCAATGTGCGCACGTTTCTGTCAATTTGAGCGACAGGCTGCGCTGCACCGCCATTTGCACCAACGCCGTAAACAATTCCGCTTGCCCCGCCAGAAACATACAGGGTGCCCAAGCTGTCAAACGCAATACTATTGGCGCCGGGCACGCCAGTGGCAAAAGTTTGCGCAATTCCGGGCTTGGCGGCGTTCAGATCCGCTGCCTTGATTCGCACCACCTCGTTGAAGGGATTTACGGCAAGGTAAAGGTCGCCTTTCGCGTCAAATGCAATGCCGCCCGGTGAAGCATCTACTTTTTTGCCATCAGTGGTGCGCGATTCAACTTTGCCCACTACAACAGGATTAGGTGACTTGGGATCCACGCGCAAAACATTGCCTGTAACACGATCCGAAGTAAACAACACGCCTTCGCGGTTGGCTGTGATGTTTTCAACAATCACCGTGCGCTCCGCACTTAGAGGGTCAAGATCGACCAGTATGGAAACTACTGGAGTACCCATTTGCGTTGCAGCGCAGCCGCCCAGTACCAAACCTGCAGCCAATGCCAAAAGGCCAGTTGATGAAAGTCTCATGATTTTCTTTCTTGAAATAACTATTTTAATAAAAGCAAACTCTAAACCAATAAATATGGGCGCAATCAGCTATTAATTTAATAGCTTTTTGCCTCGCGGTCAAGCCGCGACAGATGTTCTGATGAGGTGGTCAAATGCACCCAGCGCCGCCTTCGCCCCATCGCCCGCAGCAATAATAATTTGCTTGAAAGGCACCGTGGTTGCGTCGCCCGCTGCAAACACTCCGGGCACTGAGGTCTGACCTTTGGCATCGACAATAATTTCGCCGTGCTTGCTCAAGTCGACTACGCCTTTCAACCAATCGGTATTGGGCACCAAGCCGATTTGAATGAACACACCTTCGAGGCTCACTGTATGCAGTGCATCTGTAGCTCGGTCTTTGTAGATCAGCGCGTTGACTTTTTCAACACCGGTAATCTCGGTGGTTTGCGCATTGGTGATCACCGTGACATTGGGCAGGCTGTGGAGCTTGCGCACCAAAATCGCATCAGCGCGCAGCGCGGTGTCGTACTCAATCAGCGTGACATGGCCTACCACTCCAGCCAGGTCAATGGCCGCTTCGACGCCTGAATTGCCGCCGCCAATCACCGCAACGTGTTTGCCCTTGAACAGTGGGCCGTCGCAGTGCGGGCAGTACGCTACGCCCTTGTTTTTAAACTCGCGCTCGCCGGGGACATTGATGTTCTTCCATCGCGCGCCAGTAGAAATAACCACCGATTTACTTTTTAGCGTCGCGCCGCTCTCCAGCTTGATTTCAATCAGGTTCTTGTCCAGCCCCGTGTTCAAAACAATCTGCTTGGCGCGCTGCATGTTCATAATGTCTACGTCGTAGCCGCGCACCTGTTGCTCAAGCGCCAGGGCAAACTTCGGGCCGTCGGTTTCTTTGACTGAAATATAGTTTTCAATCGCCAGCGTATCCAGCGTTTGACCGCCAAAATTTTCACTGACCACACCCGTGCGAATACCTTTGCGCGCAGCGTACACCGCAGCCGCTGCACCAGCAGGCCCGCCGCCGACCATCAGCATGTCAAACGGCTCTTTGGCGTCGATTTTTTTGGCTTCTCGCTCAACGCCGCTGGTATCGATTTTGGCCAGAATTTCTTCCAGGCTCATGCGGCCCTGGTTGAACTCGGTACCGTTTAAATACACAGTGGGCACAGCCATGATTTGGCGTGCATTGACTTCGTCCTGGAAGAGAGATCCATCGATCATCGTGGCGCGAATGCGCGGGTTCTGAATCGCCATCAGGTTCAGTGCCTGCACCACATCTGGGCAGCTGTGGCAGCTCAGCGACACATACACCTCGAAATCAAAATCACCATCCAGCGCGCGGATTTGCTCCAGCACGTCCGGCTCAACTTTGGGAGGGTAGCTGCCAGTTTGCAGCAGCGCCAAAATGAGTGAAGTGAACTCGTGGCCCATCGGCAGGCCAGCAAAGCGCGGGCCGGTGTTTTCGCTTGGGCGATTCACACTAAATGAAGGCTTGCGAAGGTTGTCTGCCCTGCTTTCAGTGACAGTGACCAAAGCAGATGATTCGGCCACGTCTTTGAGCAGCGATTGCATCTGGCCAGATGCCTCGGAGTCGTCCAGCGAGGCCACGATTTCGATTGGCGTGGTAGCGCGTTCGAGGTAACTTTTTAATTGGGCCTTGGTGGCTTCATCTAACATGGCGAATTCACTTTCACTTTCAGTTGCAAGGGCAGATACGAGCGCAGATACTGGTGCAGGCGGGTGTAAAAAAGCCCGGAGAAGTACACGATGTGTACCGCGCCCGGGCCTTCCTCAGCAAGGCGGGGTGCTTAGATTTTGCCGACAAGGTCGATGGACGGTGCAATGGTCTTGGCACCTTCATTCCACTTGGCTGGGCAAACCTGGCCCGGGTGGGCGGCGGTGTACTGGGCAGCCTTGAGCTTGCGCAAGGTTTCCTTCACATCGCGTGCGATTTCGTTGGAATGGACTTCAGCGGTTTTGATAACGCCCTCTGGGTTGATGATGAACGTGCCGCGCCGTGCCAAGCCCTCTTCCGGGATGTACACGTCGAAACCCTTGGTCAAGACGTGGGTAGGGTCGCCCACCAATGGGAACTTGGCCTTGCCGACAGCAGGCGAAGTTTCATGCCACACCTTGTGTGAGAAATGGGTGTCCGTGGTCACGACGTAAACCTCTGCACCAATTTTTTGGAATTCAGGGTAGTTGTCTGCAGCGTCTTCGACTTCAGTGGGGCAGTTGAAGGTGAACGCGGCTGGCATGAAAATCAAAACGGACCATTTGCCCTTCAGCGATTCGTCTGACACGTCAATGAACTTGCCGTTGTGGTAAGCGGTGGTCTTGAACGGGATGATGGAAGTGTTGATCAATGACATGGTTACTTTCTCAGCGGTTAAAAATGGAATTGTGGATTTTCGCATCCCCAATGAGGAACGCTGGCGGATGCGCGGGTTGGCAAGGGTTAATACTAATCGTGAAACCCGTCGTTTGGGAAGGAGAGCTGATTTATTAAAACTAAGCAGGCGATAGCCATTTAACAATTAATTTTCTGCTGCGGATGCGATGTACCTGATAAAAAATCATTTGTTTTGACAAAAATGCACTAAATACCGTGTAAGGCATACGCATTGAGCGCTAACTGCTATGTAAATACTAGCACGTAAAAAGCCCGCAGGCTCGTGGCGGTGCGGGCATTTTGACTGGCCAGATCAGAGTCCAAGCCGGAAGCGCAATTTAAAACCTGTAGCGAATTCCGACGCTGTTATTGTTCAGCTTTTCTTTGCTGCCGCCCGGGTAAGGCATGCGGTACTCGTCGTATTGCACGACTGCAAAGACGTTTTGCGTGAAGTTGTACTCAGCGCCAGCTCCGTAGGAAGGGCTCCAGCCAGACTTACGGCCGATTGCGATTCCAGTGTTTGGCTGGACCGATACATCCACCTGACTGTAGGTTGCGCCCACTTTGGCGAGCAAATTGAACGATGGGTTCAATGGCAGTTTGCAAATCAGGCTCACGCTACCGGCTTTTGCTTCGGTCTTGCCGCCCGCGCGGGTCGCCTCACCCAGGTCGGTGTAGCCCAGCTCAAGGCCAAAGTTCGGGGTGAAGTACGAGCCACCGTAAATGCCATAGCCTTTGTCTTTGCTGTCTGATGGAAAGCCGCCCAGGCCATTGCCATTGCGAAACTTCGATTGGCCAGCGTTCAAGCCGATGTAGGTCGAGCCGGGTGCCATCAAGCTGTAGCCGCTTTGCTCTGCATTGCTGGTTTGTGCCGTTGCAGTCGCAAATACGGCGGAGGTTGCAAGCAGAACCAAGGCTTTTGCAAGCTTGCCGATGGCTGCGGTTGCGGTGGGTTTCAGGTTGCTAGGAAATGTTTTCTTCAGGGTAAGTCCTTCAAGTGGTTGAAAAAATAAATCGCACCCCGCTCAGCGTCTGCGCATCGCGTGAGGATGAAAAAATCGAAGGTCTCAAGCGGGATTGGATGCGTAAGTGACGCTTGAACAGCGGCGTAGGACTTGGCACGTTGCAGAGCGCTTCAAATCGTGAGGATGTGTGTAATACACAAAACGCGAAGGGCCAGGAGCCTGGGCGGCAGGAGGGAAGTCGGCTGCAAATTTGACGCAACGGTCTATTTTTCGCCGATTTCTTGCCAAATATCCAGCTATTGGGAGGCAAAATCGTCAAAGATTAGCATTGCTGGGGCGCTTTCTGCCGCCCAGGCTCCTAGATCGCCGCCAGCAACCAAGCCCGAAAATGCGACAAACTCTGCGCGTGACGACGCGCTTCTGGGTAGCACAGGTAGTACCCCTTGTCGCTTAAATACCCGCCACCACCGCCGATGGGCAGCGGTGTTGAGACGTTGCCCGATGCAATATCGTCTTTGGCAAGGCACTGCGGCACCAGCGCCGCACCCATGCCTGCCATCACAGCGCGTATGACGCTGTGGAACTGGTCCAGCTGCGGGCCCGCCAGCGTGTTGATGTGCGCAACGTCGTGCGCGCGCGCCCACTGCGCCCACGCGTGAGGCACGCTGACATGGTGCACTAGCGTGATGTTTGACAAGTCTTGTGCGCATGTAATACGCGAATATTCTTCGGTTGGCGGCGCGATCAGCACCATCTCATGGCCAGCAATGTAGTCTGCAATTGCCCCAGGCCAATGCCCATCGCCAAACAAAATCGAGCAGTCAAGTTCGGCGCGTGAAAAATCGTAGCCTTGCACATACGGCACAAAGTGCAGCGCGATTTGTGGGTACAGCTTTTGGAAGGCGGGTAGGCGCGGTATCAGGCACTTGGCGCCAAAAGTGGGCAGGGTAGACACATGCAGTGCACCGCCGCCGTCGCCACTGGTGATCAGCTCCAGCGTGGCGGCTTCAAGTTGTGCAAGCAGGGGCCTGATTACTGCCTCATAACGCGTGCCAGCGGCGCTCAATACCAGCCGCTTTCGGATGCGCTCAAACAACAACACGCCAGTCATTTGTTCAAGCTCACTGATTTGTTTGCTTACTGCACTCTGGCTTAAATGCAAGGCTTCACTGGCGCGGGACACGCTGGCAAAACGCGCTGTGGTGGTGAATGCTTTTAACAAATGAATGGGGGGTTGCAGGCGTTTCATGACCGGCAGTTTATATTTATTTTCATTCTGAATTGGAATGAAGTCAGTCTAAATTGTCACTTGTCACAAAAGGTTTTGAATTTCACAATCAAGCCACTTTACCAATAAGGAAACAACATGAAAAGACGTCATTTGACTAAAAACCTGCTGGCAGGTACTGCAATATCTCTCATTGCTTCATTATCTTCAGGACTGGTTTTTGCACAGCAGTCCAAGCCGCTTCGGCTGGTGGTGCCGTTTCCGCCGGGCGGTGCAACCGACATCACTGCGCGCATCATGGCCGAGCCGATGTCGCGCGCGCTAGGCCAGAGTGTGATTGTTGAAAACCGTGCTGGCGCAGGCGGCTCTATCGGTATGGCCGAAGTTGCCAAAGCCGCCCCTGACGGCTTCACGCTGGGCGTAGCGACGCTTTCAACCCACGGAGTGAACCCGTCGGTGTATAAAAAATTGCCATACGATCCGATCAAGGATTTCGCCGCAGTTTCTGAGCTGGTCAAAGCGCCGGGTGTGCTGGTGGTGAACGCGGCGTTGCCAGTTGCCAATTTCGCAGAACTCATCAAATACCTCAAAGCCAACCCCGGCAAAGTGACGTTTGCGTCACCCGGCAACGGAACGATTGGCCACATGTGGGGCGAGCTGTTCAAAAGCACGACCAACACTTTCATGGTGCACATTCCGTATCGGGGCGCGGGACCTGCGCTGAATGACGTGGTGGCCGGGCAGGTTAATGTGTACTTTGACCAGGTCGCATCGTCGCTGCCATTCATTCAGTCGGGCAAGTTGCGTGCGATTGCCGTGTCGTGGGGCAAGCGGCTCGATGTGTTGCCCAATGTGCCCACGTATGGTGAGCTGGCGCTGTTCTCCAACAACGACCCTTCCTGGTTTGGACTGGTTGCGCCAGCTGGCACGCCAGCGGCGACGGTGCAGCGCATGAATGATGCGGTCGTCAAATCACTTAAAGAGCCCGCCGTGCGTGACAAGCTGGCAGCGTTGGGCTTGTTTGTTACTGGAACATCGGCTGATGATTTTGCAAATCAGGTAAGAAAAGAAATCGACAAGATGCAGCGCATTGCAAAGTTTGCCAAGATAAGCCTGGATTGATGCACCCGGCGACGATGTTGCTTCTCAAGCGTGCAGGTCGCCCGCGTGAGAAGGCGGGCACAATTGCCCATATGGCTTCACCGGTTTACGCTTTACCCGGCACCACTGCGCTGGTACTGGACTCGCCGCACAGCGGCACGCTGTACCCCGCAGATTTTTTATTCAGCTGTGATAGCGGCGTGTTGCGCCGGGCTGAAGACACGCACGTAGAAAAGCTCTACGACTTTGCGCCTGGCCTGGGCGCGCATTGGGTTGAGGCTACTTTTCCGCGCAGCTACTTGGACACGAACCGCAACACCTCAGAAATTGACGAGTCGCTGCTCAGTGCGCCGTGGCCTGGGGACATTGAGTTAGATGCAAAAATCATGTCCAAAGTGCGGTTGGGCAAGGGCTTGATCTGGCGCACACTGGACGACGGCTCACCGATTTACAACCGCAAGCTGGCGGTTGCAGAGGTCAAAACGCGCATCGCCAACTGCTGGCAGCCCTACCATGCAGCGGTGGCCAGCAGCATCAACGCCGCGCATGCGGCCCACGGTTTTAGCATGCACGTCAATTGCCATTCCATGCCGGCGATTGCGTCCCGCAATGCGACTGACTTTCCCGGTGAGGCGCACGCTGATTTTGTGGTCGGTGATCGCGATGGTGCCACCGCTCACCCCGCGCTGTCGCAGATGGTTTGCTCGTTTTTAAAAAACCTGGGTTACAGCGTGGCCTACAACCATCCGTACAAAGGCGTTGAGCTGGTGCGCCGCTACAGTAACCCGCCAGCGCAGCGCCACAGCATTCAACTCGAGATCAACCGCAAGCTGTATATGGATGAAGAAACGCTTGAAATTGGGCCAGGCTTTGCGCCGCTCAAAGCCCACTTGCAGGCATTGGTTGAGGTGCTGCTTAAAACCGATCCACGCAAGTTTTAGGGCTTATACGTTGGACAAAGTTGACTGCATTGTCATTGGTGCCGGAGTGGTCGGTTTGGCCGTAGCCCGTGCTTTGGCACTCAAGGGCCGCGAAGTCATGGTGCTTGAAGCCGCTTCGGCAATAGGCACAGGTACCAGCTCACGCAACAGTGAGGTGATTCATGCTGGCATTTATTACACGCAAGGCTCACTCAAAGCGCAGCTATGCGTACAAGGCAGGCAAATGCTGTACGACTACTGCGCCCAGCGCGGTATTGGCCACAGCCGCTGCGGCAAATTGATTGTGGCGACGCACGAATCGCAAGTGGCGCAGTTGCAAAGCATCATCTCCAAGGCTGCAGCCAACGGTGTGCACGACTTGGTGTTGCTCGACCGCGAGCAAGCCTTGGCGATGGAGCCGCAGCTTGAATGCGTCGCCGCGGTTCATTCGCCCAGCACAGGCATCGTCGACAGCCATGCGTTGATGCTGTCGCTGCAAGGTGATATAGAAAACGCAGGCGGTTTTGTAGTGCTAAATACGGCTGTAGACCAACTAATACGGGCGCAAGCAGCTATTGAAGTCATAGCTACAGGCGGTACTGGGTTGGCTGCAAACACCGTCGTCAACGCCGCTGGTTTAAACGCGCCGCAAGTCGCCAGCCGTATCAAAGGCCTGGATCCCAAGCATGTGCCAGTGACTTTTTGGGCTAAAGGCAACTACTTCACGCTCAGTGGCAAGTCACCCTTCAGCCGCCTGATCTACCCCGTGCCCGAAGCCGCTGGGCTGGGCGTTCACCTCACGATTGACCTGGGAGGCCAAGCCAAGTTTGGCCCAGATGTCGAGTGGGTTGATTCGCCCGACGACTTGCTGGTAGACCCCAGCCGAAGCGATGCCTTTTACGCAGAAGTGCGTAAATACTGGCCGGGTTTGAAGGATGGCGCATTACAAGCAGGCTACGCAGGTATACGCCCCAAGCTGCATGGACCGGGCGAAGCAGCGGGGGACTTTGTGATTCAGGCTGAGTCAACGCACGGCATACCGGGCTTGGTCAACCTGTTTGGCATTGAGTCGCCGGGATTGACCAGCTCGCTGGCAATAGGCGAAGTTGTCAGTCAGATGCTATTAAAAAAATAGCTGTTTGCGCCCGTATTTATCGGTCTAGAGGCCTATTTGATACTTAAAAACGGTTGCTTTTGGTGTTTTTAGGCCGTTTTGATGGTTTTTTTGTCACAGCCGTGCCCCCATTCGCGTCCCTTGGTCAATCGCACGCTTCGCGTCCAGCTCGCCTGCTTCTTGTGCGCCGCCAATCAGGTGGGTATTGATACCTGCTGCTTTCAACGGCTCCAGCAGCTCTTGCAGCGGTTCTTGCCCCGCGCACAGCACGATGGTGTCAACTTCCAGTACCGTTCCATCGGTGCGCTTTTCGCCATAGGTAATGAACAGACCCAAGCCACCAGCTTGCTGCACGATGCGTTCGTAATTCACGCCTGACAGCATCTCAACGTTCTTCATCTTTAGGGCAGCACGATGAATCCAGCCCGTGGTTTTGCCCAGGTTGCCGCCCAGCTTGCCAGGTTTGCGTTGTAACAGCGTGACTTGCCGAGCTGCGGGTGTTGGTACGGGCCCTACCACGCCGCCGCGCACTGTTGATGGATCGGCCACGCCCCACTCAGCCAGCCACTCGGGCAAGTTCACGGCGGTTGAATGCCCGGCGGGCGTGACTAAAAACTCGGCCACGTCAAAGCCAATGCCGCCCGCGCCAATCAACGCCACCCGCTGTCCAACAGGTTGGTTGCCCAGCAGCACATCAATGTAGCTCAGCACGCCGGGCAGGTCTTGGCCGGGGATGCGTGGGTTGCGCGGCTTGACGCCGGTGGCCAGAATCACGTCGTCGTATTTCTGAGCGA
>ENA-OFCE01000652-OFCE01000652.1-metagenomes-genome-assembly--contig:-NODE-652-length-21640-cov-5.319296_pt1 | contig 21640 bp, 18 predicted proteins | sample MGYA00153388_OFCE01 | MGnify analysis MGYA00153388
CCAGCTTCGCCCGCCGGTCGGCGCGCGCGCCAAGATGCGCGAAACTTATGCCTGACGCCACCGATCAGCGGCCCGAGCTGTCAATCGTCATTCCCTGCTTCAATGAGGAAGATAATGCAGCGGCCATCGCCGCGGCGGTGGTCGAGCAGATGGACAAGGTCAGCAACGACTTTGACATCATCTTCATTGACAATGGCTCGACCGACCGAACGGTGGAGATCGTTCGCGGGTTATGCGCGCGCGACAAGCGCATCAAGCTGATCGCCAATACCCGCAATTTCGGCCAGCTCCGCTCGCCGACCCATGCGGTGCTCGAAGCCACTGGTCGGGCAGTGATCGGGATCGTCGCCGATTTCCAGGATCCGCCCGAAATGATCCCCCAGTTCGTCGAGCGCTGGCGGGCCGGTGCGGAGATTGTGCTGGCCACCAGCGAGACCAGGAAAGTATCGCCTCTGTTCGCCGCGATCCGCCGCTTATCCTATGGGCTGCAGCGCAAGTTTGGCGATTATCCGATCATTCCCAACGCCACCGGCTTTGGTCTGTACGATGCCAAGGTGGTCCGCACGATCGCCGCGCTCAACGAGCCCGAGCCGTTCTTTCGCGGATTGCTGGTCGAGACCGGATACCGGATCGAAACGATCCCGTTCAAGCGCCCGCCTCGCGCCGCGGGCAAGTCGAAGAACGGCTTCCTCGCCTTGCTCGACTTCGCGCTGTCGGCCTTGGCGGGGTCGTCGAAAGGGCTGCTGCGGGTGCCGCTCTACGTCAGTTTCTTCATCTTCTGCGCCACCTTCATCACCCTGCTCGGCGGGTTTTACTCGGCCATCGTCGGGGCCAATGCGCGGATGTGGATGTTCGCCACCTTGCTCGAATTCCAGTTCGGCCTGCTGTTCCTGTTCCTCGGCCTGCTGGGGGTGCAGGTGCGGATGATCTCCGACCGCACCCGCGGAACCCCGCTGGTGATCGAGCGCGAGCGGGTCAACTTCCCGACCGGCGGCTGACGAATGGCGCAGGTCCAACGCCTGTCCTCGGCGCGGCGCCTGTGGCGTTATTATCAGGCGGGAATCGTCAACACCGCCTTCGGCTATGGACTGTTCGCTTTGTTCGTCGCGCTCGGGCTCAACATGTATGTCGCGCAAATCGCGTCGCATTTGCTCGGTATGGCGTTTAATTACTTCACCTACAGCCGCCACGCGTTCCACGATTCAGATGTCTCCAAATCGCGCTTCATCGCCTCGTATGCGGTAAATTACCTGCTCGGTCTGGGAGCGCTGTGGGTGGTGTCGCAAGCCGTCGCCTCTCCCTATCTCGCCGGGTTAATCGCGGTCGCAATCGTCTCGCTGATCAACTATTTCATCCTCAAGCATTGGGTGTTCACCGCTCGTGCTGGCTAAGCTCGCTTCGCTTCGCGGGCGTGTCTGCCTGGCGTGGATCGAATGGTTGCTCATTTTCCCGGTGGCGATCGGACTGATCTACTGTCTCACCCATTTATGGCTCTACGGCTATCTACCGCAACCCTACTTCCTGGACCCGAATGACACCTTCATGGATTTCTTCAATCCGGCGAATTTCGCGCATCGGGGCGGCGCCTACGACGCCTATCAGACCATCTATCCGCCGCTGTCGTTCGTGGTCCTGAAGTTCGTTTCGTGGGGACCATGCTACTCGTTCAACGCCGGAGGCGAAGCGCGCAGCTGCGATCGTTATGGCTTGGCGTCTTTGGTGATTATTTACCTCATCAACACGGCGCTCATCGCCCGCACCTATTGGAAAATCGATCGCTCGACCGCGATCCCGCGGACCTTCGCATTATGCGCGGGGCTGACCACGACCTACGCGCTCGAACGCGGCAACGTTCTGCTGTTCTGCTTCACTTGCGTGATCCTGGCATACGGCCCGCTGCTTCGCTCGGCGCGGTTGCGCTGGTTGTTTGCGGGCCTTGCGGTCAATTTCAAAATCTACCTCATCGGGGCGATTTTCGCACAATTGCTCAAGCGACGGTGGCGCTGGTTCGAAGGTGCACTGCTCGCCACCGGATTGGTTTACTTGGTCAGTTTCGCCATCCTTGGCGAAGGATCGCCAAGCGAGATTTACACCAATATCACGGCCTACGCCGGCGGGTTCAAAATCGGGGACGTCGCATATTTGTGGTACCCGAGTTCGCTCCAACCGCTCAGCCTCTTGCTGAGCGGGGATGCGCTTTCACCGATCGTCAATTTGATCGGATCGCACATGGTCGAGACCGGGCTGGTGATCATCAAGATCCTGGTCGCGGTGACGATTGTTTCGGTCGCGGCGGCGGCGGCGGCGGCGTGGTTGCGGCCCGGCGTGGTGTCGCTGCATCGCCTGCTCATGCTCAGCATGGGCGTCGCGTTTATCTATTCGGAGGTTGGCGGCTACACCCAGATGCTTCTGCTGTTTTTTGTGTTCATGGAAAAATGGCGCGGAATTGGTCGGCCGGCGGCGATCGTGATGGCCTATCTGCTATCCGTCGCGCTTGATTATCCGATTTCGGAAGTGCCGACGATGGTTACCGATTCCTATTTTGCGAACAGGATGGTGATCGCTGAATATTATATCGGCATTGGCATCGTGCTCCGACCGATGCTGATCCACGTCATCCTCATCATCCTGTCGCTCGTTACGATCCGCGATGTCTGGGCCGACGCCCGCGCCAAAGGCTGGCAATCGCCGCTGCCGTGGCGGCGCAAAATGGAGCCTACTTCATGAACCTTATCGTCTACGGGCTCGGATCGACCGGCCAATTGATCGTCGACGAACTGCTCGACAGGGGGGTCGTGATCGACCTCATCCTGGATCGTGGCAAAGCTGGCGAGGTCTATCGTGACATTCCCGTCCGCGCGCTTGGCGACACTGATCTGACCGGCGCTAAAGTATTGATCGCATTGCATAATCACTATGTCGACTTGCACGAGCTGCACACCGACCTGACCGCCGCCGGCGCCGCCGACATCCTCACCCCGATCCGCCTCGGCGAGCTCATCGACCAGCCCAAATCCAACACAGGCTACTGGCTCGAGCCCGATTTTTCATATGATGCTCACAATGCGAACCACGCCCGCGTCAGGTCGCTGCTCGCCGACTTAAAAAGCCAGCAAGTGTTCGACGCTTTGCTCCGCTATCGCCGCAGCGGCGACATCACCGATTGCCCAATTCCCAGCCTCGACGACGAATATACCCCGGCCGATTTGCCGCGTTTCGCCGAATCGCTCCGGCTGATCGATTGCGGCGCCTTCACCGGGGTCGCGGTACACAAATTCCTGACTGCCGGTTACACGATCGACAGCCTGGTGGCGTTCGAGCCCGACCTCGCCAATTTCGCGATCCTGGCGGGCCGCAACTTCCCGATCGCCAGCGCACTATGCCTGCCGCTCGGCACCTGGGCGACCACCACCCAACTCAAATTCTCAAGCGGAAGCTCGATGGCCAGTCATCTGAGCGATCAGGGCGATGTCACGATTCAATGCGTCGCGGTCGACGATTTGCTCCACGGCCAGGCGATCAACCTCGTCAAACTCGACGTCGAAGGCGCCGAGATCGAGACCCTCAAGGGAATGAAGCAACTGATCCACGAGCAACGCCCGAACCTGCTTGTCTCGGCCTATCACACGCCGGGCCACCTCCACGAAATCGCCGAGCTGATCGACGATTGGGGCCTGGGCTATCGCTTCCACTTGCGGGTCCATGAGCAGAACAGCTTCGGCGTCGTGCTGTACGCGCTGCAGGATAAGCTGCTGGCGGCTTAACCTATTGCTCGCGTAGCGACCGCCAGAAATTGGCCGTCAGGGGCTCGAGCAGATATTGCAGCGCGGTTCGCTTGCGCGCGGATAACACCGCTTCGACCGGCAATCCAGGCCGCAACTGGCCTTGGCCAAGGACCGCGCGGACCTTGTTCAATTCGGCCGGGGCCACCACGATTTCCGCCAGGTAATAAGATTGCCCGCTCTTCTCGTCTTTCAGCCGGTCGGCCGAAATCGTCTTCACAGTGCCTTCGAGCATCGGCAGTGTCCGGTCGTGAACGCTGAGGAAGCGAACCTGCGCCGTCTGTCCTTCGTAAACGTCGTCGGCGTCGCCCGGATTAACCTGCGCCTGGATCACCAGCTGGCGCGTGTCGGGGACGACTTCCATCACGGTCTGGCCCGCCGCGACGACCCCGCCGACGGTGAACACGCTCAAGCCGACGACCTCCCCGGAGACCGGCGAGCGAAGCTTGCTGTTCTGCATCTGCTGCCGCGCGCCAACCAGCTTTGGCAGGATGTCGGACAAGCGGGTCTGCGTATCGCGAAGTTCGCTTGCGGCTTGCTCCAGGCTGGTCTTGCGCAGGCTCAAATCCTGCATGCTCGATTCGCCCATGCCTTGCCCCGCGCGCGCCATTTCGGCGGTCAGCGCCGCTTCGCGTCCACGTAATTCCTCGATGTCGCGTTCGAGCGCACGGACCCGGTTGGTCGATGCAAAGCCCTTTTTCTCAAGATCCTTGAGGCCGACCAATTCCTCTTGGGTGATCCGCTGCTGCTCGCGCACCGAAACCCGCTGCTGGGCATAGCCAGTGCGCTGCTCGACGAGCTGCTTCGAGCGTTGTCCGAGAACCGATGATTGCGCCGACAGCGATCCCGATCTCGCCTGCAATTGCCCGCGTTGCAGCTCCAGCGCCTGCTGGGCAAGCAGCCGATCGGAATCGGGCAGGCCGAGCAATTCCACAGGCACCTGGAAGCTGCGTTGACCGTTGCGCTCGGCAAGCAGTCGATCGCGCTGGGCGACCAGGTTGAAATATTCGCTGGTTAGCGCGCGCTCGGTGGCGAGCAAATCGGGCGAGGCCAGTTCGATCAATATCTCGCCAGACTTGACCTTCTGCCCCTCGCGAACGTTGATCGCCCCGACGATCCCGGCTTCGCGGCTCTGCACCGCCTGGCGATTGCCGGAGATCGCGATCGATCCCGGTGCGAGGACGCCAGCGTCGAGCGGGGCAAGCGCCGCCCATCCAAGCAGGATGACGAAGAAAAAGAAACCGATTGCCCAGCCGGTGCGGATATCGCGCCGCGGGTCATCGGCCTCGATCAGATCGTTGGTCGGCTCTTCGCGCCACAGGACTTGGGGCAAGTTCATGATGCCTGCTCCTGGCCCTGCGGTGCGGACAATCGGGCGACGACTTCTTGCGCCGGGCCGTACATCTTTGGTCGGCCGGCCTCGAGCACCAGCAGATGATCGGCCATTTCCAGCACCGATCGCCGGTGCGCGATGATCAGCACCATTGCGCCACGGTCGCGGGCGATCTTCATCGCGTTCATCAGCGCGGCTTCGCCCTCGGCATCGAGAAACGCATTGGGCTCGTCGAGCACCAATATTGCCGGGTCGCCGTAAAACGCCCGGGCCAGCGCAATGCGTTGCGACTGGCCGCCGGATAGTCCGGCGCCGCCGGGACCAAGCCGAGTGTCATAGCCATCGGGCAGTTGCAGGATCAGGTCATGCACGCCGGCCTGCCTGGCCGCGTCGATTGCCTTTGCGTCGACGTCTTCGGTGGCCCCCGGCGACCAATGAGCGAAGCGCGAGATATTGTCCTTGATGGTGCCTTCAAACAGGCTCGGTTCCTGCGGTAGATAGCCGAAATAATGACCGATCTCGTCCTGCTTCCAGTCCGACCGCTGGGCGCCGTCGATCCGGACGGTGCCAAGCTCTGGCACGATCGCGCCGGAGATGACCTTGGCTAACGTCGACTTGCCCGATCCGCTGGGGCCGATCACGCCGACAATTTGGCCGGGGTTTGCGGCAAAGGTAATCCCCGCGAGAATCGCCATTCCATCGGATCGGCGAACACCGACCCCCTCGACCCGCAACTGGCCTTTGGGCTTAGGCAAGGTGGTGCGCACGCGATCGGATTCGTCGGGCGTGGCCAGGATATCCGCCAGCCGGGCAAGCGCGACCTTGGCCGAGCTCAACGATGCCCAGCCGCCGATCAACGTCTCCACCGGCTGCAGCGCGCGCCCGAGCAGGATCGACGCCGCGACGATCGCGCCCGATGAAATATAGCCGGCAATGGCGAGCAACGCGCCAAGCCCGAGCGCCGCCGACTGGACGAACATCCGCAGGAAGCGGCTGCCTGCGGCAAACCGGCTGCCCTGGAATTGCGACTGGACCAGTTTGCCAAGCCCGGTCGATCGAAGCGCAATCTGGCGCGAGACCATCGCCCCGGTCATGCCCAGCGCGCGCACCGTCTGCGCCTGGACCGATGCCGATTGCTGTGAGGCGTGCGATTGGGCGAGCAACAGGTTCGCACCCTCGAGGCTCTTGCGCGTGGCCAACTGGTTGCGCCACGCGACGGCAATCAGCAGCAGGATCGACACGACGGCAAGCATTCCGATCCAGAAATGGAGCAGGAAGGCGACGATGATGAAGATCGGCGCGAACGGCGCGTCGAACAGGGCGTTGGCGACCGGACTGGCAATCGTCTGCCGCACGGTGTCGAGATCGCGCATCGCCTGGCCATTGGCAGCGCCGCCGACCGACATCATCCGGTTGAGGATCAACGGTGCCAACTGGTTTTCGAGCCGGATGCTGGCCCGCACCATCAGCCGCGACCGGACCGCGTCGAGCGCCGTCAGCGTCAGCAACGCAATGGCCAGCGCGAGCGTCAGGAACAACAAGGTCGTCTTGCCGCCGGTCGACACTACCCGGTCATAGACTTGGAGCATGTACAATGATGGCGCGAGGAACAGCAGGTTGAGCAGCAAGCTGAACCCCGCTGCCGCGACGAAATGCGGCCGGCAGCTGCGAAAGGCGTTCGCAAGCGGCGGGGGAAGCGTGATTCCGGCCAATTTCAGGGTATCCGGGGAGTCGGGCATGCGTCTGTTACGGTCCCCACGGCGAGCCCGCGCGAGTGCGGGCTAAGTGTCGGATTGTCAAGAACAAGCCGGTCGCGAATGCGTCGAAAATGCAACCCTTCGACGCCTTGATCAGGACCTTAGAAGCCAAGCGTTACCAAATTGGTGACCAGTTTGCGAGTTGCACCGGTGGATTCTCAAGCGCGTCGGCTGTAAGTCGCCTGGAGAAACATGATGGGCAGACCGCCCGACATCAACGCGAGTGAAATAGATGAGTGAGCAGCCGCAATTGCTGCCCTGCACGATCGTCATCGAGTGGGAAAATGCGATCGACGTCCATGACGAATGGGCATCGCGCGCGATCCAGGGATTGGAGCGCGAGCTGGCTGCGACCGCCGGGCAGCTGCCCGCCAAACCCGTCGTCAGCTATCTGTATAACAGCGAAGCGCTGGGGCCCGACGTTATCAGCAAGGCGATTGCGGGGGCTGGTCCAAACCTGTCCGATCACGCCACGGTCGAGATCGTCCCAACGGAGGGGCTGAGCTATTACGAGCTAAAGAACCTCGGTGCTGCCCGGGCCAACACCGAGGTAACGATCTTCCTCGATAGCGATGCGGCGCCCCAGCCGGGCTGGCTGAGCGGGATGGTCGCGCCGTTCAATGATCCGGCGATCATGGCGGTGGGCGGGATCACGGTGCTTGCGCGCGAGGATTTTCTGTCACGCACGCTGGCGCTGACGTGGATCTTCGGGCTGTATGAAGAGCGCGAGCAGACCGCCGCCAGCTGGGGAATTTACGCCAACAACACCGCGGTTCGCACGTCATTCTTCAAGACCCGGCCGTTCCCCAAGCTCAGCACGTTCAAATATTCGTGCGTGTTCTGGCTGCGCAGCATCCTCGCCGACGGGCACAAATATGTCCGCGTCGCCGATGCACTTACAATCCACGCCCCGCATCCGGGCTACGGATTCTTCATCTGGCGCGCATGGGTCACCGGGATCGACCGCGACTTCTATGTGACCCAGACGCGTACTGCCTGGCGGCTTGGCCGGGCGTTCAAGGCGATCACGTTTTTCGTCTCGAGGGTCGTCCGCGCCTGGTGGCGGATCATCACCAAGCACCGCTTGGTCGGCATGCCCACGTGGCAGGTCCCGGGCGCAATGGTGGTTGGCTTCGCTTATTCGGCGGCGCTGTTCGCGGGCCAGATGTGGAGCCTGATCGGCGGCCCCGCAGCGATGCGCCTGGTTTCGCGGCCCCCCGTGGCGGCGTTACCGGCGAGCGCGGCGCCGGGCGATGCGCGGATCGGCCAGCCAGGCCCAGCTACCCCGGCCAAGCAGTGACAAGGTCGGCATTGCGCCGAACTCTCGGCTTAGCAATTTGAGGTCGGCGGCGACCCGCGCGAACCGCTTTCGCTTCAGGCTTTCCCACAGGTAAATCATCATATCGGCCGGAACGTGCCTGCCCTGAAGCGAATATTCGGGATGCTGGCGATGCATGGCGATGGTCGCTGCGACGAACCCGTTGCCGGTGAACGAGATGCTGTCGGCCAGCTCATATTTAGTCCACAAAATTTCGTTGGTGGTCGCGCAGCGGCCGACTTTGGCGACCCGCGCGAGGAATTCCATGTCCTGCCGGCGGCCGACATCCTCGGCGAATAAGCCTGCGTGGAGCGCAATTTCGCGGCGGATGGTGATCCCCGAGGTGGCCTTGCGCAGGCGACGCGCCTTGATAGTCGAGGTAAACAGAGCGGCGAGGAATGCCTCGCTCGTCTCGATCACATCATTGGTCAGCGGCTCGGGCCGGCCGCCACAGTTGCGCGGGTTCACGATCGCGAAACTGTCGACCAACGCGCCCAGGTCGGGTTGGCGATCGAAGGCTGCGACGACCAATCCCAGCTTGTGCGGAAGGAATGCATCGTCGCTGTCGAGGAAGGCGATCAGCGGGGCCTTGCTCTCGCGGACGCCGCGATTGCGTGCCGCATTGGCGCCATGTTGCCCGTCCTGCCGGACCAACCGGACGCGCGGATCGGCGATTGCCGAGACGAGTTCGACGCTGCCGTCGGTCGATCCGTCGTCGACCACGATCAGTTCGAAATTGGCAAAACTCTGGCGCAGGACGCTGTCGATCGCGCGTTGGATCACGCCGCTGCGGTTGTGCATTGGGACGACGACCGCGATTGCTGGTGTTGGTGCCATTGCGTCGGTTCAATTCGACTGCAGCAGGGGGCGAAGCGCGTCGAGGTGGCTGGCGAACGCCGCATCGAAGCCATAGCTGCGGGCGATGTGGCGTAGGTCGCCTTCGGCACGTGAGGCGAGGCTTTGCTCAATCGCCCTGGCAAACCCATCAACATCGCCATGCGGCACCACCGCACAGCGCGGCGCGTCGGCGATCATCGATCGGGCGGCGTCGAAACTGTCGGTCGTAACGACCGGCACGTTGCAGGCCAAGGCTTCGAGCACCACCGCAGGCAGGCCCTCATAATCGGATGACAGCGCGAACAGGTCAGCGGTTCGAAGCCACGGCAATGCATCGTCGACGAAGCCCGGCATGTTGACCCGGTCGGCAATCCCGAGGCTGTGGGCGAGCGCTTCGAGACGCGGCCGCTCGGGCCCGTCACCAACGATGACCAATTTGCAATCGGCGGGCTGGACGCGGGCAAAGGCGGCGAGGAGCAGGTCGAGGCGCTTTTGTGGCATCATCCGGGCGAGGGTCAGGATGGTCGCTGGCCCCGATCGCCGAGGTCGGTCGTAATCGCGCAGCATCTCGTGCGTGACATAAGGGTTGGTCGCGACCTGGAATTTGCCGCTCTGGCGCGGATATAGTTTCGCCAGCACGTCGCATTCTTCGGCACTGAGCGTCAGGATATGGTCGAAATTGCCGAACACGAAGCCATATAGCCGCCGCCGATAGAGTTTGCGCAAATCCGACCGGTCTCCGGGGCGGATCACCGGATTGGTGGTCTTCATGACGGTCTTTGGGCGGCCACCGACTTTTTGCCCGCGCAAGGCGAGGCCGGTGACCAATCCCATATTATTGCTGCTCGCCATGACGACCGCCGGCCGCGCAGTTGCGGTGAGCCGCCGCAGATAGCGCGCCCCGCGCACCAGCTCGAGATGGCGCGACCCCATGGGCGCTCCGGCATGGCCGACGCGGATGCCGGGATCGAGCAAATCGAGCAGCGACTGCTCGCCTTCACCGCCACTTCGCAGGACGGCAATACCAACTGCAATCCCGTCACGCGCGAAACCATTGGCAAGGTGCATCGCAACCCGGTCGGCTCCGCCGTGGCTCAGCCGATGAATGGTGATCAAAATGCCGCCGTCCAGCGAGCCATCCGCGATTGGCGGGTGGGCAGTTCCTGGGAATTTTGCCAAAGGTCTGTTCAAGTCGCGATCACATTGATTAAAGCTGGGTCGCTGCCACACGCCTGATCCCGCCATGAGACATTGTGATCGGCCTTGTCTACAGGCTGGGCTGGTTCACGATCCGGCACTCGCCGTCATTGAAACAACTGACCGGGAAAGGTCATGACCTATGTGCGGGATTGCCGGCTGGTACAGGCGCGAAGGGCGGCCCGTGGTGGCATCGGTCATCACTGCGCAGTGCAATTCGATCCTCCACCGCGGCCCGGACGATTCGGGGATCCTGACGGAAGGCGATTTCGGCTTTGGAATGCGCCGGCTCAGCATCCTCGACATCGACGGTGGGCACCAGCCGATGGAGACGCCCGACGGCCGCTATGCAATCGTGTTCAACGGCGAGATTTTCAATCATCTCGAGGTCCGCGAACCGTTGATCGCCGCCGGCTACGAGTTTGTCACGCATAGCGACACCGAGACGATTCTCGCCGCTTTCGCGCGCTGGGGCAATGATGCTTGGGCCAAGTTTGAAGGCATGTTCGCGGTCGCGATCTGGGATCGGCAACAACGCAGCCTGACGCTGGCCCGCGATCCGCTCGGGATTAAGCCGCTCTATATTTCTGAGCAAGGCGGCGGGCTCAGCTTCGCTTCCGAACTCAAGGCCTTGCGACTGGTGCCCGGCCACCGCTTCGAGGTCGATGATCGCGCGGTGCATGATTATTTCCGCTTCGGTCACGTGCGGCGCCCGCGATCGATCTTTCGCCAGGTGACCTCGCTCGATCCGGGGCATTTCCTGACCATCGGCGCGCAAGGTGGGGGCAAGATCGGTCGATATTGGCAGCCGCACTTCCAGCCCGGGCGGAAGCTGTCCGAAGGCGAGTGGGTCGAGCAGATGCGCGACATGCTTCGCTCGACCACCGCGCGGCACATGCAGGCTGACGTTCCAGTGGCGGCATTCCTGTCCGGCGGGATCGATTCCTCGGCGATCCTGGCGGCAATGACCATGGCCAGCGGACAGCCGATCAAGGCGTTCACCATTGGCCATCCTGGATCGGCCATCGACGAAACCGACGCCGCGCGCCGGATCGCCGCACATCTTGGCTGCGAGCATATTGTCGCGCCGCTCGACATGGGCGACGCCATGGGGCGCTTGCCGCACATCCTCGCCTGCTATGATGAGCCGTTTGCCGACATGGCGGCGATCCCGACCTGGTTCGCGTCGCAGCTGGCGGCGCAACATGTCAAAGTGGTGCTGTGCGGCGAAGGCGGCGACGAATTGTTCGCCGGCTACAAACGCCACCGCAATGCGCGCGGCGTCGAAAGATTGCGGCCGCTGATTGGCGACGGCGAGCGATTGTCGAGCATGGTCGGCGCATTGCCGGTGACCGGGTCGAAGCGGGTCAACCTGCTGCGCCAGCATGCGCGGCGGTTTGGGGAGTTCGCCGGGCTGGCCGATGGCTATCAGCAATTCTTCGCCGCGACCGAAATCAGCAGCGGCTTCCTGCGGAAGCAATTGTTCACCGCCGATTTCTGGAGCCAGCATGAGGGCGAGGAAAGCTATGCCCGGCTGGAACAGGAATATTTCCCCGCTGGCGATGCGCCCCGGACATCCGCGCTCAATCAATTCCTGTTCGCCGATCTGACGCTCAACATGCCGTCGGCGATGCTGCCGCGGCTCGATCGGGCAAGTATGGCGCACTCGCTCGAAGCGCGCGTGCCGTTCCTGTCGCACAAGCTCGTCGACTGGGCGATGACGGTGCCCGAGGATCTCAAACTGCGTGGCCGCACCGGCAAATATATCCTTCGCCAGGCGATCAAGCCGTGGCTTCCGCAGGACATTGCCAAGCGGCCCAAGCAGGGGTTCCAGATCCCGATGGCCGACTGGCTGCGCGGCGGCTTCGGCAAATTCGCGCGCGACACCTGGCATGACAGCGGGGTTGCCGATCGCGGGTATCTCGACGGCAAGGCGGTCGAGCGATTGTTCGACGAGCATCAGGCCGGGGCCGCCGACCACAGCAAGATGCTGTACGCGATCACCGCCTTCGCTCTGTGGTCGCAGCGGGAGCGGTCGATGCCCTTGGCGGAGCTTGCAGCATATGCCGGTTGATAACGTCCGCCTGGAGCCGATCCGGGTCAGCTTCATCCTCCACAAATTCAGTCGCGGCGGCAGCGACCGGGTTGCGGCATATCTGGCGCGCGGTTTCGCCAAGGCCGGGATGGACGTCGACCTGACGGTCTTCACCAAGGGCGGCGAGGTCGAAGATATCCTGCTTGAACTCACTGGCGACGATGTTCCGGTCACCTATCTGGCCGGGTCGCGGGGGGCGCGTGCGTTCGACTTGCTGTTCGGGCTGGTCCCATTGGCGCGCAGGCTGCGCGCGGAAGCGCCCGACGTGATCATCTCGACCGCCAATAACACCGCGCTGGCCACCGCCTTCGCCGTACGTCTTGCCGGGCTGCGAGGGTCGAAGCTGATCCTCAAGACGACCAACCCGATCGCGACCTCGCGGCATGCCGGGTTGGCCCGACGGTTCCGGCTGTGGACGTACCGCCTGATCTTCCGGTGGACCCACGCCGTGTGGACCCTGAGCGCCGACGAGAGCGAGGAAATGCGCGTCGAATTCCCCGACTTTGCAGCGTTGTTCAGCGATGTCGCCAATCCCTATGTCACCGGCACCATGCTGCTGCCACCCGCCGCGATTGAGGCCAAGCACGGCAAAACGATCGTCAGCATCGCCCGATTGACCGAACAGAAAAGGCTCGACCGGCTGATCGCCGGGTTCGCGCATGTTCATCTGCCAAGGACCGGGCTGATCATCCTCGGCGAAGGGGAGGATCGCGCGGCTCTCGAAGCGCAGGTCGCCAATCTCGGGTTGGAAGACCGCGTTTCCATGCCGGGTTATGTCAACGACGTCGCAGCGGTGCTTCGGGGTGCTGACCTGTTCGTCCTGACGTCGGACTATGAAGGTCTTCCCGCGGCGATCCTCGAGGCGATGGCGGCCAATTGCCCGGTGCTTTCGACCGACTGCTTCCCGGCAGCGCGAACGTTGCTTGGCGCAATCGAGGGCGGCGGGATTATTGACAATATCGAGCCAGAGGCGCTCGGATCGCTGATGGAGCGCTTCCTCCGCCAACCCCGGCCAAGCGGGCTTCGCTCGATCGCCGAGCATTATTCGATCGCCAACGGCGTTGCCAGCCACCTTGCGGCGCTGGGCAAAGTGATCGACACCCGGCGTGCCAGCGATGACGTGCCGACGGCAATCGAGAGCGCGGCATGCGCATAGCGTTCCTGTTCAATCACGATCAAATCCATCAGGTCGGTCACAGCCTGCCGATCGCGTTCGCGCTCGCTCGCATGGCGCCCGAGTTTGAAGTCATCGTTGCGACCACCAACGAGCGCCTTCGCGCGGAGGTTATCCGGCTTGCGGAGGCGGTCGGCCAACCGTGCCCGACCCTGGTCGATCTTCGTCCCAAGGGCATGTTGAGCCGCGCCTCGATCAAGCTGCTCGACCCATTGCTGCCGGCCGCGAAACTGCTGGTCTATCGCGACAATCTGGACTTCTTCCGGTCGCTTGACGCGTTGGTGGTGGCCGAAAAAACATCGTCGATCCTCAAGAGCCGCTATGGCTTGTCCAAGCTGCGCCTGATCCATACGCGCCATGGCGCCGGCGACCGGGCAATCGGGTTCGACAAATCGAGCATGCGGTTCGACCATGTGCTGGTTTCCGGGCGCAAGATCATGCAGCGACTGATCGCCGATGCGAAGATCGATCCCGGCCGGTTGTCGATGGTCGGCTATCCCAAGTTCGACCTCGTCCCGCCCTTTCCGCACCGGCTGCCTTTTCAATCGAACGGGAACCCCACCGTCCTGTATAACCCACACGTCTCGCCGCACTTGTCATCCTGGTATCGCGATGGCCGCGCGGTGCTCGACTTTTTCCTCAACCATCCTGAATATAACCTCATCTTTGCCCCCCACGTCATGCTGTTCGAGCGGCGGCTAGCGTTGTCGATCGACAAATTGCGGCTCGACCGACCTGGCCGGATTGGCGCACAATATCGGGACGCGCCGAACATCGTCATCGACCTGGGCAGCAGCGCTTCGACCGACATGACCTATACGCTCGCAGCGGACGTTTACCTTGGCGACGTCAGCAGCCAGGTCTACGAATTCATCCAGACCCCGCGACCGTGCATTTTCCTCAATTCGCATCACATCGATTACCGGGACAATCCAAATTATCGGCATTGGCAGGCGGGCCAGGTCATAGCCTCGCCGGACGAATTGGGCCCGGCGCTGCGCGCGGCGTTGGCCAATCCCGACGCTTATCGTCCAGCGCAGCGGCGACTGTTTGACGAAAGCTTCGACATCACCGGCGAACCCTCGTCCGATCGCGCGGCGCAGGCAATCATGCGTTTCCTGAACGGAATCGCGGCAACCGACGGCGAAGTGGTGGCCGAAGCATCGCAGGCGGCATGAGCATTCCCACCGCAGCGCCGACAAATCAGCACGATCAACCGCACGACGTACCTTTCTCCCGCGTTGCGCGAAACGTCGGCTGGATGGCCGGCGCGCGCGGGTTCACGGGTATCCTGAGCATCTTTTACCTGGCGGTGGCGGCGCGCACCCTGGGCCTGCGCGAGTTTGGCAACTTCGCGTTGATCCTGAGCTTCGGGCAGTTGGTGGCCACATTGGTCCAGTTCCAGTCGGTCAAAGGGGTCATCCGCTTCGGCGCGATGCACCTTAGCGATAATCGGCCGGATCGCCTGCCGCGCCTCTACGGGTATATGACGACGCTCGAGCTGCTCGGGATCGTTATCGGGTCGGGGCTCGCGTTCGCCTGCATGCCGCTGGTTGCGCCCCTGTACCAATGGACCGAGCACCAGCAATTGCTCGCCTCGATCTTCGCGGTCGCATTGTTGTTCGGGACCGGCGGGACCCCGGTGGGGATATTGCGATTATACGGTCGCTTCGACCTCATCAGTTACACCGAAGGCGTTGGTCCCATCATCCGGCTCGTTGGTGTGTCGATTGCCTGGTGGGTCGGGGCCGGGATCGGCACATTCCTGGCGATCTGGGCACTGGCAGTGATCGCCCAGACCGCCGCGCAATGGATCGCCTCGATCGTCGCGCTTCATATCCGCCTGGAATTCGGCAAGCGCGCCATCCGAACGACGCTCGCCGAGAATCACAAGCTGTGGCGGTTCATGGTGCTGACGAACGTGTCGAATTCGGTCACAGCGGTGTGGACGGAATTGGGCACGCTTGCGGTCGGCGCGGTCGCCGGACCGGTCCAGGCTGGCGGCTTCCGGATTGCGCAGCGTATCGCCAAGGCGATCGGCAACCCGGTCGAGCTCGTCACCCGGGCCTTGTTCCCCGAATTCGCCAAACTGGTGGCGCAAAATGCGTTCCGGAAATTGGGACGGATGCTGATCCGGATTACCGCCGTCGCGACCGCACTGGCGGCAGTGACGGTTGCGATCCTTGCTCTCGGCGGGCAGTGGATCATCGGCCTGATCGCCGGGCCGCAGTATGAGTTCGCCTATATCCCGATGCTGCTGCTGTCGGTCGCAACCGCCATCGATCTCGCCTCATTCGCGCTCGATCCCTATCATATCGCGCAAGGTCGCGCCGGCCGGATCTTGCGCATTCGCCTGGTCGCGGCCGGGGTCTATTTGATCGTGCTGGCAGTGCTGTTGCCGCGCTTTGGCGCATCAGGCGCAGCGATTGCCGGTATTGCAGCGTCGATCATCTTGTTCGTGCAGCTCGGCATTTCCTCGTGGCAAATCTTGCGTGACAAAGCGGGGCGCGGCAGCGCGCAAGACTTTCAGTAATCGCTAACAGCGTCGCTGCCAGTCTCAGGCAACCAATGCTTCGTCGGCTTCCGATCCCCGGACGCGGGCGATAATCTCCCTTACCCGCACCGCCTTTGACGCGAGAACATCGTCCTCGACCTCATTGCGGTCGTGGTAGCGCGAGTAAGATCTCCGATCGCGGTCGAGCATCGTATTGCGATCCTTATATTTGACCCGCAAATCTTCGTGTGAGCGGGTCACATAATGATTGATGCGGAACTTCGCGGTCGAAACCTGCTTGGTCGACGGCTCGTGAATCGAATAAGGATCGATCGGGAAATAGGGCGATGACGCTGCGAGATGGCGGAGCTGGCCATGCCACTTTGCCGCCCGGACAGTCCGCACCGGGATCATGTTTTCGGTCACTAGGCTTTGGCCCGGCTGGACCTCGAACATGTGCGGACCCCGCGGCTCTACCGCGAGGTATGGATCGACAATCGTCTTGACGCGGCGGTTCCTGACCCATTGGGTTTTGGCGCGACGGGTGTAATTCTCGATCGTCAGGCCGGTCGGGCGCAACTCATGGCCGGAGGTGCCGTAACATTGCCAGTTGGCGATGACTCCGGCGTGATCCTCATAATCGCGCATCATTTCCGGCAACGACTGGCCGGTCGGGGAGAACAGAAATTCGTCGATATCGATGAAGGCCGCCCATCGCGCTCGCCCACGAAGCTGGATCAGCGCATCCTTGTGCGCCATCGTCTGTGCACCGCTGTCGTAGGGCGTCGGCCAATCGAACAATTCGACAATCCCGGCCGCAATCCACGGCGCGAGCACCGCACGGAAATTGTCGGTGCTGCGATTGTTGTACAGCAGGATATGCTCAATCCCTTCCGAGACACAGAAGCCAAGCCACTCATCGAGATGCTGCGCTTCATTCTTGAACATGCTTACGGCCGCCAAATACCATGTCGGCGCATCGTTCGACGGCTTGGTCATTATAAGCGCCACCACGCAATTAGTTGATTTTTCGGAAGGATTTCCGCGATCGAGCTAGCGCACCTTCAGTGCGCCTTGGCAATTGCGCAGCAGAGATAAAACCGAACTAAAGGTCAGCTTCGAAATGATCGCATCTGCTCGGACTATTGAGAAAAGTGGTGCCCAGGGGCGGAGTCGAACCACCGACACGACGATTTTCAGTCGTCTGCTCTACCACTGAGCTACCCGGGCGCACCGATCGGACGGAACGTCCTGTCGGGCGAGGCGCGCTCTAGCTGTCGCTCTCGTCGCTGTCCAGCCCATCCCCGATAGCGGGTGGGCCGGGGATGGCATAGCCGTCGCCGAGCCATTTCATCAGGTCGCGATCCTTGCAGCCGCGGCTGCAGAACGGCGCGTGGGCGGGCGACGGCGGCTGGCCGCAAATCGGGCAGGGTTTAGCGGCTGACGGCATAGCCGCCAGCAATGCCGAGCCTGGGGTCGGCGCGCAAGGTCACAGTGCCGCCAATTCGGGCCGCAAGCTGGTCGGCCCAATCGACTTGCACCGCCGCGATCAGCGATGGGTGGGCGACCAGCTCGATTCGGCCCGTCATCCGCGATGCCAACCGAAGGAGCGCGCGCGCCTCGAACGCCGGTCGGTCGAGCGCCAGTTCGAACAAGCTGGCGTGGCGGCGCGGGCGGACGATCTGGATAAAGCCGAAGCCGTTGACCGCGGTTCGCTCGAACGGCTGGGGGAGGGTCGCGTCGATCGCGTCGACCGCAGCATGGCGCGCTGGCTTGCCGCCATCGGTCGGCAAGTCGATACCGATCGAGCCGCCGATCCCGTGGCGGCGGATGGCCCCGGCCGAGGCGCGGGCACCGGCAGCCGCAAGTCCGCCCGGCGGGAGCGCGCCATCGACGTCGATCAGCGTCATCGCGGGCGTCACCACAATCCTCAGTTCGCCGCCGGCAAAGCTGACGATCCCGCTGCGCGCTTCCTCGATCAGGTCGGGCCAGCCAGCCTCGCCGAACATTGTGCTGGTCGAGGGGAGGATTTCTCCGGCGATGATCGCGGCCGATGAGGGCGCTTCGTCGGTCACTCTGGCGAGCGGGCGTTTCCAGCCTTCGGTGCCGATCGCCTCGCGGGTGATCTCGATCGCCAACGGCGCCCCTTGGGTGACGCCCGGTGCGCCCTTGGGCAGCAGATATTCCACGCCCTCGGCGACGGCGATGGCATTGCGCCCGACCGTCGTGAGCTTGGCCTTGAGCACCGACCCCGCCGCGACCTGGCCGTCGAGCATCACCCGCGCCTCGACGATCTTGTCGCCCTCGACCAGGATCGCGCGGATCTCGCCAATCCCGCGCTCGATCAACCAATTACGCAAGCGGATATCCTGCGGACTTGAGCATATGCCGGGTCTCGGCGAGCGGCAGTCCAACGACGTTGGAGTAGCTTCCGGCGAGATGCCGAACATAGACCTCGCCATAGCCTTGCAGCGCGTAGCCGCCGGCCTTTCCGCGCCATTCGCCGTGGCTGGCGTAATAGTCGATCTCTTCGGCCGACAAGCGCTTCATCGCGATCATCGTTTCGACCAGGCGAGTGCGCATTTTCCCTTCGGGAAGCGCCAGCGCGACGCCGGTCAGCACGCGATGACGGCGGCCCGAAAGCAGCGCCATGCAGCGCCGCAACGTGGCCTCATCCTCGACTTTTGGAAGGATTCGACGGCCCACTGCAACCACCGTATCGGCGGCGAGTACCATGGTGTCTGTAACGTTCGCGGCGACCAAAACGGCCTTTTCGACCGCCAAACGCAGCGCATGATCGCGCGGCAATTCGCCTGGCGGAACGCTCTCGTCGATATCGGCGGGGACGATGGCATCGGGGATGACCCCGATCCGGGCCAGCAGGTCGAGCCGCCGCGGGCTCGCCGACGCGAGGATCAGGCGCATTAGGCGGGAACGCCTGGGCCTCCGCGCCCGGGCATGAAGCGATAGGTGATGCGGCCCTTGGTCAAATCGTACGGCGTCAGTTCAACCAGCACTTCGTCGCCGGTCAGCACGCGGATGCGGTTCTTGCGCATCTTGCCCGCAGTATGCCCGAGCACTTCATGGCCATTCTCCAGCGTGACGCGGAACATCGCATTGGGCAACAACTCGGCAATCTTGCCGCGCATCTCGAGAAGTTCTTCCTTGGCCATTCAAATCCTAAACGTCTGCAAGCTGAATTGGCGCGGACGCATAGCCGCGAACGCGACGGAAGGAAAGGCGGGGCGTCAAGCCGTCGGGACGGTCGATCCGGTGGCTAGCCGGGCTTCAAGCGCGCGATGCGCCGCCTAGCTTGGATTATACTTGTCGAGAAACGCCTTCATCGCCTTGAGGAATTGAAGCCGATCCTCGGCGCGGCTGAAATGATGATCGCCCTCTTTCTGTTCGAGATATTGGTAGGTCTTGCCCGCCTTTTTAAGCTCTTCGGCGAGCCAGCGCGATTGCTTGACGGGCACGCGCTTGTCTTCGACTCCGTGGGCAATCAGGATCGGCACGGTGAAGTCGGCCGCATGGAAACGCGGCGATACGGTTGAGAAATCGCGCACCTGCTTGGTCCAATAGGCCTTGCCATAAGGCCCGAGCAGGAACTTCGTATCGTAGCGCTTCATCGCCGACAAATCGGAAATGCCGGCGAAGGAAATCGCGCATTTGTAATGCGCCGAATCGCGCTGGGCACCGCGCATCGCAGCGTAGCCGCCGTAGGAAGCGCCAACGATGCACACCCGCGACGGGTCGGCGATGCCTTGTTTGGTCGCATAATTGATGGCGTCGAGCAGGTCGTCCTGCCGTTGCGCGCGAGCAACCGCGTCGAGTGGGTGCGCGGGGAACAGCTCCTCCTCCCGCGTGCGGCCGCCGCGCACGGCTGCGATCTCGTGCACTCCCTGGCCTCCACCGCGCCGGTCCGCGGGCGCTTCCGGCGGGTCGTGACGATCCACGATCTGCACTACGCGGTCGTCCCGGAGGCGCACTTCGGGCTGCGCGGGCTCGGCATGCGGGTGCTCGTGCCCGCGGCCGCGCGCGCCAGCCACCGGATCATCACGGACTCGCAGACGACCGCCGACGACCTGGGCTCCCATCTCGGCGCGCCGGCCGGGAAGGTCGACGTCGTCCCGCTGGGTGCGCGCCTCCCCGAGGACGTCGGCGCGACGAGCGAGGCGGAGCTTCGGCGCAACCTCTCGCTGGCCGACCGGCCCGTGCTGCTGAGCGCCTCGGCCAAGCGCCCGCACAAGAACCTGCTGCGGCTGATCGAGGCGTTCGCGGGCCTGCCCGCCCCGCGCCCGGTGCTGGTCCTTCCAGGCTACCCGACGCCGCACGAGGCGCAGCTGCGCGACCGGGCCGCGGCCCTCGGCGTCACGGCGGACGTGCGGTTCCTCGCATGGGTCAGCGCCGAGGACCTCGAGGGCCTCTACGCCCTCGCGACCGGCTTCGTCTTCCCGTCGCTCTACGAGGGTTTCGGCCTGCCGGTGCTCGAGGCGATGGCCCGGGGCGTGCCGGTGGCCTGCAGCGACCGCGGCGCCGTGGCCGAGGTCGCCGACGGCGCGGCGCGGCAGTTCGATCCCGAGGACGTCGCGGCGATCTGCGCCGCGCTCGGGCGTCTGGTCACGCCCGGCGCGGACCGCGAGCGCCTTGTCGTCGCCGGGTACGCTCGGGCACGCGAGTTCACCTGGGAGCGCACGGCTGCGGGCACGATGCAGACGTACCTTCGAGCAATCCAAGCCGACGTCGGGCGCTGAGCGCGAACCGGCCCCGAGCGCAGGACGTCCGCGCTCAGAGGTAGTAGCGGTTGGCGGTGAGGATCATCGCCGCGAGGGTGTGCAGGCAGACGAGCAACCACAGGAACGGCAGCAGGAGCCGGCCGAGCCTCCCGCCGAGGCCCTTGAACGCAAGCGCGAACAGGCCGGCGTACAGCGCGAGGAGGGGCAGCAGGTAGCGCGACTGCTCGAAGCGGGCGCCGCCGGAACGGAACGCCTGGTAGTCGACCACGCCGACGACTCCCGGCACGCAGATGAGACCGATGAGCAGGCAGAGCCCGAGCCGCCAGCGGATGAGGACCGTCGCGCGGAAGCGCAGCACGGCCACGCCGGCCAGCACGACCAGCAGTGCGAAGAGCCGAGACCCAGCTGAGCGCGCCTCGGCTCCGAAGCCGTAGTCGACCCAGCCGAACACGCCGACCAGCCCGGCGACCCAGATGTCGCGCAGCGGCACGCCGGGCAGCTGGTCGGTCAGGAACGGCAGCCGCGGCAGGAAGAGCTGCCACACAAACGAGAGCTGGCGGCTGAGCGACTCGCCGCCGCCGGCGATGGTCGTCTGCCCGCCGGCCACTGTGGAGGCGGCCGCGAAGTACGGGTGGTCGAACGCGGAGGCGCCCACGACCGCCACGAGCCCGACGGGAACCACAACGAGCGCAGTCGCCGCCGCGAGCGGGCGAAGCGCGCCGGCTCGCTCGCGCCACGCGGCCAGGCCCAAGCCGGCGACCGCGACGGGCACGACCCGAAGTCGCTCGTGTCGGACCTCGAGGAGTGCGGCGCGGTCCGCCTCGAGCGCCGCCGGGGGATGCCCTACGACTACACCGTGCTGCTGGTCAACACCGAGCACCCGGCCGTGCTCGAAGTCCGCGCCGAGTTCCGCGGGG
>ENA-OFCE01000653-OFCE01000653.1-metagenomes-genome-assembly--contig:-NODE-653-length-21611-cov-5.706717_pt1 | contig 21611 bp, 15 predicted proteins | sample MGYA00153388_OFCE01 | MGnify analysis MGYA00153388
CAACGGTAGCACTCAACATCAGGAATTGCAGTTTTTGAGAACAACCTCCGCGCTCGTCTACTGCCAATTTTAATCGGCGAATTAAGCTAGCCATGTTAGCTCCGTAAACTCCGTTAAAAGTGTGAGCTTCATCTAGGACAATATAGCGGAGGCGACTTAAAAAGTGCTGCCAAGGCTGACTCCAGTGAACGCCTTTCAGCGCATAGTGAATTAACTCTGGTGTTGCGCTGATTATGCTAGGATTTGCAGCTAATAATTGTTCTCGGGTTTTGGGAGGAGTATCCCCAGTTAAAAGGGCAAGGCGCGGGCGCGCAGGCTCAGGAATCAGTTGGAGCAAATCGGCAAGTTTTTGACTTTGGTCGGCTGTTAAAGCTTTCAAGCCATAAATAGAGAGTGCAGTAAATTGATGTTGGAGAATGCCCTCTAAAATAGGCAAGTACGCACTTAAAGATTTGCCAGAAGCTGTTGCTGTGCTGAGGATGACATCTTTGCCCTGGCGCACGGCTTTGAGTGTTTTAATTTGGTGCGAATAAAGCTGTTGAATGCCTTGGCGGTGCAAAGCAGAAATTATTGAAGGCGGCAAGTCTTGAGGAATTTTGTAGAGTTTAGGAGTTGTAGCAGTAGCGATTGTCTGATAAATAACCTCTTCGCCTAAAAACTCACACAAATCGCCTGTTGCAGTTGGCTGCAAGTGGCTTGCTTCTGGGAAGTTAATTTGGTGAAAATCATGTCTGGCTATTAGTTGGGAAAGAAGGTTGATATAATTGGGAGGCATTGGTCACTCTAAGAATGAATCTTTTCTCTTTTACTACCGATAGGTAGGAAAAAGAACGAGAAAGGAAATTCCAAAAAAAACAACTGGGAGTCGGACTGCTTTTGGTAGGAATTACAATCTTTGAGACTTGGGATGATCTTGACAGACTTTACAATTATGCTAGAATAAATTTAATTGATTAAACAAAATGCAAGCTATTCCTATTTTATACTGGTATTAATTACAAAAAAAATCGATAAATGAGCATTGATTGAGTATGATAGAAAGCGAGAACATCATGCAATTAAGTCAGGCTATTGCCAATGAATTTCAGCCAGAAAAAATTATTTTATTTGGCTCCTATGCTTATGGAAATCCTCAAAATGACTCGGATGTAGATCTGCTAGTGATTTTGCCATACAAGGGGAGCAATTTTCGCAAAACTTGGGAAATTTTAAATAAAGTTCAACCAAAGTTTGCCATAGATTTGTTAGTGCGAACTCCTGTAGAGATTGAGCAACGCCTAGCCTGGAATGATTTTTTCTTGCGAGAAATTATAGAAAAAGGAAAGGTGATTTATGAATCCGCTAACAGTTGAATGAGTTGATAAAGCTGAAGGGGATTTTACTACGGCTTTGCGGGAATTACGAGCGAGGAAATCTCCCAACTATGATGCGGCGTGTTTTCACCCTCAACAATGTGTTGAGAAATATCTAAAAGGGCGTTTACAAGAAGCGGGAATTAGTTTGAGTAAAACTCATAATTTGACATTTTTATTGGATTTACTTTTACCTGTTGAACCTAATTATGATATTTTTCGCCAGAAACTTTTAGCGTTAACTGCTTTTGCGGTTGCTTATCGTTATCCAGGGGCTTCTGCTGATAAGGATACAGCACGTCAAGCATTAAAATTTTGCAAAGAAGTCCGGCAATAAGTGAGGTTAAGTTTGGGATTAAATCCATAAAAATATAGCAGAAGGAAAAGAAGAATGTTAGAGTGGCGATCGCTACCCCAAAACAAAAAAAACAGGACTAATACAGCAGATTCCACGTTTATGAAGTACATCCCGGATCGATAAATCCCCGTAGGGACACGGCAATGCCGTGTCCCTACTGCACTCCAGAAATCTGGGATACGCTGTAAAAGGCTGCTAATTTAATTCGGCAGCCTTTTCTGTTATTTAGTGAGTTGAGTGATTCTGAGCAAAGTAGGCAACATTGAATCAGACTTTTCTCCGGTTTTGAGGGCAATTTCTAAATCAAACAAAATGGACAGCGAGCGACTTAAGGAGTTAGCAGATACTTCCTTAACCTCCTGCTTGAGGAAATACAGCCGTTTGGGGTTACTAATTCCGCACATACTAGCAATTTCACTATCAGAAAGTTTGCACCCGGAATCCAGAGTAGCTTTTACCCACAGCCAAGTTTTAAACTGAGTTTGAAGAGTAGCAATAATTGCTAAAGGAAACTCTGCCCGAGATAGCAATTCATCAAGCACTTTAATTGCCCCGACTGCTTGACATTTTAAAAGAGCTTCTGCCAGTTGAAAACAGTTGGCTGTGGTAGCTGGAACGAGGATTTTAGCAGATTCTTTCGTAATGCGATCGCCCGCTGCATAAATGGCTAATTTCTCCAGTTCACTAACTCTTCTAGCAGAATCGTTACCAATCGCTACTGCTAAATAACTGATAGCATCTCTGGCAATTGAGAGATTCATCTGTTTAGCAGTAGTAGCGATCGCACTTTCAATCAAATCAGTACGCCAAGGAGGAATGAGAGTAAACTCCTTAAGGTTACCAAACTGCAACAAATGCTTGACTACCTTGAGCCGTTTGTCGATAACAGCAGCAGTGAAGACTAAGTGCGTTGTAGCAGGTAATTGGGGCAAAATTTGCAGCAATTCTAGCCCCATTTCTCCAAATTGCTTGAAATCGCCATTTTCAACGACAATAAGTTTGTTTCCACCGCCGAAAGGAACTGAAGCAGCAGCAGAGAGGGCTGCATCCAGGGAAGAAGCATCGAAGCGGTGGATGTTGAAATCTCGCCAGAGAGGATGAGTTTGAGTCTTAAAATTTTCAACTTCTCGTTCAATCGCGTAGGTATCATTCCCAATTAGGATGCTAATCATGCTGCTAACTCCTCCTGTTGTTTGACAGTTACAGTAACAGAGCGGCCTAAAGCTTTAGTAACGATCCGCTGCACGGATTCAAGGTGACTCTGAAACTTGTTCGCGTATTTTCTTTCTACTGCTAACACACATGAATCAGCAGAAAGTTCGGCAATTTGAGCGCGGTTTAAGAGGCTACGATTGCCTGGTTTTGCTGCTGCTACTACTTGCGCCCAAGTTGTCTCAAAGTCAGGAGGATCTGCCTCTATTTTTTGAGGGGTTTTATCAAATTTGTCGGGCTGATTAGATTGGGAAGTTGCCGGCAACCGCGTTTCGGGGGCAGCGGGTTTGCTTGACAGCATCAAGTTCAGCAGACAGACTTCTAACCAAGTAGCAGCATTGGTGCTAGTTCTCAATTGAAATTCTGATTTTTGCAATTGTGTACAAGCCGCATCAATTGTTTCAAAATCGAGATGAAGAGCGAGCGAGCGCAGTTGTGAGTAGCCTACTGGCCCTGCAATTAAATTCTGGCAGTGGCGCGTTGATTTGACAATGAGCAAATCTCTCATTGCTGCTAGCAAGCTGCTGAGAATCAGTTTGGAGGTTTTGCCGCTGTCAATGAGCGTTCTCGAAGATTGCAGTACGCTTAAGGTATCGCCAGAATGAATGGCTTTGAGAAGGGCGATCGACTCTTGCTCGCTGATGCTGCCAGATACTTCGGCAACTTGAGTTAGGGTAATCTCTGAGTTTAGCAGTGAAAGCTGAGAGAGTAATTGCAGGGCATCTCTTAACCCTCCGTCGCAGGTGCGAGCGATCGCCCGCATGGCCTCACTTGCGATCGCAATAGATTCAGCGGAGCTAATTTTGTGCAATTGTCCGACAATAGCATCAACTGACAAGGCTCGGAAGTTAAAAGTTTGGCAGCGGGAGATAATTGTCGGCAGGACTTTATGTGCTTCAGTCGTACAGAGAATAAATACCACATGAGCTGGAGGTTCTTCAAGGCATTTGAGGAGAGCATTTTGAGCGCTGGTACTGAGTTGGTGGCACTCATCTAAAATCCAGATGCGGTAAGGACTCATCGCTGGCGCAAAGTTGCTGTGTTGTATTAATTCTCTGGCATCATCCACGCCATTATGTGAAGCAGCATCGATTTCAGTTACGTCTAAGCTTGAACAGGAGTCAATGGTTTTGCAGCTTGAACATTCTCCGCAAGGAGTGGCGGTTGGCTTTTTGTTATTCAAACAATTGAGGGATTTAGCAAGGATGCGAGCGGTTGAGGTTTTGCCTGTTCCTCTGGGGCCAGTAAACAGGTAAGCTTGAGCAATTTTGGAGGAGGTGATGGCATTGGTCAAGGTTGTTTTGATGGTGTCTTGACCCACTAATTCTTGCAGGCTTTTGGGGCGGTATTTGAGGTGCAGTGGTTGGTACATTTTGAGTGGTTAGAATACTTCTGCTGACTATTCCCCGATAGGGGAGGCATTACCCAGCAGCAGTTCGATCGATCGTCCGGTTGTTCGACTCTTGCCTAACTTTATGGGGTAATTACCCAAAATATGTACGGTTACGTCCCCTCCACAGCGCTATGAGCTAGATACCATTAGAAAAGTGTCAAAATAATTCGTAATTGTTAATGCGAACTTCGTAATTACAATTAGTAGGTTCTTCCAATACTGAATAAGTCGTAATTGTTAATGCGAACTTCGCAACAATTACAATCTGTAGAGGTTCCTTCCACTGAACAAGTCGTAATTGTTAATTTGCAATTTCCAACAATTACACTTAGTAAAATTTCATTCACTGAATAAGCCGTAATTGTTAATTTGTAATTTCCAACAATTACACTTAGTAAAATTTCATTCACTGAACAAGTCGTAATTGTTAATTTACAATCCTTTATTGCGAGCTTTAATTACAAATAGCGAATGGCGAAGCGCGTAATTACAATTGGTTTATTTATACCTCGCAAACTGCAAAAATCGGAGGGCAAATTAGTAATTATTTGGTCAAAAATAACATTTTTTCGTATTAAAAAGCATAAATATATAAGGTAAAAAATTGAGTTTGTTTTGTAATTAATTAATTAATTAATTAATTAATTAATCGCTATTTTCTTCGCAATCACGTATATATAGGGCAAAAAGATACTCAATCTAAATTAAAATTAAATAGTTATTTAAAAATTTTACCAATGTTGAAAAAAACGTTTTTTGCAGTAATTATTGCGCTTTTGTCTTTTATGGTTGCACTCATCCTATCGGCTCAAAGTTTTGAGGCTGTCAATCAACTCTATGTATTTGGGGACAGCCTTTCGGATATGGGAATGGTGTTTCGAGCGAGCGGGGGTCAATATCCGCCTCGATCGACTTACTTTCAAGGGCGTTACTCGAATGGTAAAGTTTGGGTAGAGTATCTTGCCGAGCGCCTGAAATTGCCGCCCGAACGAGTCACTAATTTTGCTTATGGAGGTTCAACAACCGGAAGCGATCGCAATAGCCTTGTCCCGGGTTTGTTAACTCAAGTTCAGTCATGGACTAACTCCGAAAAACAGGCAAATCCTCATGCGGTGTATGTACTGTGGGCGGGTGCGAATGACTATTTGCAGGGGGCAAATAATGCGAATATTCCCGTAGAAAATGTGGCGAGGGCGATCGCATCTCTTGCTGCTGTGGGTGTCAAAAATATCCTGCTGGCAAATTTACCAGATTTGGGGCAGTTACCGGCGACGCGAACAGGCGTTAATTCTGCAAGGCTCACTGTATTAACACAAGCACACAATCAGGGTTTAAGGCGAACGGTTAAGGTATTAAGTCAACAGCATTCTGGCTTAAAGATTGGGACTCTGGATGCTAATGCGCTTTATCGGGAAGCGATCGCGAATCCGGCTAAATATGGCTTGACAAATGTGACGGGTGCGTGTTTATCGGGAGGAGGTATTTGCGGTAGTCCCGATCGATTTTTGTTTTGGGATGGCATTCATCCTACGACTGCCGCACACCGGATTTTGGGGGAAGCAGCATTTGCTCTTGTGCAGGAGAGCGGGATGATTATATCTGAATTGAGGACGCTTCGGTAAACCATTTTTAGGCTTTCCGGGCGATCGGCACAAGAACGGCATGAGGTCGGTCAAACTGATGATAGAGCACTTCATAATCTGTAGGATTTATACATAATTAACGCAACACCACAGACGGGGCTGTTTATCGGGGGGTTGGCCTCCTATTACACCATATACGAACACTCTGCGTAATTTTGGCTATACGATTGCGGTAAGGGAGAGCATCAAATTTAGATGCCCCTCCCCAAATGCACGACTATTCTTGCGGAGCGACAATATATTCGCACTCTAAAGCCTCTGTACCCGACGCAGGCGTTCCAAACGGTGCAATCAGTAAGGGAGCGGTAGGAGTTGCCATTAACACCCGCAAATCAGAACTGGAAATCGCTTTGGCTGTATCAATCAAATAGCGGATGTCGCACTTGAGACGAAACTCACAGCCCCAGAGTTTAGCATCAACTGTTTCAGTTCCTGAACTGAGAGTATTGTTGAGTGATGCTCGCACTTGTTGGGCATCTAAATCGAATTCTAAAATAGCTGTTACGTGAGATTTGTCGCTGTGAGAAGCTAACCTCTCTAAGGCTTTTAAAAAGCTCAGCCTCTCAACCACCACTTGATGGCTAAATTCAGGTCGGTAAGGAGCGATAATTTGGTCACAAATCGGATATTGCCCTTCGAGCAACTTCGCTGTCAGCCGCCAATTTTTCCACTCGAATGCGACAAAATTACTAGGTTGTTCTGGCAAATCTTCATAGTAAATTGTAACTTTGTCAGCAGGATTAAAAAAACGCTCCAATAACCGGAGTACCTTAGCAGGGACAGTAAAATTAACTATTTGACTGCTCAAAAGGTGGGAATTGCTGCTTTCGCTCAATCCTAAAACCATTGCTACCCGATGCCCGTCAGTCGTCCAAACTCTCAGTTTATCGAGTCCTCTGTCTGCGTCGCGGCTGAGTTGAAAATTACCTCCAGTTAAAATGCGTTTGTTTTCCTCCGCACTGACAGCAAATAAGCTAGCTTTGAGTACAGCAATTAACACGCTAGCAGGAAGCGTTACAAGTTTTTGTTGAACGCTGGGGATAGCCGGAAATTCGTCCGCAGCTAGCCCGCGAATGGCGTGCTGGCTTTTTGACGCACTCAGAGTGGCACTGACTGATGGAACGTCGCTTCCTTTAATAATTTCAGAAGAACTCTTTAAGGTGAGGCTGCCGTTAGGAAATTTTCCCATAATGTCAGCAAGTATGGGTGCGGGGAGGGTAAGCTTTCCAGATTGATTGACATTGGCATCAAAGCTCACTTGCATTCCAAATTCTAAGTTGTAAGCAGTCAGATGCAAATGTTGAGTTTCTGCATCAGCTTCAATCAAAATATTGGACAAAATGGGATGGCTGCTATTGCTGGGAATGATGCCTTTCAGAGCTTGCACGTAATCGTTGAATTCTCTTGAATCGCAGGCAACTTCAATAGGTGATGGGAGAGGGGAAGAAGAAGGCAATATTGCCTCATTTGACAAGGTTTCTAGAGAAGGAACATCGACGGCTGGAAGTTCTGCAAAACTTGTGCAAGTTTGCAAGGCTTCTACTTCTTGTGGAGAGATTGTTGAGGGTTCGCAAACCGAGGAAGTTTCAGTTGTTGGTTTGACTGATTTCTTCACAGTTTTTGCAGACTTATTGGTTGTTGCAGTCGAGCATTTTTTCTTAACTGCTCTCTCCAATACTTCCTCTTTATGGGGTGTTCCTGTCAGTCGAGATTTGGCCATAATTAGTCTGGTGTCAGGGGTGCGATTGGCCGCTGCGGTAGCAGCACTTGTTATGCTGCCTGAGAAAGGAGAAAGAGAAGGAGAAGGAGAAAGAGAAAGGGAAAGGGGAAGAACCCAGGCTTAAAAGCATAGGAGTCAACTACCCATCATCAAGCGGAGTACCGCCGGAGATGTGGGCTTGTATCAGAACTCCACCGCAATTCCGAAAACCTTTGCAGGATTTGGGCTTTGGTTTCACCGCTCGATACATCAGGGGATGCTGACAAGCTCCCCGTGCTCATCCAGTCTTGCCGGACAAGCAACGCTCTCATTGCAATATTTCGCGCACCAACCAAATCAGCGTGTAACTCATGACTACAACATTCGCATCGAAACAATAGTCCTTTGTTAGGTCTATTAGCATCCGAAGTATGTCCACATTTAGGGCAACTTTTCGATGTATAATGAGCCGGAACTTTAGTTGCTAACGAACCATTTAGATTGGCTTTGTAGTCGATATACCCGTGCAATTCGGCAAATGACCATTTAGCCTTAATTCTATTAGCTCTGCGCTGCTTTTTGCTAGCCTTCTTCCCAGACTTAGACTTAGTTCTATCTCGGATTCCGGTCAAGTTTTCTAGTCCAATCAGGCTGTTAGGCTTTGCAATTTCCTTGCTGATTTGGTGGTTTACATCAGCGATAAACCGTCTTTCTCTTCCAGATAAAGCGATTAGTCTTCGCTTTGCCGAACGAGTGCCTTTACGCTGAAGAGTTTGTCTAGCTTTGTGATAGCGGTTGGCTTTGTGTCTAGCGTCTTTTCCTGAGTAGAATTTAGACTTATTTTGTAAGTCCGTTTCTACTGCTAAGTAGCGCATACCCACATCGACACCAGAGACTCTGGTTATTCTTAATGGGTTAATTTCAGGTACTTCTACTTCAATACTTACCATTAAGTAGTAGACCTTAGAAGAACGCTGATAGACAATTTTAGCGGCTCCAATTTTAGCGCCATTGGTAATTAAATCTAGATGCTTGTTGTAGCCATCATACGAGACTACTATTCTACCTTGCAGCGTGATAATACTCACTTGCTGCTCGGTCTTAAAAGAGTAGTCCCGTTGATAGTTTAGGGTACAGGTTCGAGAAATGTATTTAGGGGGTTTATCTAGCCCTTTATACTGCCTCTTTGTGTAACCTTTAGCGATAGCATCGTTAGATTGTTTTACCTTAGACCAAAGGGTCTTATAGGTGGCAGATACTTGTCTGGGTACATTGCAAGCCATTTGCGCTCCCAGCCCAAATCGAACCCGCAATTCATTGTAGACCGCTTTCTGTAACTTAGCACCATTGCTGGTTTTGCCTGCATCAAAAGCAACTTGTGAAGTGTAATTCAAGGCATCTCGGTAGGCTAAAGCAGTCTGAGACACCAAAGCTTTTTGCTCGGCAGTCAGTTTTAGTTTTAGCTTGGCGGTGATTACTTGGGACATTATTTTCACGAACTTTGGTATTATTGTATCTCGTGAAGATAGTAAAAACAAGGGGCAGGATCAGGAATCTGTTCGTTCTTCGACCACCCCTTCCCTTCCAACATCTAAAGATTGTCGGTTTTAGTCAGGGGTGGATCTCTTCACTCACGCGCATTCCTCCCGACGCTCACCTTGATCGGTAGAGCGCGGGACTCCTGCTGTTTTAGTTGAAGCATGGACGTTTTGTATCTAACTCGGTGGGTATCGATACAATTATTGATTTTTTGAACGTTGCTATCAACCCAAAACTAAAGTTTTTTTCTCCATCTTTATCTTCTCTTTCCCCTTGCCCTTTCGTTTCCTTGTTCGCCTTATTTTATAAATAGGACTTACGCACAGACTCTACTTTAGGAATTACGCAACTGGCATAGTCCAATCGGTTTGTAGGGTGCGTCAGACTTTCGTTATAAGGCGATTATCGAGGGTTTGGGATAGTAACGTACCTTACTAATTGTGCCAGTTGCGCCCAGGACTGTACTTGTAGGTGCTGATGGCACACGTTACTACTACAGATAGTGTAAAAATTGATTTATGCAGCCTAAGTCCTGATGGAGAAGCTTTTTGAAAGTTGAGTGTTACTGACTGTTTTCTACACACGTATGTGCCTCTTGGTTGAAGACTTTACCTCTTGGTTGAGAAGTTTACATTGTACTTGAGAATTTTATTGTTTGAGTACGAGTCATTGGGGGCAACAAATAATATCCGATATCGGCAGCGGCTTGCACCGACATAATAAAGTCGATGGTATTCTTTAAGTTTTTGTTGCCTGCTCAAATCTTGACCGATTAACAATCTGCTGAAAAGGTCACTTCCGTCAATACCAACTTCATCAAAAGTGCTGCCTTGCGAATTGTGAATAGTCAGAGCAAAGCAATTGTCAATTTCAGCAAACAAGTCATCTTTGAACCAGTAATATTTCCTCCAAAGAAATCCATTGCGTTTAGCACTCTTGAGCTTTTCTTTAAGTTCAGCCTGGTAACGCTTATTTTCAGACTCGTGCAGGACAAAGATTTGCCGAAATAAACCGTCATCAGTCACAATTTTTAGCAGCCAAACTCGGTAGCCGCAGTGCTGGTTAATCTCAACTTCCTTGACGGTAAATTCCGTTGAAGTCGGCAAAATTACGGTTTTGCCGTCAGGTGCCATGACGGGTTTTTTGGTAATTAGCCTTTCTCCCGGTACAAATTGGGGTGCAGCTTGACCGTAGACTTGTTCTCTGATAAGCTGATTGTAGTATCTGACTCGTTTGTTAGTCCAGCACAGAATTCTGAAACGATCGGGATTTTGACCAAATTCTCGATCGATCGTTTTGACGGCATATTGTAGCAGCGTTTCTGATTTGACTTTGAATGCACCGTTTGACTTGTCTCCTTTCTTGTATTTGGAATGCGGCAAAAATATGTCGGCTCTACTATTGACAAAAGAGCGGCATTCTGTTATGAAATCGAGTACAGGGCTTTCCCCTGCTTGCCTGACAACTTGGGTCAATACAGCTTTATTGGCAATGCTAAAAGCAGGCGACTTTTTTTCTCCTACAGGATTGAGTTGAGCGGGATCGCCCATTAAAATTAGCTTGCGGTGATTGAAGAACGTGCGTTCAAAATTGCGTTCTATCCATTTCCACAATTCGCTTCCGACCATCGAACATTCGTCGAGGAAGATGATATCGTAGAGGTGAAGGCTGCTGGAACTTGTCTGTGACAAGGCTTTTTCTTGTTCTTTTCTGACCATGCCTAATCCTAAAAGTTGGTGTATCGTCATAAAATCTACTCCGAAAATGCCTTGAGACGCTGCCATTTTTCTGAGGATACCGACTGCTTTGTTCGTAGGTGCTGTGAGGGCAATGCGTTTGCTTTGACTCAAAAGTTCTTGGATAATTTGGAAGACTATTGTGGATTTTCCAGTTCCTGCGTAGCCGCACAGCAAGAAGAATGACTCGGTAGTGGTTAGAAAGGTTCTCAATTTGTCGAGGGCTTGCTGCTGTTGCGGTTTGAGTGTGAAGGCAAATTGTGTAAGTTTCTGGGGTTGTTCTAGTAAGGCTTGAATCATTAGTTAGTGTCCATTACTAATTTTATCAACCTCAGATTAAGCGTTAGCTTGACGGGGAAGTCTTTCAAGAGTAGGTTTTTTAGATTCCGGGCAAGGAAGAGAGGGAGGGAGAAGGAGAGACGGAGAGAAGGAGACGGGGAGAAGCAAAAAAGCCCGGGTTTCAACTTTTTATGTCTTTAAAATTTGCCACTTACTTACCCTCAATTTCCTAATTATGAAAAACCCACTTTTGAGAGAACTGGGGAGTGGGAAATGGGGGAATTCGACGCTTATTAAGTAATCCGATTTTTGTTTCAGCAAAAAAGCACTCTTCAATCCCTACGGAGTATTCGCTAATTCCCACTCATCTCTTAAATGGCGTCCTTTCTAAATCAAGTTCAGCAACTTTAGCCAGAGCTTCTAAACGCTTGTTTAATGTCTTATGGCGGGGACATTCTACAGCATACTCGTATTTAGAACCTGTATGTTGAAGTTCCAAAAATTGGCAATCAATTAAGTTACTCAGGTAGCCGACTAGCTTTTTGACAGGTATTAGCCACGCCTTAGCTAGTGCTTTAGTACGGAACCCAATCCAAGCTGTAAAGTAGGAGCCGTCTTCGCTAATTTGATAAGCCACATTGGGCGATAATTTAACAATAGGTTCGATGCGGGCAATACCCAAAGTTTTGAGTTCTCTCAAGCTGTAACATTGGATTTCTCCGCTGTTCCACAGGATTTGAAATGGACGTGGCTCTTCAACATTCAAGCGTTGGACTTTCCCCATTCGTTGAAATCCTTCTCGGTGCTGTAATATGCAATCTCCCTCTCTAAATCCGTAGAATCCTTGTTTCTTGGCTAGGTTTTCTAACTGCTGCATCCAGGCTTCTTCCCAAGCTATGTCAAAGTCGAGAATTTCGTAATTTTCTTCGCTCAATTGTTGAGCTATTTTTTCTTTCAATTGCTGTTTTTGGACTGGTATAACGAATTTTAAGAAGTTGTCGGTCACTTCAAGAGCTAAATAGGTCTTAGCTCTGATTCTGAGTTCATTGACAGACAAACAGCGGGTATCTTTTAATTGCTGGGGTGCAGGGATATCTATAGTACAAATTGTCGGGTAGCCGGGAAACAAGTTGATGGGAAAGTGATACAATTGGTCGAGAACCCAGATGAGAATGTGGTGTTCGCTCAGCGATTCTACTTTGAAAGGAGTTGCATTGCTGAATTGTACCTGTTCGGAATTAGCGAGTACGATGGTTGTGCAAGTTGGAAGTTCTCCAGCAATCTTTTTGGGGATAAACTGAGCAACGATGGAGATTTTGAGGGCGCGAATTTCATCAAGGCTATAAGTCCAAGAAAATGCCTTTTCGCCCGAACTTGCATCCCAAGTAATGGTCACAGGTTTTTCAGTTTTGTTGAGAGAAGTAACAATACCGTATTGGTTGCCTGTTTTTACGATATCGTTTAATTTGAAGGGATGTTCTTCAGCAGGTGCATCCGCGAGAAAAGGAAAAATTACTGCAATCACTTCTTTAATTTGAGGGGAGTGCTGGCTTGCTGATTCAGGAAAGATTTTGTGGGGGTTGATATTAAAGTTGTTAGCATTCATAACGGTAAGAAGTGGTGAGCTCTTAACTTCTCCCGCTAGGGGGTAGCTTTTAACTTAGAGCGTTTCTCAAGCAATGGTTCTTGCTTCTTGCATTGCCGGAAATGACTTAGCTGTTGTTAGAGGGGAGACTCTGTTGCAATCGCCAACTATACTGGTATCAGTCAGCCCTAGGAGCGTACAGCTATCAACTTTAGGATTATTACTCATATAATTAGAGAAATCGATACAAAATGCGATGGCTCTGGAGCGTCAATTAAAACTCTAATAACAAGCTCTAGTTAGTAGAGTTTAACAAACCCGGTTTTGAGCATCTATCACTTCAGTTAACAGCCCCCAGTAGATAAAAAATTACCCCAGCTATCAGTAGGAGCTGTAGCTGGGGTAATTCGCCCGAAAGCGGATATATTAATTTAACACAGCTATCTCGATTAATTCGATTTCAAACAGAGCTGCGTCGTTATTCTTTAGGCAAAGTAGGCTTTGGTGGGATGTCAAAAACAATCACAAATGTGAATTCTTTGACAAACCGCTGCAAAACCCGAAAATGATCGTCTGCATCCCTCCTCCTGCGAAATCGCGCCACAACAATACGCTGACAATTAGGAAGCAGCTTAATGATGCACCACGGATGCAATCTCTCAAAATAAGTCATTTTAACCTCACCAGCGACAGTAATAGGTTGCGTTCTTTTTTCCTTGCTTGCCATTACGCTAGTTGAGAGAATATTCTTCAAGACAGGTCACGCTGACCTTGACAATTAATTAGGTTTGTGCTTAAAACCGCTCAAATTCTCTTCTAACGCACCTTCTTATCTTCGGAATGCGGACACAGCAAGTTCGCCAGTACGTCGGGAATCTCCTCAAAGTGTTCCAGCAGAAAATCCATTACTGCCAAATGGCGCAAATCAACAGCAGTAGGAAATCTTCGATTTTTCCCCCGCTTAAACCAACCCTGTACTGTCGAATCAGAGCGGGAACAAATTTCGGCAATTTGCTCGTAACTTACCCCCCACTTGACATGAAACTGTCTCGGTGTCATACCTAATTGGCATTGGCTGTAAATTGCAATTAAATTGCGTTCTCTATCTGTCAAAGTATGCGGCTTTTTCATCCTCACACCTCTCTAAATCTTCCTCCCACGCCGTATCAAATTGACACCAATCTGCACTCTTGGAATCAGGAGCCAGCCAAATTACGTAGCACCACATCCAACAACAACGGCGCTGTTCGTAGTTGTAAAATTTGCCGATAACTATTCCCCAATCGGCTTCTTCGCCAACATCGGCCCAGCGCACCATCTCGCCACACTCAAAGCGCGGGGGATGAATTTGGGCAAAATTTGCAGGCAACTCAGTTGAAGGTGGTATATCCTTCAACTGTTTTAGTGGCAGGCCCGAAATCAAATCTCGCTTTCCTTTTGAGATTGACATGAGTTATTACCTGTGCATCGACTGCAATAGATTTGTTTTGATAGGTTTTTAGGCCAATTTCTTGATAAAGAAATTACTGCGCGACATTTCTTTAAATCAATCAATTAAAATCTCTAATATTAGATACTGCATCGATCGCGAGTGGATGCAACCACAATCGTCTGATCTTCGCGCGCTTCAAAGATATGATGGGAGGTTAGCATCGATTGCCGAGCGCGCGACGACTGACAGATAGGCCGACAGAGATGAAGCGTTTGGAAAGACAATATCCTCTATCAAACAAATCTCTAATTTAACTTGCGATCGATTGGAATTTTTCAAATTTTTACCGGATACCTGTCGGAGTTATTATTTATTGGCTTGAGATATGTTTATTGGCGATCGCTCACAGCATTACTTACTTTGAACAGCGCGAACTGCGCCCTCCACAGAAATCCTGCGACAGGGGTATAGCTGTCTTTCAAGGCAATATTGTCTGAGACCGCACACAATTGCCAGGGCGATCGTTCAATCAGTGAGCTTCCGTCAAGCTGACGTTTGAAGAGTATTTTTTCGGCGAGCGGGCGCCGCGAGCGTCCAATACTGTACTGAGACGCGACCGGACTTCAGATGAGTCTTTTACATGAGGGTAAGGATTGTAAATACCTTAGCAGAGTAGGCTCTGCAGAACAGATGACCCTTTTCAGGTCGCGCTGGACTAAAAACGAATCGCATTTTTTGGCAGCGTTCTCACCACGCTCCTCTATCCGCCGGTTCCAAGCGGTGAGCATAAGTGTGGAAGATCGCACCCGAAAGCAACGATTTCACCATCACTTGAGCGCCTAAGACAGCTTGAACCACATATTTTTGAACCTCACCGACAAACCGCACTACCACACCCACTTTCAATGAGCGTCCTGCGATCGCAGCTTCATCTGCTGGCGGCACAGCCTCCGATATATTTATATTCTTATCCGACCCTGTGCCGCCAGGAATTCCTTCCAAACAAGGAGCCACAGCTTCTGCCAAAGAGATAGTCTTCTCATCCCGCTGCTGCCAAGCCGCAAAAATCGCCGACCTGCCGTCGTTGGGGAACTCGAACTGGTAAACTCGAATGCGCTTAGACCTGCCCAAAGCATCTCGTTCCTCCGACCTTTCTTGGCGAACCCGTCGCAGGGTAAAGCCCAGCTTCCTCTTCAAAACGTACTGAACCACCTCCATTGGCTGGGCATTAGGGTGGACCCTGATACCCAGAAAATCCTTCACGTCCGCAGAATACTGCTTGACCCTTTGAGCAAAGGCTATCACCTCCGGGTCAGTCCCTCGATACTCCCTGTCTGAGTCAAAGAACTCCATCAGCCCCAACTTCTTGAGAGCTTCCACAGAAGCTTTCAGGAAGCGCAAATCTTGCGGGCAAACCTTTCCTTGACCCCTTTCTTGATGCCCTGCCAAGTGATTTTTATCTCGTTTCCTGACAAACTCTGGGTCATGGGTCAAATAGTAATGCAGGCGAATTTGAGGTAGCCAGCCGTCGTCGTCCTTCAATTTCAGCTCGGGCGTCACCGACACCCCATAAGTCTCTTGCAGTTGATACTTGCGCTCTTGATTGAGTTCGCCCCGAGTCTTGGAGCGCTTGTCCTTCAACTCCAGATACTCAGACAGAGTAATATCAGGAGCATCAGCAACAGCATCCGCTTCTACTTTGCAGTTCTCTCGCTGAATTGACTCAGCCTCTTTCTTAGCCAGAGCAGCTCCAACATTTCGGAGATTTAATTCATTTAACCCAGCATCAACCTTCTGGGCAACCTGCTGCAATAGCTTCCAGTTTTTAACCGCGCTGGCTGCTATTTGCTGCGCTAATCCCTCTAAAAGGAGTTGTTCTAGCTGATTTTCTCGGCACAGTTTTACCTGAAACCCTTCAGCTTTTAGGCTGTACCTAATCGCCTCCCTGTAATGCCACATTCCGGCATTAATTCTAGCAGCCATTTTTGCCCAAGTTCTCAGGTGAACCGGGTCGTGGGCCGCGTCGATGTCGAAGTCAACTCCTTGCAGCAAGCGAATATTGGCTTTGATAACCTTCTGCTGGGAAGCGAGGAGAGCTCGATAAGAAGCGTTGCCGTTGCCAATTTTGCCAATGCCAAAGGGCGCTGTCCAGACAAAGATTGGAACATTTTCATCCCTGACTCGAGCGAGACTTTGCAGGGCATCGTTGACGGCAATTGCTCCTTTGAAAATGCCGAATACCGCTGCAAAATAACCGCGAATGTCGATGCTAACTCCTGTGCCAATGGTGGGGCTAGCGATGATGATGTCGTAGTTTTGAATGGTGGCATTAAGATTCTCAACGCAGCCACAAGCGGGATGGTTGGGGTCGGCTACTGACTCGCTATCAATCCTGAGAATGCGCTTGTTGGGAAATCGTTTTTGCAGTTGTGTTTCTAGGTTGCGACACGACCATTTTCCTTTGACTTTTTGGGAGTCTTCAACAACCATAATGTGGGGCCTATTTCGATCGAGCGGGCAGCAGAGGGCGCGACTTTCAAGGTCGCAGCCGGTGACTTCTCGCGACAGAATTTGCTCCATTTGAGCGAATAGTGGTGCGGGACTTTGAGTGGCGTAGAAGATCGCGTCCCGCTCTTTTTTAGGTTTCCATTCGTTGACGGCAATCCAAGGTTCGAGAGGGATGCCAGCAAGCGCCTTCAAGTAGTCGATCGCGCAATCAGATAAGTCAGCATCCTGGGCAACGATTAAGCCGCCGGTGGTTAAGACGGTGCGAATGAGTTCTTGCAGGGTTTGCAAGATGGCGACGCGGTTTTCGCGGCAGGTGCTGGAGTTCAAGGCGTGCCAGATGACTTGTTCGCACTCATCAATGAGGACGATCGCCCCAGACCAGTTTTCGGGGTTGAAACGGGCCATTGAGTGGGGGTGGAGGCTGTCTACACACAAGCCGTACCCGAATAATTTGCCTTCCGGCGAGTTCTTGGTTTCGTCGATGTAGTTGATTCCCAACCCGGCGCAGATGGCGCGGCCGAGCTGAATCCTGTGGGTGATGACTAGCACGCGGCGTTCGCCCGTGTTCAGAGCGTGGGAAACCAGGTGGGCGAGGGAGCGGGTTTTGCCGGTGCCTTTGGGGGATTTGATGCAGGCTAAGCCGGCCTCTGGATAGGGGAGTTCTCCCAGATAGCGAGAATTTAGCGTTAAAGACGCGGGATAGGTTAAAACCCATGATTCCCTATCCTGCCAAAATTGGAAGCCTCGTGCTGCGTTTTTGAGGGCAATGAGCGCATCCTCGCCTCTGGCTACCACGAAATCGTCGATGCCTTTCTCCGGTCCTGGCAGAGTGATGACGCTGACGGAGCATTTGGCGGCGGTGAACAGGCGGCCGAGTTTGTCAATCTCGCGGTTGACGTTGAGGACGGTAGAGCGCTTGCTGTCGCGATCGAAGCCGATGTAGATTTCCCGCCCTGGGGTAGCGAAGTGTTGGAGTTCGGGGATGAAATAGGGGTTGCACTTCTCCCCTAGCGCGTTCTTGGTTCTGACACCCATTGTGACGCCCGGGAGGGCAATGGCCGCGTAGCCCATTGTGAGCAGGCAGGCGGCTTTTTTTACGCCTTCGACGATGGTGACGGGGATATTGTTGAGCCAAACCCATTGCCAAAACTGAGGCTGGTTCGGGGGATAGGGGGGAGACAGGGGAGAAAAATTCTCCAAGTTCTCAAGGTTAGGAGTTGGGAATTGGGAGTTGGGGGTTGGTGTTTCCTCTGAGTCCCAACTCCTAATTTCTAATTCCTGGTTTAAGTCCCCCAAGTCCTCTGGGTTTTCAGGGTTGATGGGGACGCCGTGGCGTTCTGCAACTTTTGCCCAGATGTGGTCTGGGACTTGCAGGAAGAAGGCTCTGGTGGGGGTTTTGGGGGGGTGTTCGTATTTGACGGGCTTGGTTTTACCGTTTGGATCGAAGCTGTTGCGGGGCCGATCGGGTTTGAAGCAGCCCCAATACATCGGCTGCCAGTTGTTGAGGGGGTCAAGGCCCGAGCACCACCAGCCGCCGTGTTCGATGTGGTTGTAGTGCTTTCTGGCCCACCGCCATTGTGCGTCGGGGTGGACTCTGCCGGAGGCGGCGTTAATTTCGTAGACGAGGTAGGCGTAGGGGGCATCGCCACTAAGGGTTTGCACGTTGAGGGCGAAGATGGCGGGGTCTACACCGCTTTCTTGCCACTCATTGAGGGCGGACTTAGACAAGACCATAACGCACCCCCATGTTGGCTGTGTTGACCTTCTGGCCTAGTAGCAATGCGAAAGGCGCTCCAAGTTGCACCCGAATCTGGCTACCGCCAGAGCGCCTCATGAACGGGTCAGATGGAGTCAAGTGGACTGTGAGTCGTGAGGACTGATTTTGAAGGTCAATGGCTGTGCTATCTCGATAAATCTTCACCGGGCTATTCCTTGAGTGGGGAACATCCCTTTGTCTCATGTTCTGAAAATCGCTGCTTGCACGCCGATCAAAGATAATTAATTAAGATAATCCAGGCGTAGTAAGCTTCTGAAATGCTTGTTGTGAAAAGGTTTCAGATTTAAAAGGTAGCTAGATCCGGGTGTTTTGGTAGCTAGATCCGGGTGTTTTAGTAGCTAGATCCGGGTGTTTTAGTAGTAAAGTCATAAGCCTTGCCTGGTAAAAGTTTGAAGGTGATTTTGAGGTGATTTTGGCCTTACTACGCAAAACTCCAGCCTTACTAAGCTTGGGGCTGGAGTTGGGGTCAAGGGGACGGGAAGCTAGATTGACAATTCTGGTAGCACTTGAGGCAAGATTTTTCTGAGGTTGGCGGCGGTTTTGGGGCTAATTGGCTTGCCGCGCTGAAGCTGTGAGACTAGCTGCTGAGATATGCCCAGCTTTTCGGCGATGACTCTTTGCTTCATCCAACCCTTTGCTTCACAAGCCTTCTGTATCGGTTCCCACTCTAACGGGGCAGCAGATGCTGATTTCCGTTTCCGGGGCAAAGATGCTGATTTTTTAGCAGCTATCAAGGCAGGAATTTTACCGGGAGGCTTGATGGTGACGCCAGCTTCTAGCAGTAAATCAATAATTCTTTTTTTGCAATCTTTGGGTTTACCTGTTGTACTTCCAGGACGCAACCATTCTGGGTAGGTTTCAGAGTCATATATAATCTGCCAATCTAACTCAATCAATCGCATTAAAGCTTTATCCCACCGCTCCTTTATATCTTGAGCTTTGTACTTAACAGACCGCGTTAATTCAATCTCATTTTTCGGCATCACCATCTCTAGCACGGTCTTAACCGTGTATTTCCCATTTATATGAATGGCGCTTTCTGTTGTTATATTGATAGCAATTAAGAATGCTAGCTCATCATGATACGGGTTCATTTTAAGCGTCGATTCTGAAATCCAACCAAACTCATATAAGGCAACTGGAGGCGTCGCATTCTTGCCAGATTTATTAAAGAAAAAATCAGCCCATCTACCCGCCCGAATGAAGGCTACTATTTCTGTTGGTTCATCAATTTCATCTGTGAAAATGTTACGCTGCCCGTAGCGCTCCACAGCAACGTCCCAAATGAGGGAATTCATATCGCATCCTAGCTTTCCGATATTCCATTTAATGGTAGCGTCCAGCCTTCTCAGAAGCTTCAGGCATTTCTCTATCCTGAGTAATTTCTCGGAAGTGGTCATATCTTTACGCTTACCCCAACCCATTAAGTCTATGAGGTTAGTACCGCCATTTTTCCCAGTTCCAGCTAGCTTAATTTCAGTTCTCAAAGGCACAGCCTGTTGAAAAACATAGGCAGATAGTAAACAGTGGAGTTTGGCAGTATCTTTCCCCAAACTGCCAAATTCCTCAAGAACTCCCCAGGCTGCCTTGCCTGTAAAGTAAAAATATCCTTTAGTAACTGGGTCTTTATCCTTTAAGGCTAACTTAACAAAACCCGTGCTGTAATTATCTCGAAAAAACACATTTTTATGGGTATCTTCTTGCCAATCCCAAATTCGTAATAAGGACTTGCAAGCCGTTCTAGGAGGGGCTGAGGTGAGTATTTGAGTGATTGTGGTGCTGATAAATACCTGGGGTTCGGTTGCGGGAACTGTTTTTGAAGCCAGCCCCAGCATAGCGATTAACTCATCTAGTGTCCGACTGGATAAATCGAGTGGCTCTAGAAAAATTAAAGCTGAATCAATTACCACGTTTTTCCATAAATTTTCCTCGGTTCTACCTGCCTGAAGCCAGAGGGTCAGATGATTTAATATCTCCTCTGCTTTTGTCAAGTAAAAAGCATCATCAACTATCTGCTCTTTGAGAAATTTTTCGAGTTCATCAACACACTTAGGACTAAAGCCTTCTAATGTTTCATCCCTTTTAGTAATTTCGGCATGAATCCCCATTGCTACATTCAAGGCCACACTTTCTAAAAAATTACCCTGGCGTAGCTTCTTGGCGTACTCTTGAATGCGGTCGCCATCTATCGTGGTGGTGGTGGTAGTAGATAACTCCATAGCCTAGCCTCTTTATGCCAATAATAGTTACAGGTTTGATAGACAAATATCTCACTTGCTTTCTCGAACCGTTTTGTAAGGAGTAACCCGAACTTTCCGTACTACCACGCCTTGTATCCCCAAAGCATTTGCGTTCCAGTGGTGGCGAGAAATAATGTGTTTTTCCACTAAGTTCATGATCGAAAGTTCTCCCATATACTTGTCCCAATTCGCTCGTTACTACAGTTTACCATAACGCTATTGTTTTAACATTTTCCAGTAATAATTTCCTGCTAGATCGCTGTTAATTTCTGCCCGAAACTAAGAACTGTTAATACAAGCTATTGTCAAATCTCAATCATCCCCTAACCCACAAACAGCCTTCGCACAGAGGGACGTTATGCTTCCGGTTTTTCCACTAATTTCTCCTACAAAGCACATCTATAAGCGCGTAGCATCGGCATAGTCATAGTTATTAGCATAGGGCGGCGAGGTAATGATTAAATCAGCAAAATTATCCGGTACGCCAAGACAAGTCCGAGCATCAGAGCGAACGCTCTTAGCAGTATTAGCGGGTGCATCTCTATTTTGCAAGGGCGAAGCATTTCGGCAGACAATTTATTAGTGAGAACCATAGATTTACTGCCGAAATGCTTCGCCCCTACGTTGAAATTACTATCAAACAAACCGATGAATTCTTAATCATATAGTTTCGCTTTGAGATCGAATCCTTTCTTCATCGTAATAATATAAACTGAGGACACGGCACTGCTCTGTCCTCGCCGATCGTTCTAATGCGAACGGATTTGATATGATATCAATTCCGTTTGCATCGGAATGATATCAACGGAGGAGACGGCAGTGCCGTGTCCCTACAATTGATCGCGGTAGGGACACGGC
>ENA-OFCE01000654-OFCE01000654.1-metagenomes-genome-assembly--contig:-NODE-654-length-21594-cov-2.934444_pt1 | contig 21594 bp, 16 predicted proteins | sample MGYA00153388_OFCE01 | MGnify analysis MGYA00153388
TTACGTTTAAACAACATATATTTAACATTCAAACTTTTTAGTAACAATTATTAATTTACACACGATTTAGATCTAAAGTTAATTATCTAAAAAACGTTTAACTTTTACTTTCTCTCGAATCTAAATACGGGTTTTTATAATTTTACTTTCTTTTCTCCATTGTTTACCCCTTTAACAAATTTTATTAAACCCGTAAAATACGTTTGTTGATCATCATACATGCTCATGTGACTGCCGTTTTCACAAAATAAATAACTTCCGTTTTGAACTTGTTTAGACATTTTCTCCATATGTGCAGGGTCCATGGTATCATGTTTGGCACCAATTACCAAAGTAGGAACACTCAATTTTTTTAAATCTTCCATCCTCATTCCGTATATAGCGCTGATAGAATAAAGCGTCTCTTTTTTGGTAACAGTATGCAAAGTTTCTGTAGTAGCATTATCAGGTGATTCGGTCTTTCCAGATATGGTTTTCCCAGAACTAATCTCGGTTGGAATTCTAATAATCGTACCAATGTTTAACGGTGCATTACTGTTAAATTCCATAATTATCTTGGGACTGATTCCATATTTTCTTCCCAATGAGTAGTAGTTGTCCTTAGGTTCTATTTTGTAAAGAATTACTTTTTTACCGGATAAAGTTTCTACACCAATCGAATCCCGAAAGGAAAAAGCGAAAGTGGTAATTGAAAATAAGGTGAATATTATGAGAATTATGGATTTTAAATACATATTTGAGTTTATGTGTAAAGTTTGCAAGTATAACAAAATGCCCTCAATCACTATTAATGATAATGGTACGTGTTTAACGGAAATTTGCAATGATTATTCTTAAGAAGTTTCCGTTAATTATTTTGACTAAAAATTTAAATATGGCATTATTTTAGTGCTTAAAGAATTAAAATAAATAAAATGAAGGTAAATAAAATTGGATTAAACGATAAAAAAATAGTGGATTTGGTTGATCAATTAAATCATTTATTGGCTAATTATCAAGTTCATTATCAAAAAGTAAGAGGCTGTCATTGGAACGTAAAAGGAAACGATTTTTTTACATTGCACGTTAAATTTGAAGAGTTGTATAACAACGCTCAATTAACTATCGATGAGTTGGCAGAACGTATTTTAACATTGGGAAAATCTCCATTCAGTACCTATGCAGATTACATCAAAGTATCTGAAATCAAAGAAATTGTAACCGAAAATCTGGCTGCAGAAAAAATGGTGGAAGCCATTTTAGATGATTTCAAAAAACTAATTGGTATTGAACGTGACGTAATTGAAAATGCCGCTAATACTGCAAATGATGAAGGTACTGCAGATATGACAATTGGTTTTATGAAATTTAAAGAAAAAACCAGTTGGATGTTAAGAGCCTGGGTAGGAACCAAATAAATTAGACTGTCCACAAAAAAAGAGCGTTAAAATTAAATTTAACGCTCTTTTTTTGTGCGGATTATTTTTTTTAAAACCTTGCTCCGAAAGTAACCGAAATATTTGTTGACTGAGTATTTATGGCCGCAACTGGCTCATCTCCAGCGTTAAATGTATAACTAGCATACTCATTTACCGCATTATTATTTCTAACAACTACAGCTCCATCTAAATAATAATTACCAAATCTATACCCCAAACCTCCGGAATAATTTTCTGCTTTATAAGTTGTGTTACGATAGGGATTACCTAAACCTGTGTAACCTGCACGAATCATCAAATTATCTACCAATTTAAACTCAGCCCCAACGCTATAATTCAGAGCTTCTTTGTAATTGTTGGTTAAGGTAGAATTTGTATTTTGGTTTACCGAATTTTTATCTGATCTGAACCTAATCCCGCTATAGTCAACATAATTTATATTGGCAGTTAAGAAACCTTTTTTACCGATAAAATAGGAAATTCCGCCATTCAACTTTAATGGAGTAGATAGTCTATAATCGAACGGGTAATTGTCTGTTTCACTTACATCCTTATCCTTAAAATTCCTCAGGCTTATTTCCTGACTAAAATTATCACTCATTCTATACCAAGTAGGTGTTTCGAGTGATAAACCAATTCTAAATTCATAAACTGGTTTAAGGATGGCACCTAATTTAAAATTAACACCCGAACCTCTTGTATCATAATTATTTACAAGGTTTGCACTGTAACTTTTTTGAGTTCCAAAAAAATTGCTGCTTTCGTTTAAAATATTATTGGATGTATAATTAATAGAGGCAAGACCTAAAGTTGCACCTAAATAAACCTTATTGCTAACATTAACACCCATAGAAAAATCTACATTCGATTGATTTCCTTTTGTGTTCAATCTTAAGTTCTGATTGGTATTAACATCCGTATTACTTTCGAAATTGGTACTATTAATTGGCACATCGGAAATTAAATAACCATCGTAAGCACCATAATTAACATTGCTGGAAAGGTTATTAAAAGATGTATTTTCTGCGGATGCCGCTTCTGCAAAATAATCGCCCAAACCTGTTAAATTGGTAACACCCCCACCAAGATTAATTTCGTTTCTGAAAAAATTGGTTTTTTGGTAACCAACACCAAAATTAAAAGACAAAATTCCGGTGGTTAAATTATCTGATTTCGAAACTGGACTGTGGAAAACAATCCCAATGTTATTTAAGTTCGAATTGTTGGAATTAAGCATCTTATTGCTACCCAAGAAGGCCGTTTCATTTTTGTTGATATTATAACTCGGGGTAAAACTAAATTCAGATTTTGTGAACATGCCCAAACCTGCAGGGTTGCCATAAAGTGATGTTAAATCGCCGCCAATAGCAGTTTGGGCTCCACCTAAAGCATTAAACCGGGCAGTAGCACTGTTGTTACCGCTAGAAAAACGAAATGCATCCGTTGCATATTGAGCAAGTGAAGGTAGGGCAGTTGCTACTATAGCAATTGCCATTATAGATTTTCTTAAATTCATAGGTTTAAATTATATATTAGTTCCTTGCAGGGCGACCGCCTCCGCCGCCACCACTATTTCCACCGCCGCCATAACTTCCTCCACCGCCGCCGCCGTTGTTTCTATTTCCACCACCTCCATAATCATTTGGACGGCTAGGCTCGTAACCACTATCTTGTCTAGCTGGCCTTCTTTCACTTCGGGTAGGCTTAGGAGAATCAGATGAGCGTTGGTTACCGCTACTCGGGCGTGCTTGCTCACGAGTTGGTCTTGTTGCTGGAGTGCCATTTTTTCTGATATTGTCATTGGGCGCATTATCGATAATATTTTGATCATCTCTAGATCTGCTACCATCATCTCCCCTATTTGGACGAGTCATTGTTGGTCTAGCTGGCGCATCAGTCCTACCATTATTTTCGGCAGGTTGATTATATGTTGGTCTTACATTATCTCTGGTTGGTCTTCCGTTAGATGGAACATCCATTCTTCCATTATTATTCGGTTGATCATTGGTCGGCCTAACACCATCTCGGCTAGGTCTTCCTTCCAAACCTCTGTTAGAAGTACCGTTTGCATTTGGCCTAACGCCATTGTTTCCGTCAGTTGAAGATTCACCAGCTCTCACACCTCTATAACCACCTTCAGGTCTTGGCGAGTTGCGAGGTGCAGGTGTGTTAAAACCTCCACCATTGTTCCAACCACCGCCATTCCAACCACCGCCATTCCAGCCATTGTTCCAACCATTTCCCCATCCATTGTTCCAACCGTTTCCCCAAGCATTGCCATAAAAAACAGGATTATACCATGAGTACATTCCGCCCCAAGAGTTCCAAGGGTTCATTGATCCAAATTGATTCCAATTATTCCATCCCATTCCCCATCTGTTTCCCCAAAAAGGGTCTCCAAAACCAATACCTACTCCGAATCCCATACCAAAATTGTTAAATCCATTAAAACCACCATAAAAGGGGTCGTCGCAAAAACCATTGCACCCAAAATTGTTGCCGTAATAATTTCTCCAAGTAAAATTATCGTTCCTGTGGAATCTGTCTATGCGTGAAGTATAATCATAGTCGTTGGAATAGTTCTCGTTGTCTGATCCATCCTGATTTTCATCGGAATATGCATACTCATCTTCATCAGCATAAGTTTGCCCGGTAGCCTTATTTTCAGTTTTCGGGGGTGCAACATAAGGTCTATAAACAACTTTTCTTGCTTTAATATCACTGTCATAAACATCATCCTCAACTGGGGCTTTAGCCGCTTTTTGAGCCATTGAGTAATAGACAGTGCCAGAATATAGCACTAACACTGAAACAAAAAATTTAAGAATGTACCGTCCCATAGCTTTATAATTAATTAATGAATGAATGATAGGTTTGAATTAGGTTTACAATTTTTCGACTTTTTCAAGATTAAAAGGTTTAACAAGGCTTCAAAAAAGTTAATGCATTAAATTTATAACTTTGAAGCCATAATTAACAATAAAATTACAATTATAATTCCAAATTAGTTTATGAGTAAGGGTTTAACTAGCAGAGCAGAAGATTATTCACTATGGTATAACGAATTGGTTTCTAAAGCAGACCTCGCCGAACATTCATCTGTAAAAGGGTGTATGGTCATAAAGCCCTATGGGTATGCTATATGGGAGAAAATGCAAGCGGTTTTAGATCAAAAATTCAAAGATACCGGACACAGCAACGCATATTTTCCCTTGTTCATTCCAAAGTCATTTTTTTCTAAGGAAGCTTCACACGTGGAAGGTTTTGCAACCGAATGCGCTGTTGTTACCCATTACCGTTTAAAAAACGATGGAAACGGAAATATCGTAGTAGATGAAACCGCAAAGCTCGAGGAAGAATTGATTGTGAGACCCACATCAGAAACCATTATTTGGAATACTTACAAAGGTTGGATACAATCTTACCGCGATTTGCCAATTTTAGTAAACCAATGGGCAAATGTGGTACGCTGGGAAATGCGAACGCGTTTGTTTTTACGCACTACAGAATTTCTTTGGCAGGAAGGGCATACCGCACACGCCACATCGGCGGAAGCCATTGCCGAAACTGAACAAATGTTAGACGTTTATGCAGATTTTGCTGAAAACTGGATGGCCGTACCCGTTATACGAGGAAAGAAAACGGCCAACGAACGTTTTGCCGGTGCCCTAGATACGTATTGCATCGAAGCTTTAATGCAAGATGGAAAAGCTTTACAGGCAGGAACATCTCATTTTTTGGGACAAAATTTCGCGAAAGCTTTTGATGTAAAATTCACCAACAGAGAAGGTAAGATAGAGCATGTTTGGGCATCTTCATGGGGCGTAAGTACCCGATTGATTGGTGCTTTAATCATGGCACATTCTGATGATTTTGGTTTAGTGCTTCCGCCGAAAATGGCTCCCATACAAGTGGTTATAGTTCCTATTTACAAGGGAGAGGATGAGTTGGCCAAAATCACTGATGTTGCCCAACAGATTATGAAAGATTTGAAAGCCAAAGGAATTTCCGTAAAATATGATGACCGAGATACGCAACGCCCAGGCTTTAAGTTTGCCGAATATGAAATGAAAGGTGTGCCCTTGCGTATTGCCATCGGTGGTAGAGATTTGGAAAACAATACGGTTGAATTAGCTCGTAGAGATACACGTACTAAAGAAACGGTTGGCAATGTTGCACTAGCGGAATCCATCGAAAAACTGCTCGAAGAAATACAACAAAGTATTTTTGATAGGGCCATCGCTTTCCGTACCGAAAAATCTACCCGTGTAGATACTTACGAAGAATTTAAAAAAGTTTTGGATGACCACACAGGTTTCGTTTACGCACACTGGGATGGAACACCAGAAAGCGAAACCAAAATAAAGGAAGAAACAAAAGCTACCATTCGCTGCATTCCCTTGGATAATCCTTTGGAAGATGGCATATGTATTTACTCTGGCAAACCGAGCAAACAGAGAGTAGTTTTTGCAAGAGCGTATTAATAATTTTAGAAAAGCAAAGCTAGATTTTCATTGGTTAGGGCTAGTCCGGCTTTGCGCTTCTACTCCTCATTGCCACCGCCACTCCCAACGCAATTCGGGGTAACCGCTTCAATCCGGTTTATTAATAATCGGGCTGAGGTTTATAGGGGAAGTCTCAACTATATTCAAAAACCCCAAACGGAGACTGAATAGTTACCTTTTTAGTACTGGCACCTTCTACCCTGCCAACAATCTGTGCATCGATATTAAAAGATTTAGAGATGGCAATAATATCCTGAGCCAAGTCAGCATCAACATATATTTCCATTCTGTGTCCCATATTAAACACCTTGTACATCTCTTTCCAATCCGTACCAGATTGTTCTTGAATCAATTTAAATAGCGGAGGAATAGGAAAAAGATTATCTTTTATGATATGCAAATCATCAATGAAATGCAACACCTTGGTTTGCGCACCACCACTGCAATGAACCATTCCGTGTATTTGTTGACGATATTTATCTAATATTTGTTTGATTACCGGCGCATAAGTTCGGGTTGGCGAAAGCACCAATTTACCTGCGGTAACACTATGGTTTTCATTTATTTGAATTAATTCAGTTAGATTTTTATCTCCAGAAAATACCAAGTCCACGGGAACGGCAGGATCAAAACTTTCAGGAAATTTTTGGGCAATCATTTTATTAAAAACATCATGGCGAGCAGATGTTAAACCGTTGGATCCCATCCCACCGTTATATTCTGTTTCGTAAGTAGCTTGTCCATAAGAAGATAAACCAACGATAACATCACCAGCCTGAATCTTTTCATTGGTAATCACATCGTTGCGTTTCATGCGGCAAGTAACTGTAGAATCAACAATGATGGTACGCACCAAGTCGCCCACATCTGCAGTTTCGCCACCAGTAGAATAAATATTGATTCCTTGATTGCGCAAATCAGCCAAAATTTCTTCGGTTCCGTTAATGATGGCCGCTATCACTTCGCCAGTTATCAGGTTTTTGTTTCGCCCGATGGTAGATGATAAAAGAATATTATCCGTTGCTCCCACACATAGCAAATCATCTAAATTCATGATGATAGCATCTTGGGCGATACCTTTCCAAACCGAAATGTCGCCAGTTTCTTTCCAATAAATATACGCCAATGAAGATTTTGTGCCTGCGCCATCCGCATGCATAATATTGCAATATTCATCATCCTTACCCAAAATATCGGGTATCACTTTGCAAAATGCTTTTGGGAAAATGCCCTTTTCTATATTTTTAATGGCATTGTGCACATCTTCTTTCCCGGCAGAAACGCCACGCTGGTTATAACGGTTATCACTCATTGCGGGCAAATATAATTATTTGTATTGTTGGAGCAACTCACGCGGACTCGCTTAATTTAGTTTAATGATTTTGCTGTAAAAATCCCACAGTACAATTCCAGTACTGATTACAATATTAAAAGAATGTTTAGTACCAAATTGCGGGATTTCAATACATGCATCAATTTCCTGCATCACTTCATCGCTAACGCCATTAACTTCGTTACCGAAAAACAAGGCATATTTTTCATCTTTTTGAGGATGAAAATCGCTCAGGCTCACACTGTTTTCGGCCTGCTCTATTGCTATGATTTTAAAGTGATTTTTTTTTAAATCTATAACAGCTGCCGCCACATCTTCAAAATATTGCCATTTAATGGATTGTGTAGCGCCCAAAGCGGTTTTTTCTATCTCTCGGTGTGGTGGTTGTGCGGTTATCCCGCATAAATAAATAGCTTCAACAGCGAAACCATCGGCGGTTCTAAACGCCGAGCCAACATTATGCAAGCTTCGCACATTATCCAAAACAATAATTATGGGTAATTTTTCTTGCTTTTTAAATTCGGCAATATTAGGGCGGTTTAACTCTTCTAACTTGAGTTTTCTCATCGGGCAAATATAATGGGATGTTTTAAATTGCTGATAAATTTTGCTTGATAGGTCTCTTACTCCACAATTATCAAAATATCCACAATTAGTGGCTTCTACCTAAAATTCTTAAATTCGCAATCTAAAAATCTAGCATTGTCAGATAAACCTACTCCCAAAGAAACCCCTTTAATGACCCAGTATAATGCCATTAAGGTAAAATACCCAGGGGCTTTATTGTTATTTAGAGTAGGCGATTTTTACGAAACCTTTGGCGAGGATGCCATTAAAGCCTCCCAAATATTGGGCATAGTGCTCACCAAACGGGCAAACGGCTCGGCATCACACATAGAATTGGCTGGCTTTCCGCATCATTCCATTGAAACATATTTACCAAAACTAGTTAGGGCTGGGCAACGTGTAGCTATTTGCGACCAGTTGGAAGACCCGAAAACTGTAAAAGGCATTGTTAAACGTGGTGTTACAGAGTTGGTTACACCCGGCGTGGCTTACAGCGACAATATTGTTCAGCAAAAATCCAACAATTACTTAGCAACGTTGCATTTTGAAAAAAACTCGTTGGGCATTTCTTTATTGGATATTTCCACTGGTGAATTTTTGGTAGCTCAAGGCAGTTCAGATTATATCAACAAACTTTTACAAAGCTTTAAACCCAGTGAAATCATCTTTTCAAAAGCTAGAAGAAACGATTTTACCGAACTATTTGGAAACAGCTTTTATACCTACCCGATAGACGATTGGAGCTTTACCCTAGATTTTGCCACTGAAAATTTACTGAGACATTTCGAAGTTAAATCATTGAAAGGTTTTGGGATAGAGCGTTTAAACTTGGGAATCATTGCCGCAGGTGTAGCTCTACACTACCTCAACGAAACCGAGCATCGCAAACTACAGCACATATCCAACATATCACGAATTGAGGAAGACCGCTACATGTGGTTAGACAAGTTTACAGTAAGAAATTTGGAATTGATAGGATCTGCCAACGAAAATGCTCATACCTTGATTGATGTTTTAGACCAAACATCATGCGCAATGGGTGCTAGAATGTTGCGCAAATGGATTGTAATGCCTCTCAAAAATGAAAAACCAATACAAGAACGTTTAAATATTGTTCAGTTTTTTTATGATGATTTTGAAACCAAAGAAAAACTAAAAGCAGAAATTAGACATATTGGAGATTTAGAAAGACTGATTTCTAAAATAGGTTTGCAAAAAGTAAATCCACGAGAAGTGGTACAATTGAAAAGAGCCTTAACGGCGATAGCGGAAATCAAAAACATCTGCGAAAACATCAATCAGGATTCCATTCGACGCCTGGCAGAACAAATTAACGTTTGTGCATCCATCAAAGAAAAAATAGAAAAGGAGTTACAGCCCGACCCGCCCGTCATGGTTACCAAAGGCAAAGTAATGGCGGATGGTTTGGATGAAGAATTAGACCGATTGCGCAAAATAGCTTTCGGAGGAAAAAATTATCTGCTGGAATTACAAAGAAATGAGTCGGAGAAAACAGGGATAAGTTCACTTAAAATTGCTTTCAATAATGTATTTGGGTATTATTTGGAAGTTTCCAATACGCATAAGGATAAGGTTCCATCAGAATGGATTAGAAAACAAACCCTGATCAATGCAGAGCGTTACATTACTCCCGAGCTTAAGGAATATGAAGAACAAATTTTAGGTGCCGAAGAAAAGATTTATGCTATAGAAACCCGTTTGTTCAATGATTTGGTAACCACCATTGCCGATTTTATCAAACCTATCCAATTAAATTCTCAATTAGTTGCTCAATTAGATGTGCTGATATCCTTTGCAGACATTGCAGAAAAAAACCATTACTGCCGACCAAAAATCAATGATTCTAAAATTTTGGATATCAAAGGCGGGCGACATCCAGTAATAGAAAAACATTTGCCTTTGGGCGAAGAATACATAACCAACAGCGTTTATTTAGATAACGATACGCAACAAATCATCATCATTACGGGTCCAAACATGTCGGGTAAATCTGCTTTGCTAAGACAAACGGCTTTGATAGTAATGATGGCGCAGATGGGAAGTTTTGTGCCTGCCAAAGAAGTTACAATGGGAATTGTAGATAAGATTTTTACTCGTGTGGGTGCATCTGATAATTTATCTTCCGGAGAATCTACCTTTATGGTAGAAATGAACGAAACTGCCAGTATCCTCAACAATCTTTCAGATAGAAGTTTGATTTTGATGGATGAAATTGGACGGGGAACTTCTACCTACGATGGTATTTCCATTGCTTGGGCAATAGCCGAGTATCTGCATATACATCCATCCGCGAAAGCCAAAACCCTTTTTGCCACACATTACCATGAATTAAATGAGCTGAGCAACAGCTTTAACCGCATTAAAAACTTTAACGTATCGGTAAAGGAACTGGGCAATAAAGTGATATTCTTACGTAAGTTGGTACCCGGTGGAAGCGAGCACAGCTTCGGAATTCACGTGGCAAAAATGGCCGGTATGCCTGCAAAAGTATTGCAACGTGCCAATGAAATTTTGCACCGTTTAGAAAACGAACGCACTGGTGGCGAACATGTAAAAGCCAGTATTATGAAAATACAAAAACAGGCCGTGCAAATGCAGATGTTTAGTCTGGATGACCCTGTTTTAATTAAGATACGAGACGTTTTAAACAACCTCGATGTAAATACGCTAACGCCGATAGAAGCTTTGATGAAACTAGACGAAATACAAAAAGTACTTAAAAACTCGTAGATGAAAATTTATGTAAAAGCCGTCTTTTATGTTTTTTTAATAGGATGGTGCGCAATTCTTTTACCTTCATGTAAATCAAGAAAGAATTTAACAACAGACACATCTTATCAAAAGCCGAAATCAAAAATTGCGGCGAAATATGCCGAAGCGATGCAAGTATCTAAAAGCGATATCCGCAATGGTAAACTGTATGATTTTATAAATGATTGGGAAGGCACTAAATACAAAATGGGCGGAATGGATAAAAACGGTATCGACTGTTCGGGTTTTGTTCATACCTTGTACCAAGAAGTTTATGGAAGAAACATCCCCAGAAATACTTCAGCGTTGATGGCTGTCCTGAAAAGGAAATATGAAAATGAGCTGAAAGAAGGAGATTTGGTATTTTTTGATTATGATGGCAAGAAGTTTAGCCACGTTGGAGTTTACCTTCAAAACGGCTATTATGTACACGCCAGCACACGAAAAGGTGTTTTGGTAATGAAATTGAAAGACCCATATACTTACAAATATTTTAGTAGGTGTGGCGAAATAAAAAATAATTGATGATGAAAAATTTATTTACCTTATTAATTGGTGTTTTTTTAAGTTTTAACGCATCAGCACAAGTTGATGTAGATAGTCTTAAAATTGGCCAACCCATTCCAGCTTTCATGTCCCTACAAAATGCTTCATTAAATGGAAAACCACTGGTAAGCTTGTCTGATTATGCGCTTAAAAAAGGTGTAATCATAGTATTTATGACAAACCAATGCTATCATTGTATAAAATATCGCGAGCGTATAAAAAACCTAGATAAAAAATACGCAAAAAAAGGTTATCCTTTGATTACTATAAACCCCTACAATAACTCTTATAACACCGAAGATACCTTTGAGGAAATGCAAAAAATTGCTAAAAAAGATTTATTCCAATTCCCTTATTTACAAACTTCTGATGAAAAACTACCTGCAATGTTTGGTTTACGTACTACACCTACGGTATTTATTGCTCAAAGAAAAGGTTCACAATTTTTGTTGAGATACAAAGGGGGAATTGATGATGATATGGATAACAAAAAGTCTGTTAAAACAAAATATGTAGATAATTTTATGAACAAATTATTACAAGCTAAAAAAGTAAACCACCATTAAATTTTCCATCTTTATAACACAAATTCCATTTGATGCAAAAATATACCGACAACAATTTTTGGTCTAAATACAAGCAGTATGCCAGCAATGAAATTTTGCTTTATGTTATCATGGTCGTTGGAATTTTATTAGGCATCATCATATTCAGCTAACCACATCTATTTATCAAATGTTACAACTTAATTTAAAACGACCATTAGCTTTCTTTGACTTAGAAACTACAGGTGTGAACGTATCATCCGACAGGATCGTAGAAATTTCTATCCTAAAAGCAATGCCCGATGGTACTCAAGAAATCAAAACCTTAAAAATTAATCCTCGTATTCCCATTCCTTTAGAATCTTCATTGGTACATGGCATTTATGATGAGGATGTTAAGGATGCACCCACTTTCAAACAAGTGTCAAAGGGAATCATTGATTTTTTAGGTGATGCAGATTTAGCTGGCTACAATTCTAACCGATTTGACATTCCGGTTTTGATGGAAGAGTTTTTACGTGTAAAAGCTGATTTCGATATTGATAACAGACATTTTGTAGATGTACAAAACGTTTTCCACCAGATGGAGCAACGCACATTAAAAGCTGCATATAAGTTTTATTGTGGTAAGGATATCATAAATGCCCATTCTGCGGAAGCTGATATTAAAGCCACTTATGAAGTTTTGCTGGCACAAATAGCCAAATATGAGGGTAAAGATTATGAAGATAAAAAAGGAAACTTATCGCAACCCGTAAAAAATGATGTGGAATCATTGCATGCCTTCACCAATTTGAACAAACCTGTAGATTTTGCAGGCCGTATGGTTTTTAATGATGACAATATACCTGTTTTCAATTTTGGCAAACACAAGGGAAAACCTGTTGTAAACGTTTTTGAAGAAGAGCCCAGTTATTATTCTTGGATGATGAATGGCGATTTTCCGTTATACACCAAAAATCGCCTAGAAAAAATTTGGTTTGCATTTAAGGAACAAAAATTAGCCAACAAACCACAACAATTAAAGCCTGCTGTTTCACAAGTAGAAGCAGATACCACAAAAACAACTGTAATTAATGAGGTAATCAATACTCCACCGGTTGCAAAACCTTATGTACCGAAACAGCAAACGCCCATATTCCAGAAAAAAGCTCAAATAACAACACATCAACAACCAAAACCTCAAAAAATAGAAGAAGATGATGCAGCTGTAAATGAGGATATGTTGAAAATGCTGGCTAATAAATTCAGGAACATTTAACACTTACCAATGGTAACGCTAGAAAACGAATATCTAAGAGTAGGCATAAACGCCTTGGGCGCACAACTGAGTTCAATTATTGATAAACGTGATGGAATGGAACATATTTGGCAAGCCAACCCAGCCGTTTGGGCATATCATTCGCCCAACCTTTTTCCGGTAGTTGGCGGTTGTATAAACGATAGCATTTTGGTTGATGGCAAAACCTTTCCAATAAAAAGACACGGTTTTGCCAGAAACAGCCCTTTCAAAAAAATTGAATCTTCTCCAAACCACGCACAATTTGCTTTGCGCTATAATGAAGAAACTTTAAACTCTTTCCCGTACAAGTTCGAATTTCAGGTAGTTTACCATTTGGACAAAAATCAATTAAGGGTCATGTACAAGGTAATTAATCTGGACAACAAAACCGTTTACTTTTCTTTGGGCGCACATCCAGCATTTAACGTGCCTTTCGGCGATGACGAGCAATACGCAGATTATTTTGTGGAATTTGAAAAATCAGAACCTTTAATCAGCCATCAACTTAACAATCAAGGTTTTTTTAATGGAGAAACCCAACTAATTCCATCAAACGAAAATATACTACAGCTCAAAAATGAATTGTTCACTAAAGATGCGTTGGTATTTAAGAACTTAGCATCCCGCAAGGTTAAATTAAAATCTACCAAACACAGTAAACATATAGCAATAGAATATCCTCATTTTAATTATTTGGGTTTATGGGCCAAGCCGGGCGCACCATTTTTGTGCATTGAACCTTGGTTGGGTTGTGCCGATACGGACGCACATCAAACAGAATTCAGTAAAAAGGAAGCCATTCAGCAAGTAGAACACGGGCATGTTTTTGAAACCGAGTTTTGCATAAGCATCATTAACGATTAATTATTTTTGCGTTTACAATTTGTTCATCTTAAAACCACCAAAACTTCACATACCACTTTTATCTTTAAGAAATATAAAACTTAAAAGATGAAATTTATAATGAATTGGTTTTGCATAATTCGTGAAAGATTGTTTTTAAACAGCATCAAATCTTTATTTAGTCATTGATAATAAACCTAATTTATTAGTTTACCACAATAAGCACGTAATTTGCAAGATAAATCTTTGCAAAATATGTTTGATAACCACACAGAAACTCTGCACAAAAATCAATTTCCTCCCGATTTTAAATGGGGCGTTTCCGTTGCCGCTTATCAGATAGAGGGCGGGCATGATTGCGATGGTAAGGGTCAATCCATTTGGGATGTTTTCACTAACCAAAAAGGAAAAGTGTTTGCTAACCATCACGGAAATGTAACCTGCGATTTCTATAATCAATATCAAAAAGATATTCAGCTTTTAAAGCAACTCAACATCCCAAATTTCAGGTTTTCTATATCATGGTCGAGGGTATTGCCCGACGGTACGGGAAAGGTTAACGAGGCAGGAATAAACTATTACAATCAAGTAATTGATTACTGTTTAGAACAAGGCATTGAGCCTTGGCTAACGTTATACCATTGGGATTTACCACACGAGCTAGAAAAAAAAGGTGGTTGGACAAACCGTGAAATCGTAAAATGGTTTTCAGAGTTTGTAGAACTGTGCGCCAATCGTTTTGGCAATCGCGTAAAATATTGGATGGTCATGAACGAGCCTGTAGTTTTTACCGGCGCTGGTTATTTTTTGGGAATACATGCTCCAGGCAAACGTGGAATGAACAATTTTTTGCCCGCCATACACCATACTACTTTGGCCATTGCCGAAGGTGGCAGAGTTTTAAAGCGGTTGCTTCCCGCGGAAGCGGAAGTTGGAACCACTTTTTCGTGCTCATACATACAACCTTACAGAAGTATACTCAGAGATGAAATGGCGGCAGAAAGAGTTGATGCATTATTGAACCGCCTTTTTATTGAGCCTTTGATGGGTTTGGGTTACCCCGATAAAGAATTACCCATCTTAAAAAACATACAAAAATACGTGCTGAAGGGAGATGATGAAAAGATGGTTTTCGATTTTGATTTTATTGGCATACAAAATTACACCCGAGAAATTGTAAAAAATTCTTGGCTCACACCCTACATAAAAGCAAGTTTAGTAACGGCTAAAAAACGAAATGTATCCACAACATTAATGCGTTGGGAAATTTACCCCGAAGCTATTTATCAGATGATCAAGAAATTTTCTGCCTATCCACAGATAAAAAAGTTACTAATTACCGAGAACGGTGCCGCTTTCGCTGATGAGCAAAAAGACGGTAAGGTGGACGACAAAGAAAGAGTACAATATTTTATAGATCATATAGCACAAGTTTTGAAGGCAAAACAAGACGGTTTTAAAATTGACGGTTACTTTGTTTGGACACTAACAGACAATTTTGAATGGGCCGAAGGTTATCACCCACGCTTTGGATTGATCCATATTGACTTTGAAACTCAAGTAAGAACCATCAAAAATTCGGGGTGGTGGTTTGCTAATTTTTTGAAATAAGCAAACAATTAATTTTACAATTAAACTATTAAATATATAACAGTTTTTATTTCGCTTAAAAAAATTGCAATGAAATCTTTTTTAAATTATTAAAATAACGTCTGAATTTTTTTGTGATATCCATAATTAGTTGGCAGATGGTTTGATTAGGTAAATATATAGGGGGTTAAAAACGTGTTTAAAAAAATAAACGCTGACCATTTATCGCTATCTATTAATTAAACTTTAAAAACAATGACAAAACTTAACTTTACACTGGCAATATTATTATCAATCATCACGGTGTCCGCTTGCAAAAAAGATGAACAAAAGGACGATAAATACGAACAACTTATTGGTAAAAAATGGAAAATAGTTTCTATAACCGAAGACGGGAGAGAAGTGCTGGCTACCAAATTTACACCCTGCGTAATTGATGACTATTTTGTGTTCTCGCCAAACAATACATACTCCAATAATGAGGGCATATCAAAATGTAACCCCGGTGATCCTCAGGTTAAAGACGTGGGATCATGGTCTATTGATGGCGATGTATTGTACATGCAATCTAACGCACTACCCGTTAAAAGTTCGGTAAACATTAAAGAACTTACATCAAGCAAAATGGTACTTCTACACACCAATTATTCTGCTAATTCCATTGAAATAAAAACTTATGTACCAGAATAGTTGATGGTCGTTAATCTAAAATTATCTTGGGTTATAACAGATTTATGGTTTAACATTTTTTCACTTTTCCGACCTTGTATTATCGGTTTTAATTTTGTTATTTAAACTGACTAATAACTCAAAAATGAAAATATTAAAAAATGCTTTTTTCACCCTATCGCTATGCCTACTATCAATTATCACTTTTGCGCAGCAAAGTTCCGTCTCAGACCCAGCATTAAAAATATACCGTGGCACCGTGACTAAAATCAATGATTTGGTTAACACCAAGTTAGATGTAAGATTTGACTACAAAAAAAGGTTTTTGTATGGTAAGGAGTGGGTAACACTGCGTCCACATATATATCCTACCGACTCATTATCATTGGATGCCAAAGGTATGGATATCAATACCGTTGCGATGGTTAAAAATGGGAAAAACATAGCTTTAAAATATTCTTACGATAGTTTATTGCTAAATATTCGTTTGGATAAAACTTATAACAGCCAAGAACCTTACACCGTTTACATCAGTTATACCGCTAAACCCAACCAATTAAAAACAAAAGGTAGTGCGGCAATTTCGGATGCCAAAGGTTTGTACTTTATAAATCCAGACAGTACGGAAAAAGGTAAACCCGTTCAAATTTGGACTCAGGGTGAAACTGAAGCCTCTTCGGTATGGTTTCCCACAATAGATAAGCCCAACCAAAAAACCACCCAAGAAATTACCATGACTGTGCCCAATAAATACGTTACACTTTCTAACGGTGCGTTAATTTCTCAAATGAAAAATACCGATGGCACTAGAACAGATACTTGGAAAATGGACAAACCACACGCTCCATATTTGTTTATGATGGCAGTTGGGAATTTTAAAATCTATCGTGATAAATGGAAAAACATTCCGGTTGATTATTATTTAGAACCTGAGTTTGCGCCTTATGCAAAAGATATTTTTGGCTTAACGCCAGAAATGATTACATTCTTTTCTGATATATTAGGCATAGATTATCCTTGGAATAAATACGCCCAAATTGTAGTTAGAGATTATGTGAGTGGGGCTATGGAAAATACTACCGCCACAGTGCACGGCGGTTTTGTAAACCAAACTAAACGAGAACTTTTAGACGGCAGTGCAGGCGAGGAAGTTATAGCCCACGAGCTTTTTCATCAATGGTTTGGAGATTATGTTACCGCTGAAAGCTGGAGCAATTTATCGGTAAACGAATCTTTTGCGGATTTAAGCGAAACTCTTTGGCTAGAATATAAATATGGTAAAGATGCAGGCGACGAACACAATCTCGAATCTATGCAAAGCTATTTGCGCTCGGCAACTGCCAAAACAAAAAATCTCATTCGTTTTCATTATGTCGATAAGGAAGATGTATTTGATGTAGTAACCTACCAAAAAGGTGGCAGAATTTTAAACATGCTCAGAAATTATTTGGGTAATGATGTTTTTTACAAAGGCCTAAATTATTACCTCACTCAAAATGCTTTTGGCAACGGCGAGGCCCAACAATTACGCTTGGCTTTTGAAAAAATTAGCGGTAAAGATCTGAATTGGTACTTTAACCAATGGTATTATAATGCCGGACATCCAGAAGTGATAATATCCTACAATTGGGACGAAAAATCGAAAACACAAACCGTATATCTAACACAAAACCAAGAGCAAGAAGCATTTAAACTTCCCATAAAGATTGATGTTTATGCCGACGGTAAAAAAGAAACCCGTAATTATTTTATGGACTCCAAATCAGACACGGTAACTTTTAAAGTTTCGGTTAAACCCGATTTGGTGAACGTAGATGCGGATAAAATTTTATTATGGAGCAAAACCGATGATAAAACCATAGATCAATATGCTTTTCAATTTGCCAATGCGCCAAAATATTTGGATAGGTTGGAAGCTTTAAACGCAGCAAAGCTAAAATTGGCAAATCCACTTTCGCAAAAAATAATGCTCATGGCATTGGTCGATAAATTTGAAGGTATAAGACTGGCAGCCATAAATTCACTTAATTTAGACAACTCAGACTTAAAAAATGCCGCATTACCCATATTAATCAACATTTCTCAAAATGACCCTAAAACCAAAGTAAAGTCAGCGGCATTAGAAATTTTAGCATCATTTAACGATAAAGGCTATTTGCCATTATTTAATCAGGCGTTGAAATCTCAATCTTATGCCATACAAAGCGCTGGCTTAAACGGTTTGGCAGCTATAGACGGCGATGCCGCCTTTAAAATGGCTAAAAGCTTAGAAAAAGATAGCAAAGGTGCTTTAACAGGAACCATATCATCCATTTATGCCAACAATGGAGATGCCAGCAATTTTTATTTTGTAAGTAATTCTTTCGAGCAGGCTGGTGTTCAAGAAAAATTTAATACCGTTTCTGCTTTCGGATTGTTATTGAGTAAGGTAAAAGATTTACAGGATTTCAAAACTGGGTTAAACCAAATCAAACAATTTGCCATTGATAACAAGAAATACGGGATTGGTAATTTCATCCAAACCATTATGGCCAATATCCAAAAAGTGAAATCGCAAAATTTAGAAAGTGCCGATGATGCAAGCAGAGAAAACCTGAAAGCACAAATCCAATATTTAAAGGAAGTTACGGAAGCTATCAAGTAGGTATTATTAAATTACACAAAAAAAGAGGTTTGACAATTGTCAAACCTCTTTTTTTGTGTAATGAGTTTGTATTTCTTTAGAAACTAAACGTGAAAAGTTTTTTATTCTAAAGCTATCCGGGTTTGTTTTTTTTTAGCTGTAAGATTTTTTGAATAATATCAATCTTATTTTTGCGCATCTACCAAAAAACGTCTGGCCTTGTCTATCAAACTTTGGATATCAGACCTTGAACCACTATATGCCATCACTTTCTGAAAATCTTTCAAGGATAAATTTACGGCAGCAATTGCTTCGGTTTTGTTATATATATTATTTATTTTTTGGTTTTTGTACACTCCTAAATCGTAATAAGCCAGTCCCCTATTTTGATAAAACTTAAAATCATTTGGGCTCATTTCTATTCCTGTCGAGAAATCTCTAATTGCACCCTTCATCAATTTTTCCTTTTCGGCAGCTAATATATTGGATAAGCCACTATATAAAGCAGTTTTTGCTTTTCCACGATAATAGTAAGCAACGGTTTCGCTGGGTTTTAAAGTCACCAATTTATCAAAGGCGGTAATGCACTTCCTGTATTCGTTTGCATGAAAATATGAATATCCCAAAAACCAAAGCGCATTCATATCGCTGTTATTTTCATCGCAAGCTTTTTCGAAATAATCAGCCGCAAGGGTAAATTGCCTATCCATCAGTGCTTTTTGCCCAAGCCTAATGTATGGCTCTTGTGCATACACTGTACCTGCAAGTCCCAGAAAACAAACTAAGCTTAATATTGAATTTTTCATTATTGATTTTATATAGCAATTGTCAAATATAATATTGCTAACTGCTAACGCAACATTATTAAAATTATTTTCACCTGACTTTATAACAGATATTTTTTCGGGGGGTTTAATATTCTACGTGTAAATTCGTAAAATTATAGCAAAGTTGGCTTGGCACAGGTTTGGCAATATTATGTGCTACAATAAAATTAACAAAGTATTGATGAAATATCTGTCAATATGACGTTATCAAAAAAGTACAATTAAATAATATGAGCATTTTCGATCCATTCGATTTTAATAACGCACAACCATTGATAAACGAAGACACAGAATTTTTCCCATTAATGTCTCCGGAAGACGAGGAAGAAATGAACAACGAATCCACACCAGATATATTGGCCATTTTACCCTTAAGAAACACGGTTTTATTCCCGGGGGTAGTTATACCAATTACCGTTGGCCGGGATAAATCCATCAAACTTATAAAGGATGCGTACAAAGGCAACAAAATAATTGGCGTTGTGGCTCAAAACGATGTAAATTTAGAAGACCCAACATATAATCAACTCAATAAAGTGGGTACGGTTGCGGTAATTATAAAAATGTTGCAAATGCCAGATGGCAATACAACCGTAATCATACAGGGCAAAAGTAGGTTTATGTTAAACGATGAAGTCCAATCAGAACCCTACATAAAAGCTGCAGTATCCAAGTTTCAAGAGATTCGCCCCAAAATGGATAAAGAGTTTAAAGCACTGATCTCATCCGTGAAAGAACTGGCTATTCAAATCATACAATATTCTCCAAATATCCCTTCCGATGCTGCCATTGCCATTAAAAATATCGATAGCACACCTTTTCTAATTAATTTCATTTCTTCTAACATGAATGCGCTTGTGGCGGATAAACAATTGTTATTGGAAGAAGCAAACCTTCGTGAAAGGGCAAGTATGGTATTGATGCATCTGAGTACCGAGCTGCAGTTGCTGGAGCTGAAAAACCAAATCCAAAACCGCGTAAAAGTTGATTTAGACAAGCAACAAAGAGATTATTTCTTGAATCAACAAATCAAAACCATACAAGAAGAGCTTGGCGGTAATTCACCGGATATGGAAGCGGATAGTTTGCGCAAACGTGCGAACAGCAAAAAATGGAGTGCAGATACCAAAGCTCATTTTTTGAAAGAGGTAGATAAACTGGCACGAATGAATTCGGCGGCAGCCGACTATTCAGTACTCATCAACTATCTTGAGGTTTTGGTGGAACTACCTTGGCAACATTTCACAAAAGATAATTTCGATTTGAAACGAGCGCAAAAAATATTGGATAAAGACCATCACGGGATGGATAAGGTAAAAAAACGTATTATCGAATATTTATCTGTTCTCAAACTAAAACACAATATGAAAGCACCCATTTTATGTTTGGTTGGCCCTCCGGGAGTGGGTAAAACTTCCTTAGGAAAATCAATTGCCAAAGCTTTAGGTCGAAAATATGTGCGCATGGCTTTGGGTGGTTTAAGAGACGAGGCAGAAATTAGGGGGCACAGAAAAACATACATCGGCGCAATGCCGGGCAAAATCATTCAATCCATTAAAAAGGCGGGGACTTCTAATCCGGTTTTTGTTTTAGATGAAATAGACAAAGTGGGCAACGATCATAGAGGCGATCCGTCATCAGCATTGCTTGAGGTTTTAGATCCTGAGCAAAATAGTGCGTTTGCAGATCATTTTGTAGAGTTAGATTACGATTTATCTAACATCATGTTTATAGCAACGGCAAATACTTTGAGCAGTATCCAGCCAGCATTATTAGATCGAATGGAGATTATTGAGGTAAACGGTTACACCATCGAAGAGAAAATAGAAATCGCTAAGAAACATTTGTTACCCAAACAAAAAGAGCAACACGGTTTAAAATCAAAAGATATTAATCTGAAACCATCCATCATAGAAAAAGTTATTGAAGATTATACCCGTGAAAGCGGGGTGCGGGAGCTTGACAGACAGCTGGCGAGCATTATGCGCTACCAGGCAAAAGAACTCGTAATGCGTGGTAAATTAAAAGCTACCATTACCAGCAACGATGTTGAAAAAATATTGGGCAAAACAAA
>ENA-OFCE01000656-OFCE01000656.1-metagenomes-genome-assembly--contig:-NODE-656-length-21540-cov-4.743356_pt1 | contig 21540 bp, 18 predicted proteins | sample MGYA00153388_OFCE01 | MGnify analysis MGYA00153388
CCGTGGTCGATGTGGAGAACATCTTCCGGCGGCTGCGCGAAAACCGCGAGAAGGGCAATCCGCGCTCGGTCTTCGATGTGGTCGTCAGTGCCAGCCAGGAAGTGCGTTCCGGAATCGTCTATGCCACGATGATCATCATCCTGGTCTTCGTGCCGCTGTTTGCGCTCACCGGCATCGAGGGCAGGCTGTTCGCACCGCTGGGCAAGGCCTATATCATCTCTATCCTGATGAGCCTGATCGTCTCGATCACGCTGACACCCGTCATGGCCTATTACCTGCTTCCCGGATTGAAGCGGCTGGACGAGCATGAGAGCTGGCTCATCCGCAAGCTGAAGGCAGGCAACCGCTTCCTGCTCAACCTGAGCTTCCGCAATCCGCGCTGGCTGATGACGCTTGCGGGGACGGCGGTGTTCATCGCGGGCGTGGCTGTGACATTTCTTCCCCGTGCCTTTTTGCCCCCGTTCAACGAGGGCTCCTTCACCATCAACCTCTTGTTCAATCCCGGCATATCGCTGGCCGAGAGCCACCGTGTCGGCTTGATCGCCGAGAAGCTGATCCTCGACATTCCCGAGGTGCGCCAGGTCGGGCGGCGGACGGGACGGGCCGAACTGGATGAGCATGCCGAGGGCGTGCATGTGTCCGAGCTGGACATCAAGCTCAAGCGCAGTGACCGCTCGGTAGAACAGATTTACGCCGACATGCGCAACCGCCTGGCGCCACTGCCCGCCGCAATCGGCTTGGGCCAGCCCATCAGCCACCGCATTGACCACATGCTGACGGGCGTGCGCTCGCAAATCGCCATCAAGATTTATGGCGACGACCTGGACAACCTGCGCGCGCAAGCTGAAGCGCTGCGTATCAAGCTCTCAGCCTTGCAAGGCGTGGTCGATCTGGAAGTGGAAAAACAGGTGCTCACCCCGCAAATCCGCGTGCAGGTGGACTACGACCGTGCGCTGGGGCGGGGCATTGCACCGGCCAAGCTGCTGCGAGAGCTGCAAGTGCTGATTGATGGGGAAAAAGTCACGCAGGTGGTGGAAGGCAGCCGCCGCTTCAACCTGGTGCTGCGCCTGCCCGAGGCGTCGCGCGGCATTGAGGGCCTGCGCAATTTGATGATTGACACGCCGGGTGGCCGCGTCCCCTTAAGCCAACTGGCCACCGTGGAAGAGGCCGACGGCCCCAACCAGGTCAGCCGCGACGATGGGCGCCGGCGCATCGTGCTTTCGGCCAACGCCCAGGGTCGCGCGCTCAGCGAGGTGGTGGCCGACATGCGCGCAGCGATTGCCGATACCAAACTGCCCGAGGGCTACTCCATCACCATCGGCGGGCAGTTCCAGGCGCAGGAGGATGCCTCGCGCCTGATCGGCCTGCTGTCGCTGGCGTCTGTGGCGATGATCTTCCTCATCCTGTATTCGCGCTACCGCTCGGGCGTGCTGGCCGCGATCATCATGGCCAATATTCCGCTGGCGCTGGTCGGTGCGGTGGTGGGGCTGTGGCTGTCTGGCCAGCCGCTGTCGGTGGCGGCGCTGGTCGGCTTCATCACGCTGGCGGGCATTGCAATCCGTAACGGCATCCTGAAGGTGTCGCACTACATCAACCTGTGCGCCTTCGAGGGTGAAAACTTTGATACCAAGATGCTGCTACGCGGGGCGCTGGTAGCCGCCCTTGCGCTGGCACCGCTGCTCCTTGAAGCCGAGATGCCCGGCACGGAAATCCTGCACCCGGTGGCGGTGGTGATCTTCTCCGGCCTCATCACCTCCACCTTGCTCGACTCGTTTCTCACGCCCGCGATGGTGGCCCTGTTCGGCCGCAAGCCCATCGAGGCACTGGTGGCTGATTCAGGCACCGAGTCGTTCTAGTTTTTTCTGTTTTCCCTTAACCCCAATCCTGGAAAGGCACTCACCATGAAACTGAAAACTCTCGCCATCTCCGTAGCAGCCGCTGCGCTAACAAGCCTTGCAACCATTCCGTCGATTGCGCTAGCCAAAGACGACCATGCCGCCAAGCACGGCGGCATCTTCGTGGAGACCAAAGCGCTTGACTTTGAAATCGTCGCCAAACCCGATGTGATCCAGGTCTACGTTAATGACCATGGCAAGGCCGTCAAGCTCGACGGCGCAAAGGCCAAGGTGACCTTGCTCAACGGCACCGAAAAGGCAGAGGTCGAACTGGCTCCTGCGGGCGACAAGCTGGAAGCCAAAGGCACATTCAAAGTGGCCAAGGGCACAAAAGGTATTGCCGTGGTGACCCTGGCGGGCAAGCCACCGGCGAGCGCACGATTTGACATCAAGTAAATCTGGCGCTGGGCGCACGCCCAGCAGCCGTGTGTTTAACGTTCCCGCGCTGGATTGCGCGTCGGAAGAGGCCGACATCCGGCGCGCCCTGGAGCCAGTTGAAGGCATCTTGTCGCTGAATTTCCAGCTCAGCGCGCGGACGTTGGGCATTGCGGCTGAGCCCGCAACCGTGGACTTGGCGGTCCAGGCCATCCGCACAGCGGGTTTCAAGATTGAAGCCATTCAGGTTGAAACAGGTGACCCATCTGCCTCGCCAGCAGCCGACCGTGCGCATGGTGTAGCAGCGCCGTACTGGCGGTTAGGGGCGTCACTGGCGCTGGCTGTGGTGGCTGAATCAATGGCCTTCTTTGCGCCCGCCGGGCAGCCTTGGTCGGCCATTGGCATGGCCGTTGCACTCGTTGCAATAGGGTTGGCCGGATTTGACGTCTACAAGAAAGGTTTGGTAGCGCTGAGCCAGTTCAAGCTGAACATCAATGCGCTCATGTCAGTGGCTGTGACGGGGGCGTTTCTGATCGGCGAATGGCCCGAAGCCGCCATGGTGATGGCGCTGTATGCCATCGCCGAGATGATCGAGGCCAAAGCCGTAGACCGCGCACGCAATGCCATCAAAGGCTTGATGGCATTGGCCCCAGAGGAGGCGCTGGTGGGGCAAACCGACGGCAGCTTCAGGGTGGGCCTTGTTAAAGACGTTTCGCTCGGGGCGATCGTGCGCATCAAGCCGGGCGAACGGGTGCCGATGGACGGCACCCTCACGCGCTGGACAAGACCGGAACGCTCACCGAGGGCAAGCCCGCGCTGGTGACATGGCAAATTTGGAGCCAAGCCGATGAAGCAGCGGTCAAGACCTTGGCTTGCAGCCTGGCCAGCCGCTCCGACCATCCGGTCTCCAAAGCCATTGCTGCGGGACTGGCGGTACCTCTGCAACATGTTGAAGGCTTTGCCGCATTGCCGGGCCGGGGCGTGGAAGGCATCTTGAACGGTCAGCGTTACTGTCTGGGCAATCACCGCCTGATCGAAGAAAGAAACTTGTGCTCTACCGAGCTGGAAGCGGCCCTGGCGGTTCACGAAAAGCAGGGTCGAACCGTCACCCTGCTGGCTTCGCAAAATGCCGTGCTGGCCTTGTTTGCCGTGGCTGACCAGATCAAGACCAGCTCGGCCCAGGCGGTGACAGGTCTGAAGCGCCTGGGTGTCATCCCCGTGATGCTGACCGGCGATAACCAAGCAACCGCCAAAGCGGTTGCCGCTCAAGCCGGTATCGGTGACGCGCGGGGCAACTTGTTGCCTGATGACAAGTTGGCGGCCATCAAAGACATGCAACAGCGCTACGGCATGACGGCCATGACAGGCGATGGCATCAATGACGCGCCAGCCCTGGCGCAGGCAGACATTGGCTTTGCTATGGGTGGCATGGGCACCGACACGGCGATGGAAGCAGCCGATGTGGTCATCATGAACGACGACTTGCAGCGCATCGCAGAGACGATTGAGCTGTCGGCCCGCACCCACAGCGTGCTGTGGCAAAACATATCGCTGGCACTCGGTATCAAAGCGGTGTTTCTGGTGTTTGCCGTGTTTGGCTCTGCCAGCATGTGGATGGCGGTGTTTGCGGATATGGGGGCGAGTTTGTTGGTTGTGGCCAATGGGTTGCGGCTTCTACGGGGCAACGCCCGGCGCTCCCAGTAATCTGTTGCTATTGAATATGTAGCTGCCACCGCAACATTGCAATGGCCGCGAACACTATTCCAACGGCGGCGTCGCCGTCAGCACCTCTTCCATCGTCGTCAACCCCTCGGCCACCCGCAGCGCCCCCGCAAGCCGCAAAGGTCGCATGCCGTCGGTCACCGCCTGGCGGCGCAGTTTGTCCATGCTGGGCGACAGGTTGACCTGGGCTTTGAACGCCTCGCTCACGGTGAGCAATTCATACAAACCCATGCGGCCCAGGAAGCCCGTCATGCGGCAGTCCACACAACCCACGGGTTTGAAGGGGCAGTAATTGCCGTTGATCTTCCAGGGCTTGACCACCTCGGCCAGTGCGTTGCGGCTGGCTTGCACCTTGTCTTCATCTTCCGGTGCCTTGCACTGCTTGCACAGCGTGCGCACCAGGCGCTGGGCCAGCACACCCAGCATGGTGGCGTTGATCAGGTAGCTCGGTATGCCCAGCTCCATCAATCGGCTGATGGCGCTGGGTGCGTCATTGGTATGCAGGGTGGAGAAGACCAGGTGACCGGTGAGTGCGGCCTGCACCGCCATCTCAGCCGTTTGCAAATCGCGAATCTCGCCAATCATGATGATGTCGGGGTCCTGGCGCATCAGCGCGCGCAGGCCTTCGGCAAAATTGAAGTCGATCTGCGGCTGCACCTGGGTCTGGTTGAAGCTGGGCTCAATCATCTCGATCGGGTCTTCCACCGTGCTCACATTCACCTCTTCGGTGGCAATGCGCTTGAGCGTGGAATACAGGGTGGTGGTTTTGCCCGAGCCGGTGGGGCCGGTGACCAGGATGATGCCGTGCGGGCGCTTGACCAGCGCCTCCCAGCGCTGCGCGTCGTGCGGTGCAAAGCCCAACGCATCCAGGTCCTTCACGGCGGTGTCGGGGTCAAAAATCCGCATCACCATTTTTTCGCCGAATGCGGTGGGCAGCGTGCTCAAACGCATTTCCACCTCGTCGCCGCGCGGGTTGCGGGTTTTGATGCGGCCGTCTTGCGGCCGGCGCTTTTCCACCACGTCCATGCGGCCCAGTAGCTTGATGCGCGCTGTCATGGCGTTGTGCACGCCCATCGGCATTTGGTAAACCAGGTGCAAAACACCATCGATGCGAAACCGGATCACGCCCTGTTCGCGGCGCGGCTCTAAATGAATGTCGCTTGCCCGCTGGTCAAACGCGTACTGCCACAGCCAGTCAACCACCTGCACCACGCCCTGGTCGTTGGCGTCCAGCTGTTTGCTGGTTTTGTTCAGCTCAACCAGCTGCTCAAAACTGGCCCCACCTGAATTGCCGCCGGACTTGATGGCGGCTTTGACCGACTTCGCCAGCGAGAAAAATTCAGCCGTGTATTTGCTGATGTCCAGCGGGTTGGCTACCACCAGGCGCACGCTGCGCCTGGACTGGCGCTCTACCTCGCTCACCCAATCGGTAATAAAAGGCTCAGACGTAGCTACTACCACCTCAAGTGGCGTGACCTGCACCGGCAGAACCTTATGGCGCTCGGCATAAATGGCGGACATGCTGTCAGCGACTTTGCCCACATCGACCTTGAGCGGGTCGATGCGCAGGTAATTCAAATTGGCCCGCCCTGCCAGCCACTGGGCCATGGTTTCAATGTCCAGCGGCTTGTTGTCTTGCAAGCGCGTCATGCTGACACTGGCCAGCCGAACCAGCGGCGGCTGCGCACTTTGCACTTGCGAACACCGGGCAATGGTGCGGGCCGCCTCAGCCGGGCTGATCACGCCGTCTTCACTCAACCATTCCACCAGTTTGCGCCAGTCCAGCGGGCCAACGTGGGGCACGTTTATGGCGGGCTTGCGCGGTGCGGTATGAAGCGTCATAAAGGTGTGCTGAATTGGATTGACAGGGGCGGGTATGTTGAATTGCACTGTAACTTAACCCGATTGCAAATTCAGGCTCAAGCAACGGGTTTGAAGAGGCGCAACCATTTTTTAGCGGGCAGTGCCCAAGTCGATTGAATAGCATCGGCGCGCTGCAGCAACTCAGCACGCTCCGGCCGGGTCGGCTCGCGCTGCGCCAGCACCACCGTGTTGCCCTCGCGCGTTGGTGTGAAGGCCCACACGCCTTGCGGGCCAAACACATCGGCAATTTTTTCAAGTGATTGCGCATAGCTGGAATTGCGGCCAAACAGATTGACCGTCATCACCCCGTTTTCAGCCAGCAAGTTGTAGCAGTCTTGATAGAAATCTGCGCTGTCGAGCACCGGTGCGGCGGCTTCGTGATCGTACAAATCCACATGCAGCAAATCAACCGCTTGCTGGTGCTCAGGCTTTTTGATTTCAACCGCCGCGTCGGCTTCAATGACTTTCAATCGCACATCGTCTTTGGGCAGCTTGAACCACACCCGGCAGGCGGTAATGACGCTCGGGTTGATTTCAATGGCTGTAGTTCTCATCCGCAACTTCTTGTAGCAGAACTTGGTCAATGCGGCAGAGCCCAGGCCGAGCTGCATGGCGTGCAATTTGGGCACGGCGAGCAGGTCAAAAAATAGCAACCCCGCCATCATGCGCTGCACATATTCCAACTCAATGTCGTACGGCGCATCCATCAACATCGAGCCCTGCACCCAGTCGGTGCCAAGGTGGATGTAGCGCACGTCGCCAAAGTCAGAAAAGTTGACTTCTGGCAGATGCAGCGCAGGAGATGCGGGTTTTTTAGATACTGGTTTTGTCATTCAACGTGGTGCGGCGGGTGGCAGTGCAGAACTTTGCTACTAAATTAGTAGCTGCTTGCGCCCATATTTATTGCGCTACAGCACTAAAAAGCATAAAAATTGATCAATCACAGCAATGTTTTGAGCTTTGGCAGTGCTGCGACGGCATTGCGCGTGCAAGCCGCTGCCAATTCTAAGGCGCTGATTCCGCGCAGGTCTGCGACCTGCTGGGCGATGCGCGGCAGCTCGGCCGGCTCGTTTCTGCCTTGCGGCACAGCCATGGCGCGTTCGGCGGCTGTTGTGTAAACCCATTGCGGAGGTATGTCGGGCGAATCGGTTTCCATCACCAGAGCATCCAGCGGCAGAGTAGCCGCCAAGCGCCTGAGCTGCAGCGCCGCCTCAAAAGTAACCGTGCCGCCAAAGCCGAGCTTGAAACCCAATTTCAAAAACTCAGCGGCTTGTTGCTCGCTGCCATTAAACGCGTGGGCAATTCCCGACCAACCTCCGGGTGGCGCAAGCGCCCTTAAATGCTTGAGCAACTTGTCGGCCGACCGCCTGACATGCAGGACTAAGGGCAAGCCATGTTTGCGCGCCAGTTTGAGCTGCTCCCGGTAAAAATACTCCTGGCGCTCTTTGAGCGGGCTTTGATTCAACTCTGGCACGAAATAGTCCAGGCCAATTTCCCCCACTGCCACCAGGCGGGGGTCATCTTTACAAAGCGCAAGTTCGGCATCTAACGCCGCCAAATCAGACTCCTGCGCAGCGCCCACGCACAGCGGGTGTATGCCCAGCGCGTAGCTGTAGCAAAACTTGTGTGCCAGCAATCGAACCTGCTCAAAATTTCCCACCGCTACTGCGGGCAGCACGCAGTGCAAGACCCCCGCCGCGGCGGCCCGCGCCACCACCTCGGGCGTGTCGAGGCCGAACTCTTGCGCATCGAGGTGGCAGTGGGTGTCTATCCAGGTGGTCATGAAGTTAAAGGCTTCCTACAAAGGCTTTTCGTTCTGGATATTGACATACTTAAGCGCATTACCTCCGGCCGACGCCAGATGCAAAAAAACAAAAATCGTGATACGGTTCAGACAGGTTCCATCAAGTTTGTTTAATTCTGCTCCTACTCAGGAAGTCCCATGCGCCGCTCCGCCCTCTACAGCAGTTCCAGCGTTCAGCCTGCTAAAGCAGTGCAGCCCGATTCACCAGACGCATCAGCCAAGGCAACGAAAGCTGTAGATGCTGTACCGGCCGCGTCAGGAAAAGCAGCGGCACTGCGCAAATTCTTCGCCCCAAACAACATATATCTGCTGTGGTCAGTTGTGGGGCTGCTGGCCTTGTTGTTGGCAGCGAGCTTTGCACTGTCTACCCGGCCAGGCGAGCGCAAACTGACGCAAGAGGCCATCAATGCCGCAGTTTTAAAAACGCTGGAAACCACCACCCTGCCCTCCGCCGCCGCCAAGGCGTATGAACTGATTAGCCCATCGGTCGTGCGCGTAGTGGGCATGGGCAAAGACAAAGACGGCAAGGATGACGAACGCAGCGTAGGCACTGGCGTGGTGATTGTCGACAAAGGCATCATCCTGACCAATTTGCATGTGGTGCAAAGCGCGGATGTCATACACATCACTTTTGCTGACGGCATGACCACCACCGCATCCATTTCTGGAGCGCAGCCTGAAAACGACCTCGCTGTGCTGCAAGCCCACAAAATCCCCGACGACATGATTGCAGCCACCATGCGTTCTACGGCTGACCTGCAGCCTGGCGACCAAGTCATGGCTGTGGGCTATCCGTTTGGTATTGGGCCGTCGGCATCCAGCGGAATTATTTCGGGGCTGAAACGAACTTTTCGCTCACCCGAAGGTCGGCAGGAGATGCGCAATTTGATTCAGTTCGATGCAGCTGCCAACCCCGGCAATTCAGGCGGCCCTCTGGTCACGATGGACGGCCAGGTGGTGGGCATTGTCACTGCAATCTACAACCCGAACCAGCAGCGAAGTTTTGTTGGGATTGGATTCGCGGTTCCTATCGAAAACGCTGCGTCGGCTGCCGGGATGCCACCGTTTTGAAAAACGGAGGCATCCCGGCCCAGAACGCTTTGCGGGACAGACCGACAGACCTGCAAAGCAGCCTGTCGCTCTGTCGCCAAACTGGTCAGCTCCCCGACTTCCGAACCCGAACCCGAACCCGAATCGAAAGGCCAAAAACATGCAAGAAAACCAAGACACCGCCCAGCTCATGGAGCAAATCCTTTACGAAGTCAAACGCATCGTCGTTGGGCAAGACAAGTTTTTAGAGCGCGTCATGGTGGCCATACTGGCCCAAGGCCACCTGCTGGTCGAAGGTGTGCCTGGCCTTGCCAAAACTCTCACGGTTAAAACGTTGGCCAACACCATCACTGGTGATTTCAAGCGGATTCAATTCACCCCTGATTTGGTGCCCGCTGACCTGATCGGCACGCGAATTTACAACCAGAAAACTGGCGACTTCAGCACATCGCTGGGCCCGGTATTCACCAACTTGCTGCTGGCCGATGAGATCAACCGCGCCCCTGCCAAAGTGCAAAGCGCACTGCTTGAAGTCATGCAAGAGCGGCAAGTCACCATTGCCGGGGTCACGCACAAAGTGCCCTCACCTTTTTTGGTGATGGCGACGCAAAACCCGATTGAAACCGAAGGCACCTACCCGCTGCCCGAAGCGCAAGTAGACCGCTTCATGATGAAGGTGCTGGTCGATTACCCCACCGATGAAGAAGAGTTCGTCATCGTTCAGCGCGTAACTGGCCCGGCGGTAGCAGTGGCCGCTGTGGCCACCACTGAGCAACTGGCCGCTTTGCAGGCGCAATGCCGGCAGGTATACGTTGACCCTTCTTTGGTGCAGTACGCGGTCAGGCTGGTGTCAAGCACCCGCAACCCCGAAAAGCACGGCATGAAAGAGCTGGCCCGCTTCATCACTTTTGGAGCCAGCCCGCGCGCCACCATCAATTTGACTGAGGGTGCACGCGCACTGGCGATGCTGCGCGGCCGCACTTACGCGCTGCCTGAAGACATGGCGGATCTGGTGCCTGACGTGCTGCGCCATCGATTGGTACTGTCGTACGAAGCGCTGTCTGAAGGCTTGAGCGCAGATGCAGTGGTCAGCAAAATCATGGCGAAAATCCCGCAGCCTGCAAAGCCACTCGCTCATGAGCAACTCGCAGCCTAGAAATGAAGCCCCCACGTTCATTCACTTCGTGTAATTCTCTGCCCCCCGAGGGAGCCGCTGCGCCTACGGCCCGGCGAAGCCGGTTCCGTGGCCCCTGCTTGAACAAGTCAGTTCTGGCGCTGTTTTTTGGGGCGGTTTCGTGAATAATTCACAAGGCAGTGCAGAGCAGATTCTTCGCCGCCTTGAATGGACAGTGCTACGTCGCCTTGATGGTCTGCTGCAGGGCGACTACCGCACGCTTTTGCGCGGTACAGGAATGGACCTGGCCGACTTGCGCGAATACCAGCACCACGACGACGTACGCCATATCGACTGGAACGTGACCGCGCGATTGCAGCAACCCCATGTGCGGGTGTTTACAGAAGACCGCGAAATGAGCGCCTGGTTTTTGCTTGATTTGAGCCCGTCAATGGACTTTGGCTCGGGGGTGCAGCAAAAGCGCAGCATTTCAAGCGATTTCGTTGGCGCACTGGCCAGTGTTCTCACGCGCCACGGCAACCGCGTGGGGGCGATGCTGTATGGCGCAGGGGTTGACAAAGTTGTACCAGCGCGCGGCGGCAGAAAGCATGTGCTCGATCTTTTACACAGCCTGCAAAACCGGCCAGATGCCGCGCCAACGGGGGCGACCCGATTGCACGAATTGCTTGAATCGGCGGCGCGGCAAATACGGCGGCGCTCGACAATTTTTGTAGTGTCTGACTTCATCAGTGAAGCGGGCTGGGAAAAGCCTCTTGGCATGCTGGCCCAGCGCCATGAAGTGGTGGCGGTGCGGCTGCTTGACCCGCTGGAGCTGGAGCTGCCCGACCTGGGTTTGATCCCCATGGTGGATGCCGAAACTGGCGAGCACCTGATGGTGGACACGCACGATGCGGGTTTTCGCAAACGGTTTGCGCGCATTGCAGCGCAGCGTGAAGTGGTGCTGCGCCAATCGCTGATGCGCGCTGGCGTAGACACGCTGGAGCTCGCCACCGATGGCGATCTGGTCAGCGCCCTGATGCGCTTTACCGACCTTCGCAAGCAGCGCAGCAGAGCGGCGGCTGGCAAACGCCTGCCTGCGCATTTAAAACTGGCAGCTTGACGCCTGCCCGAAATGACTTGCGACAAGACTTTAAAAGAGTACATCCATGAATCCCATCATGACCCCAATAATGACGTTTCTCTGGCCTGAATTCCTTTGGTTGCTGCTGCTTTTGCCGTTGTTGGTGCTGCTTTACATCTGGCTGCTGCGGCGCAAGAAAAAGGTCACACTTCGCTACGCCAGCTTGTCGATCGTGCGAGAGGCAATGGGCAAAGGGCAAAGCATTCGCCGGCATATTCCGCCATTTCTGTTTTTGCTGGCGCTTGGATGCATGTTGGTGGCGGCATCGCGGCCATTTGCCGTCATCACCCTGCCGTCTGACCAGCAAACCATCATGCTGGCCATGGATGTGTCAGGCAGCATGCGCGCCACCGACGTCAAACCCAATCGGCTGGTGGCATCGCAAGACGCTGCCAAGGCTTTTTTGGCCGAACTGCCGCGCAACATACGCGTGGGCATCGTCGCCTTTGCAGGCACCGCGTCCGTGGTACAACCGCCCACTTTGAGCCGTGAAGATTTGGTGGCCGCCATTGACAAATTTCAATTGCAGCGCGGCACGGCCATTGGCAACGGCATTGTGGTGTCGCTGGCCGAGCTGTTTCCTGACGCAGGAATTGACATTGCTTCAATGATGGCCGGTCGAGACAAGGCGCGAGGCGTGGCGATTGACCAGGCACCGCAGCTTGGCAGGGACGGCAAACAAATTAAGCCTTTTGTGCCTGTAGCGCCCGGATCCTATGCGTCAGCAGCTATTATTTTGTTAACAGACGGACAACGTACCACTGGCGTCGACTCCGTGGATGCGGCCAGGGCAGCGGCTGACCGAGGGGTGCGGGTCTATACGGTGGGCGTTGGCACAGTCGATGGCGAAACAATTGGCTTTGAAGGCTGGTCGATGCGTGTCAAACTTGACGAGGTGACGCTGAAAGCCATTGCCCGCGACACCCAGGCGCAGTATTTTTATGCAGGCACTGCGGCTGATTTGAAAAAGGTTTACGAGTCACTCAGTTCACGCCTGACCGTGGTCAAAAAAGAAACGGAAATTTCTGGCCTGCTGGCGTTGGTAGCAGCAGCTTTTGCGTTGTTGTCAGCAGGCCTGTCACTGGCCTGGTTCAACCGGATTTTGTAGCCTGAACGTTGCACTCGCGGCGCAGTAAAGCCAGTGCGTCTTCAAAGCTGCCCACCGCATCGCTTCTGAACAATGGCCCGGCTTCGTCTACAAAGTTAGTCCATAGCTGCGCGTAGTCGTTTTGGTATTGAGCAGGAGCGTGCGCAGCGATATAGTCCAGAGCTGCCTCGGGTTTAAAGCTCGCCTTTTTCACCTTGCGAACCAGCGTTGCGGCGCTTTTTTCGGTGAGCAGCGTTTTAGGGGCGGCGTGTGCAGCCAGGCAGAAGAACAAAGTGAGCAAAGAGCCGTCGTCTGAATTGCCACCCGTAAATTTCTCCCAGGCACCAAAGGTTGAACGGTCGTGGTGGTCAACTTCACTCAAGCCGTCTTCTAACCAAAAATAGCGTCCCATAAACGCAGGTGTTTGGTCGAACAACTTGCGGGCAGGCAGGCTGGCATCGAGCAATTTGGTCGCATCACGCAGCACAGACTGCCTGGCGGTTTCAACGACCGGGCGAAACTCGGGTGGCAAATTTTTCGGCAGGCTGATGTTGAAATCCACAAAGTTTGCGCCGTACTTTTTGCGCAGCGCCAACACCATCCTTTCAAAGCCAACCCAGTCGGGCAACTTGGTGCCACGCGTAGCAGTGATTAGCAGCGCTGTACGAATCACAGCTTCGGCATCTTTGCCCGCTTCTTCCAAGTCATCGGCATCCAGGCCAAGCGCGTCAGCCATCCACAGCGCGGCGTCAATCACCAGCGCCACCTGCTCGCGCTTGGCCAGCTCGGCTTGGTAGTCGGCTAGGCTGCACAGCGCCCATTTGGCGAGTTGGGGAATATTCTCGTCTGTAAATCCGCTGCGCTCGTTCATGCCGAAGTGGCTGTTTTGCGGCATTGCAATCATGGCTTTGAGCAAGTCAGAGCCGCCTTTGGAGCGTGACAAAAACGAGTGCTCACTGAGCGCTGCGGCGGCCTGCTGCACATCGCCACCGTAGGTGTTTTCCAAATACAAGCTCACCAGATTGACCATGCGGTCTTTGGCTTTTTCAAGATCGGGGCGCAAAAACTCGGTGCCAAAGTAACGCGCGATTTGAACCATTCCCTTGGGTGCATCTGTACAAATCTGGTCGAGCTTTTCAGCGCTGATGATATTGTGCTGTACGCCGTGCTGCAACGCTTTCTCAAAAAACGGACGCGCATCGTAAACCGACACATTGGCCAATACTGACGCACCCGAATTTGAAACTGCTTGAGGCTGCATGGCGTCGGTCAAATCGCCGACTCTTCATCAGAGTCGCGCCGGGCCGGGGTGGCTTTGCCGCGGTCGGTGTCGCCTGTTTCCACTTTTCCATCATCTTCTTCATGCGCTTCGCCTTCGCCGAAACCAGCGTCAAACGCGCTGGCTTTTGCGCGCAGCACCATCAGCATTTCTATAAATAGGTCAGGCAGCTCGTAGCGCAAAATCCAGGCGAGCTCCATCCAATCTTTGTCTGCAATTTCGTCTTGCTCAAGCTTGGGCTTTTCGTACGACTTGGCCAACAATTCGTCTTGCGACAGCATGTCGCCATGGTCTTCCATCGCGTCAAACGAGCCATGGCGCGCAAACGCCTCTACCCGGCTCCACTTTTCAGAAAAGTAATCTGCCAGTGCATCGCTGCCGCCCTCCAGCTCGCCAATAGCGGTTAAAAACGCAATCGGGTCAGCATCGTCCCTGAAAATAATCGAATTCATCATGCCGCGCAGGTGCGTACGCGTCAGGTCTTTGTATTGCTTTTCAATCACCACCGCGCGTGCAAACTGCTCAGGCGTGACAAGTAAATTAATCACCGACTCTTTGGAGTTGTCGTATTCGCGGATGATGGCGAGCACGTCCTTGGCGGGCAATTGCTCCAGCACCACCATCAATGCGGCGTCTCCCTCGGCATCGGCCAGCTCAACCAGCGCGCCTTCAGCGCCCACGATGTCGCCAGCGGCAATCAGGGTTTGGGTTTTGGTGATGAGCGCCAGATTATTGGTTGATGTGTTCATAGTCACTCTTTTCTGTCAAAGCCCTGCTCCGCCATCCAATCATCACCCGCTTCGTTGCGGGCTTTGGCATCAGCACGTTCCTCTGCGTCGCCGTCAAATTCGTCTTCGTCATCAGACTCTTCATCATCGGCATCGTCGCCTTTCGCCAAAGGTTTACCAGCCATGTATTCAAGTGTGGCCGCAAGGGTTAAAAACCGCTCGCCACCCGGCTCTGCCAGTACGGCAGTGGCCAAGTCTTGTGCCCATGGCGCCAGCAAGACGTCGCCTTCAAGGGTGCTCCAGTCAGGCAGCTCATCGGCTTCAAAGCTCAGCAAGTCGTCCATCACTGCGGGCAATTTAAATGCAAAGGCTTGGTGAAAAACAACCGCGACCATTTCGGGGCTGAGGTCCATCATTTTGACCAAAAAGCCAATTTCCTTACGCTTGTCAGCCAAGCGCTGCCGCAGCACGTCTTTGCCCTCAGAGTCAAACGTCAAGTCGTCCAGTTCAGCCTGGTAGGCAGAACGCAGGTTTGTAAAAAAAGGTGAAGCCATAAGTCGGGGTTGGTTGGATATGGGGTCAGTCAGGAAAAGTCAAAGCAGTGTTTTGAAGTAAGTCTGCCAGATATCGCGCGCTGTCTCTACCGGGTCGTCCAGCAAGCTGCGGCGGCGGTTGTCGTCGTAGGCCTGGCGCTTATCAACATCAGACAAAACGTCGTAGGCTTCTTGCACCGAACGAAACCGCGCCGCTGCATCTGCCGCTGGATTTTTATCGGGATGATAAAACGACGCTTTTTGGCGAAAGGCTTTTTTTATATCTGCCAGGGTGGCGGCGCTGCCCAGGCCCAGGGCGGTGTAGTGGTCATTCATAGTCTTTAGGCTACAACCAAAGGTGCGGTTGCCCACTCCGACAAGCGCCCCTCCACCAGCCGATAACGCCGCGCACAACGCGCCGCCAAAGACTCGTCGTGCGTGACCATGATGAATGCCGTGCCCTGGTCGCGTGCAAGTTGCATCATGAGCTCAAACACGCCCTCTGCTGTAGTGCGGTCAAGGTTGCCTGTTGGCTCATCGGCCAACACGCATGCAGGCTGCGTAACCAGCGCACGGGCAATCGCCACGCGCTGGCGCTCGCCGCCTGACAGTTCAGCTGGGCGGTGATGCAGCCTTGATTCCAGACCAACACTTGCTAGCATTTTAGTAGCTACTCGCGCACATTCTTCGGGCGCCAGGCGCCTAATCCATAGTGGCATGGCAACGTTGTCAAGTGCTGAGAACTCTGGCAACAAATGGTGAAACTGGTAGACAAAACCCAGGTGCTGGTTGCGCAGCTGGCCTTGTACTTCAGGCGTTAGCTTTGACAAGTCTTGGCCTTTGAGCACCACTTGCCCGCTGGTTGGCGCATCCAGCCCGCCCATCAAGTGCAGCAGCGTGCTTTTGCCGGAACCCGATGCGCCGACGATGGCGATGGTGTCACCAGCGTTGACTTGCAGGTCTACGCCTTTGAGCACGGTGACATCGAGCCTGCCTTCTACAAATCGCTTGGTCAGCTTGGTTGCACTCAGGACGGCGTTGCTTATGTTTGCGGAAGTCATGGCTTTTCCCCCTTCAAGCAGGGGCCACGGAACCGACTTTGCCGGGCCGCAGACGCAGCGACTCCCTCGAGGCTGGAGCTTGCGGCTCCGAACCTGCTTGAGCAGGTTTGGACAAGCGACAGAAGCGAAGACTCTGGCCAGCGGCGGCCTGCAAGGTGCAGCGAACCACGCGCGGCGGGGAGCGTGGGGGCCACATCACTCATATCTGAGGGCCTCCGCCGGGTTCACTCTGCTGGCGCGCCAGCTCGGATACAGCGTCGCTAAAAACGCCAGCACCAGCGCAATCACTGCGATTGGCATGATGTCCGCGTACAACGGCTCGCTTGGCATGCGGCTGATCAGGTAAATGTCTTTGGGCAAAAAGTTGGCACTCAGCAGCTTTTCAAGCGCGGGCACGATCACGTCAATATTGAAGGCAATGCCCAGGCCCAGCAGCAGCCCGGCCAGCGTGCCAATCACGCCGACCATTGCGCCCTGCACCACAAATATGCCCATGATGCTTTTCGGGCTGGCCCCCAGGGTGCGCAAAATAGCGATGTCTGCACGCTTGTCCGTCACCGTCATCACCAGCGTACTCACCAAGTTAAACGCCGCCACCGCCACAATCAGCGTGAGGATGATGAACATCATGCGTTTTTCAAGCTGCACAGCGGCAAACCAGGTTTTGTTTTGCCGCGTCCAGTCGCGTATCAGCAAGTCACCGCTCAGCGTGCGGGAAAGCTCCACTGCCACCTCACGCGCCTGGTGCAGGTCACGCAGCTTGATGCGGATGCCAGTTGGCCCTTCCAGCCGGAAGATTTTGGCTGCGTCGTCCTGGTGCATCATGACCAGCGCCGAGTCGTATTCATAGTGGCCTGAATCAAACGTGCCGACCACTTTCATTTGCTTCAAGCGCGGCACCACACCGGCTGGCGTCACTTGCCCGCTGGGCGCAATCAGCGTCACGCTGTCGCCCTCACGCACCCCAATGCTGCGCGCCAGCTCGCCGCCCAGCACCACACCAAACTCACCGGGTACCAATTTGGCCAGGGTGGGGCCAGACGTTGCTGCCAGGTCAGTGACCTGCCCCTCCAGTGCTGGGTCAATGCCGCGAACCAGGGTACCTTTCATGTCCTCGCCGCGCGCCAGCAAACCTTGCGCCGCTATAAAAGTTGCAGCACCCACCACGCTTTGGTTGGCCTTGATCTCTGTCAGCGTTTTTTGCGGATCTGGCAGCGCTGCACCGTTGGGAGCAAACACTTCAATGTGTGAGATCACGCCCAGCATGCGGTCACGCACTTCTTTTTGAAAGCCGTTCATCACGCTCAGCACAATGATCAGCGCCGCTACACCCAGCGCAATGCCCAGCATTGACACGCCAGAGATAAACGAGATAAAACCGTTGCGTCGGGTGGCGCGGCCAGCGCGGGTGTAGCGCCAGCCCAAAATAAGCTCATAGGGAATCTGCATAGTTCCCAATTGTGGCATCCCGGACAATACCGGAATGTCTGCTGACCCCACATCTCACCTGATCGTTCCCTTCGCCAGCTGCAGCGGTGGCGACTGGCTGCAAGCCATATCGTCGATAGACCTGATGAATCTCAGCAAGTTGCTGCGCGGCATGAAGCTGGTTAAAACAGATACCGGCCAGGCAGAAAGCCTGTCACCGCCCCATGAACGTTTATTGGCTGAGGCTTGTGGATTGACAGCAAGCACCGATGGACTGATTCCATGGGCTGCGCTTGAGGCCAAGGCAAAACCCAATGAAGGCTGGGCATTTATTACCCCTTGCCACTGGGCCATGGGCCGCGAGCACGCTACTTTGACTGACCCGGCAACGCTTGCGCTGAACGAGCCAGAGGCGCGTACCCTGCTGGGCGCAATGCAACCTTACTTTGCGACGGAGGGCATTACCCTGCACTATCTGCAGCCTGCGCGCTGGCTGGCACGCGGCGATGTATTTGCTGCTTTGCCCACCGCCTCGCCAGACCGCGTGCTGGGCCGCAATGTTGACAGGTGGTTGCCTGCTTCAAGGCAGATCAAATTGTTGCAAAACGAAATGCAAATGCTGCTGTACACCCATCCCATTAACGATGAACGCGCAGCTATTGGCCAGCGCAGTGTCAATTCGTTTTGGGTCAGTGGGTCGGGTGCTTTGAAGGAAACGAACACGGCCACCCCGCACGTCAACATCACCAGAGCCTTTGCGCAAGCAGCTTTTACCAATGACTGGGCAGCTTATGCCCAAGCCTGGACGCAACTTGACGCAAACGACATCGCGCAACTTTTAGCCCAGCAAAACACCGGCAAAACGGTGCGCATCAGCCTGTGCGGCGAAAGCAATGCCATGACTTTGGAAACTGCACAACACAGTGTTCTAACCAAAATCAAGAACGCCATAAGCCCTCAGCCTGCAATTAACCTGCTCAAACAGCTATAAAAACAAGAGCAATATGAAAATACATGTCAGAGATGTTCCGCCCCGAGCCGCCTGGGCGCTACAACAGGCAGGCATCCACCCGCTGCTGGCGCAACTTTACGCAGCGCGCGGCGTGCGCACCGCAGACGAGCTGGACGAAGGCTTGGCGCGACTGCTCAGCCCCACCACGCTGCTGGGTGCAAAAGAGGCTGCAGTTTTGCTAGCCGACGCGATTGCCGCTGGTAAACACATTTGCATCGTGGCCGACTACGACTGCGACGGCGCAACCGCATGTGCAGTCGCCATGCGCGGGCTGAAACTGCTCGGCGCCGCAAAAGTCAGCTACCTCGTGCCTGACCGCGTGGTCGACGGTTACGGACTGACCGCACCGATTGCCGAGCGCGTCAAAGCCAGCGGCGCGGATGTGCTGGTGACTGTCGACAACGGCATCGCCAGTTTTGACGGCGTGGCGCGCGCCAAGGCACTAGGCATGCAGGTGCTGGTGACCGACCACCACCTGCCGGCGCTGCACGGCGACGTGGTGGTGCTGCCCGACGCGCAGGTCATCGTCAACCCGAACCAGCCCGGCTGCAGCTTCGCCAGCAAGCACCTGGCCGGCGTCGGCGTGATGTTCTACGTGCTGATGGCGCTGCGCGGCGAACTGCGCGAGCGTGGCGTCTACACGGCGCAGAGCCAGCCGCGGCTGGACGTGCTGCTCGACCTGGTGGCGCTGGGCACCGTCGCCGACGTGGTGCGGCTGGACCCGAACAACCGCCGGCTGGTCGCGCAGGGCCTCAAGCGCATCCGCGCCGGCCAGATGCAGCCGGGCGTGGCGGCGCTGTTCACCGCCGCCGTGCGCGATGCGAAACACGCCAGCGCGTTCGACTTCGGTTTCGCGCTCGGTCCGCGCATCAACGCGGCCGGGCGGCTGTCCGACATGACGCTGGGCATCGAGTGCCTGCTGACCGACGACGCGGCGCGTGCCACCGAATTGGCGCAGGCGCTGGACGCCATCAACCGCGAGCGCCGCGTGGTCGAGACCGGCATGCGTGTGGCGGCCGAGGCGATGCTGGACGCGCTGCTGCAGCGCGCGGGCGGCGCCGGTCCGGACGCCGACCCGCCGTCGGCGCTGTCGATCTACGACCCCGAATTCCACGAAGGCGTGGTCGGCATCGTCGCGTCGCGCTTGAAGGATCGCGTGCACCGGCCCACCTTCGTGTTCGCGCGCGGCCAGGACGGCTGGCTGAAGGGCTCGGGCCGCTCGATCCCGGGTTTCCATTTGCGCGACGCGCTCGACCTGGTGGCCAAGCGCCACCCGGGCGTGCTGCGGCGCTTCGGCGGCCACGCCATGGCGGCGGGCTGCACCATCGCAGCCGAGCATTTCGACACCTTCGAGGCCGGCCTGCGGCAGGTCGCGCTCGAATGGCTCGAGCCGGCCACGCTGGCGCGCACGCTGCTCAGCGACGGGCCGCTCGGCGCCGAGCATTTCAATGCGCAGACCGTGCGCCTGATGGACGCGCAGGTGTGGGGACAGGCGTTCGAGGCGCCGCTGTTCAGCGACACGGTCGAGATCGTCACGCAGCGGCTGGTGGCCGAGAAGCACCTGAAGCTGGGCATCCGCCACGCCGGCGTGCTGCGCGACGCGATCTGGTTCGGTCGCACGGCGCCGCTGCCCGGCCGGGTGCGGCTGGCCTATCGCCTCAGCCTGGACGACTACAACGGCCGCGAGCGCGTGCAGATGGTGGTCGAGGCCGCCGAATAGCCGTTGCCGGCCGGTGCGACGGCCGCACCCGCGCGACCAGACGTCGCCGGTTTGTCACGCCCCAGACCCGGCAACGCAGGCGCGCCACCGATCGGCTACTCTCGCCGGCTTCGCCCTGGCGCACCCACCCTCAGTGCGCGCAGCGACCGCCACGGAGATCCCGCGTGTTCAGTCTGTTCGAGAGATTGGTGCATCCCTACCCGGATGCCGTTCCTGCGCCGCCACCGCGCGGTTTCCTGCCGTTCGTGTGGGCCTGCTCGCGCGGCCTGCGCGGCTACATTGGCGCGATGACGCTGTTCACCGCCGCCACCGGCGTGTTCGAAGCGCTGCTGTTCGCAATGCTCGGCCGCATCGTCGATTGGCTCGGGGCGGTCGAGCCGACGCGGCTGTGGACCGATCAGCGCCACAACCTGCTGCTGCTGGTGGCGGTGCTGCTGGGCAGCACGTTGCTGATCGCGCTGCAGTCGATCTACAAGCACCAGACGCTGGCCGGCAACTTTCCGATGCTGCTGCGCTGGAACTTCCACCGCCTGATGCTCAGCCAGAGCATGCATTTCTACCAGGACGAGTTCGCCGGCCGGATCGCCACCAAAGTGATGCAGACCGCGCTGGCGGTGCGTGACGTGTGGATGATCCTGGGCGACATCCTGGTGTTCGTCGTGATCTATTTCGTCACGATGGTGGTGGTGGTGGGCGGCTTCAACGCCTGGCTGCTGCTGCCGTTCCTGGGCTGGGTGCTGCTCTACGTCGTGGTGATGTATTTCTTCGTGCCGCGCCTGTCGCGCACTGCGCGCGACCAGGCCGACGCGCGCTCGTTGATGACCGGCCGCATCACCGACGCCTACACCAACATCGCCACCGTCAAGCTGTTCTCGCACGCCGGGCGCGAGGCCTCGCATGCGCGCTCGGCGATGCAGGACTTCATGACCACGGTGCACGCGCAGATGCGGCTCGTCACCGGCTTCGAGGTGATGAACCATCTGCTCGGCATCACGCTGATCCTGTGCACCGCGGGCGTCGCGCTGGCGCTGTGGATCCAGGGCCAGCTCGGCGTCGGCGCGGTCGCGGCGGCCACCGCGATGGCGTTGCGGCTGAACGGCATCTCGCACTGGGTGATGTGGGAGATGGCGTCGCTGTTCGAACACGTCGGCACGGTGCAGGACGGCATGAACACGCTGTCGCGTCCGCACGCCGTGCAAGACCGCGCCGATGCCGTGCCGCTGGTGGTTTCGCGCGGCGAGGTGCGCTTCGAGCAGGTCGGCTTCGGTTACGGCGGCACCAGCAAGATCATCGACGGCCTGTCGCTGCACATCCGGCCGGGCGAAAAGATCGGGTTGGTCGGGCGCTCGGGTGCCGGCAAAAGCACGATCGTCAACCTGCTGCTGCGTTTTTACGACCTCGAGAGCGGCCGCATCCTGATCGACGGCCAGGACATCTCGCACACCACGCAGGACAGCCTGCGCGCGCAGGTCGGCATGGTCACGCAGGACACCTCGCTGCTGCACCGCTCGGTGCGCGACAACATCCTGTACGGTCGGCCGCAGGCCAGCGACGCCGAGATGGAAGCCGCCGCGAGGCGCGCCGAGGCCTTCGATTTCATCCAGGGACTGGTCGACAAGGCCGGCCGCCGCGCCTTCGACGCGCATGTCGGCGAGCGCGGCGTCAAGCTCTCCGGCGGCCAGCGCCAGCGCATCGCGATCGCCCGCGTGATGCTCAAGGACGCGCCGA
>ENA-OFCE01000657-OFCE01000657.1-metagenomes-genome-assembly--contig:-NODE-657-length-21504-cov-3.692107_pt1 | contig 21504 bp, 21 predicted proteins | sample MGYA00153388_OFCE01 | MGnify analysis MGYA00153388
TTCCGTTCTTACTCATAGCCATTCAGCTGTACCGAGATCTGTTATGACGCTGTTTCGAACCATTTCGCTCGCCGCGCTGTTCTCAGCAAGCGTCGCTGTGCCTGCGGTGCCGGCAGTGGCCGGCACACTGGTCGCGCAAATCAAGGATCGCAACAGCGCGCCGGTCATGAATGCCGTGGTGTACGCCATGCCGGTGGGTGGCAAAGCACCCACGGTTTTGCCGACGGCCATCGGCAGCGTCGAACAGTCCTATTACAAGTTTGAGCCTTACGTCAGCGTGCTGCAAGCCGGCACCCGCGTGCGCTTTCCGAATCGCGACAAGAACGAGCATCACATTAAAGTTTTGTCGGGCCCGAGTCTGTTTGAGCATAAGGTGTACACACGCAAAGAACCTGAGCCAACGCTACTCGACAAGCCCGGTCAATTCACGCTTCAGTGCCTGATTCACGACTGGATGAACGCGCACATTTACGTGGTTGATTCGCCATGGTTTGGCAAAACGACCAAAGCGGGCTCGGCGATCATCGAGAACATTCCGCCCGGCGTGTACGACATCTTTGTTGTGCATCCCAACGTGCTGATCCCGGGGCAGGTCACGCCGTCAATGCCGCGTCGCGTCACCTTCGATGCGAGCACGGTGCATGTGCTCGAAGCGAAGTTCGATCTCGTCCCCAAAGCAGAGCCATCGCGGCGCACGCTGTCGACCTACAACGAGTAAAAAAATAGATGGATGGGCTTTGACTGACCCGCAGTTCGATCTTTTTGGCGAGCCATTGCGGCATTCCACGATTCAAAAATCGTCGCGAGTAGAGCCGCCTAGCCGCGCCGAACCGGAGGTGCTGGCCGCGCCCACCGATGACCTGCTGAATGCGCTCGGCCAAGCCATTCCTGAGAGTGTGCATTTCGGGACGTCGTCGTGGAGTTTTCCGGGTTGGGCCGGGATGGTTTACGGTGGCAGCTACTCCGACATGCAACTGGCGCGTCGCGGTCTGGCGGCGTATGCGTTGCATCCGCTGTTGCGCACCGTCGGCATTGATCGCACGTTTTATGCGCCGATCAGTGAATCGGTGTTTCGCGGTTACGCCAAGCAGGTACGCAAGGTCGCGCCGGGTTTTCGCTTTTTGGTCAAGTCGCCGATGTTGTTCACCGGGGCCCGTTTGCGATCTGATGATGGGCGCTGGACGGACAACGAGGCGTTTCTAAATGCCAGTTTGGCGAGCGCACAATTTGTGTCACCGGCCACGCAGGGGCTGGGTGATGCGTGCGGCCCACTGGTGTTTCAGTTTCCACCGCTCGGCCATAAATTTACGCGCGCGCCGCAACAATTTGCCGATGCGCTGGCCGAATTTTTAGTCGCGCTGCCCAAGCTGTCTGGCCCCGCGTTTTATGCGGTTGAACTGCGGGATCCTGAGCTGTTAACCGACGATTACCTTGCCGCGCTCTGTGCGGGCGGTGCCACGCATTGCATCGCGATTCATGCGCGCATGCCGCAAGCGGTCGAGCAAGCAAGATTTTGGCGTGAAGCCGGTCGCTTGCCGCTGGTGATTCGCTGGAGTCTGCATTCGGGCCTGAAGTATGAGCAGGCTAAGGAGCGCTACGCGCCGTTTAACGCGCTGGTCGATGAGGACCCAACGGGGCGCGCTCAGGTGGCCTCGCTCGCGCTGGAGGCGACGCGGGCGCGGCAGGAGAGCTTTATTATCGCCAACAATAAGGCAGAAGGTTCGGCCCCGCTCACCATTCGCAAGCTCGCCGATTTGGTGCGCGACTATGGCGAAACGATTGTGATGTTGTAGCGCGCCACCGTGAGCGCAGCGTCGCGCCCGCACTAAAATTCACGCAACTTAAAAACTACGGGGTAGTGCATGTTCGGACGCTTCATGCCGAAGGAAGGCCGATTTTTCGAGCTGTTTAATCTGCACGCCCATGAAATCGTTGAAGGTGCGAAAGAGCTCGTGGCGCTGATGAAGGCGCTGGGCGAGGGCGCGACCGACCTTCGCGACCATGCCAACGCCATTGATGCGATTGAGAAACGCGGTGATAACTACACCCGCGAAACGATTCAGTTGCTGCGTAAGACGTTCATCACGCCACTGGATCGCGAAGAAATTCACCAACTGATCTCGAACTTGGACGATGTGCTTGATCTGATGCAGGACGCGGCTGAGTCGGTGTCGCTGTACGACATCAAGGCTGTGACGCCCGAGGCGACGCAACTGGCGGAGATTTGTCTGCAATGTTGCGAGCGCGTGAAGTCAGGCGTGGCGCTGCTGTCGAACATGGAAAATTCGGCCACGATTCTAAAAATTTGCGAAGAGATCGATCATCTCGAATCAGACGCAGACCGCGTCATGCGCAGCGCGATCTCGAAGCTCTTTCGTACCGAACGTGATGCCGTGCAGTTGATCAAATTGAAGGCGATTTACGAGCTGCTGGAGACGGTCACTGATCGTTGTGAAGACGTGGCCAATGTGATGCAGGGCATCGTGATCGAAAACGCTTGATTGCGGCGCGTTGCTGACCATAATGGAACCCACCGTCGTTAACCTTTGGGTCATTGTGTTGCTGGTCGCGCTTGCGCTCAGTTTTGACTTCATGAACGGATTTCATGATGCGGCGAACGCGATTGCCACCATCGTTTCTACCGGCGTATTAAAGCCCGGTCTGGCTGTGGTGTGGGCCGCATTTTTTAACTTTATCGCGCTGTTTGTGTTTGGGCTGAGCGTGGCTGCGACCATCGGCAAAGGCATGGTCGATCCCGACCTGATCGACACGCACGTGATCTTCGGCGCGCTGGTCGGTGCAATCACCTGGAATATCGTCACGTGGTACTACGGCATCCCCTCGTCGTCGTCGCACGCGTTGATCGGCGGCATGATTGGTGCCACCGTGGCTAAAGCGGGAACCGGCGCATTGGTCAGCGCGGGCATCACCAAGACGGTGCTGTTCATCCTTGTGGCACCGTTCATGGGCTTCGCACTCGGTGCCCTATTGTTGCTCTGGGTGTCGTGGCTGTTTCGCCGCTCAACGCCGTACCGCGTGGACAAATGGTTTTGGCGGGGTCAACTCATTTCCTGCGCGCTGTACTGCCTAGGCCACGGCAGCAATGACGCGCAAAAAACCATGGGCATCATCTGGCTGTTGTTAATCATCTCGGGCATGGCGACCAAAGACATCAACAGCTTGCCGTATTGGGTGGTGATTTCGTGTTATGCCGCGATCTCGTTGGGCACCCTGTTTGGCGGCTGGCGCATTGTGAAAACTATGGGCCAGAAAATCACCAAGCTCAAACCGGTCGGTGGATTTTGCGCCGAGACCGGTGGCGCGATCACGCTATTTTTTTCTTCAACGTTCGGAATTCCCGTGTCGACCACACACACCATCACCGGTGCAATTGTTGGCGTCGGCGCGGCGCGCAAATTGTCAGCCGTGCGCTGGGGCATTGCTGGCAACATTGTTTGGGCGTGGGTGTTGACGATTCCTGCCTCGGCGTTCGTTGCGGCGATTGCGTGGTGGATTGGCAAACACAATTTTTAGCGCGATTTTTTCCGTAATGTGGACTTGTTGTGATCGCTACTGAAGCTAGATCAACCGGCGAGCTGTCGAAGCATTGGCGTTGGCTATTCGCGTCGATCCCGGTCGCATTCTTACTGGCGATTCTCGCCGCTTGGATGGTTCCCGATATCGCATTTTTCGAGGCGTGGCCCGCGCTCAATGTGCTGTTCTTTTTGCTCGGGCTCGCCATCATTCCGGTGTGCTCGCCAAACGCAACGCTGGCGCGAAAACTTGTTCACGTCGCAGTGCTCGCGCCCATCACAGCGACGTTCATCGCGATTTTGATCGGAGCCACGCTGGATCGCTATTACGGAGCCGATTTACGGCAAACACTTTACCTGCGCTTTCAGGCTGCACTCGTCGCTGGATTGTCGGCAGGCCTGCTCTATGCAGCGGTGGTCGGGGTCGTGGTTTACCTGCGAGCCCAGCATGTATCCGTCGCCAATCGACGGCTCGCATCCGAAAAGCAGCAAAGCGAGGTGTCGCGGCAGTTAGTCGAGACCCGGCTACGCGTGCTGCAAGCGCAGATTGAGCCGCATTTTTTGTTCAACACACTGGCCTCCGCGCAGCAGCTCGCGCAAAAAGGCGCGCCGGATGCAGCGATTTTGATAGGGCATCTGGTACGATTTTTGCGAACCTCGATTCCCTCGATGCGCGACGACACCGCGCCGCTGAATCATGAGTTCGAGCAAATTGCGGCCTATCTGGCGATCATGCAAACGCGCATGGGACATCGGCTGTCGTTTTCGGTGAACGCAGAGGCCGATGTTGAAGCGTTTGCGTTGCCCCCAGCATTGGTGATGACGCTGGTAGAAAACGCTATCAAGCATGGCATTGAGCCCGCTGAAAATGGGGGGCGCATCGACGTCAACGCGCGGCTTGCGCAAGGGGATGTGGTGATTACTGTTGCTGACACGGGCGCGGGTTTGACGTTTGTGGAAACCAAGGAGCACGGCAGCGGCATGGGGCTGTCGAACATCGCACAGCGGTTACAGGTGATTTATGGCGGTATTGCTCAAGTGCGGCTGGAGCAGAATGCGCCGACGGGTTGTGTTGCTACGTTGATACTGCCGGTGGTTCACTCAATTCACAGACCGGGCAAACGATAACGTTGTGCGTGTAGAAAATGTACGCGTCACTGCCACAAGTGCCCTGTGTGACGAATGTGATGGAAGTGACAGTTGCTGGTCACGTCCGTCACCTGCGTCACTCTTGTCACCACCGTCCAATTAGGTGAATCATTACTCATTTTTTCGCACTGGAAAATAATGGAAAAAATTCGTTGCCTCTTTGCTGATGACGAGCCGTTGATGCGCGAGCGCATGCGCGAGTTGCTTGCTTTGCATTGCGAGCATTTTGAGGTGGTCGCTGAGGCCGTCAACGGGCGCGATGCACTGGATAAATTTTTCGACTCCGAGCCGGACGTGTGCTTTCTGGATATTCGTATGCCTGTGATGACAGGGCTCGAAGTTGCGAGCGAAATCGGCGATCGCGCGAAGATCGTGCTGTGTACGGCGTACGATCAGTTTGCGATTGAAGCGTTTGAGCGCGGCGTGGTTGACTATTTATTGAAGCCTATTGAAGCTGATCGTCTGGCGGTCACGCTGACGCGTTTGCGCAGCTCGATCAACGAGCCCGCCGACGATCTGACTCCGGTGATGCACTTGCTGAACCATCGCGAGGCGCGCGGCGGTGAGCGGTTGCGCTGGATCAAGGCGCTGGTGGGGCAGGACGTGAAGATGTTTCCGGTGGATGACGTGATCTTCTTTCAGGCGGACACCAAGTACACACGTGTCGTCACCGAAAAGGAGGATGTGCTGATTCGCACCCCGCTCAAAGATTTGGTGGATGGCCTTGACCCTAATGTGTTCTGGCAGGTGCATCGAGGCGCAATTGTTAACGTGCAGCGCATCACCAAAATAACGCGAGAAGGCGTAGAAAAGCATTCACTGGTGCTGCGCGGTAGCAACGAAAAAATAAGCGTTAGTCGCCACTTTTTTCATCTGTTCAAGCAGATGTAGCCACCGAATGTTGCGGGGCGCGGGAATCAATCGGGTTTAGGCCTCGTAGTCCGTCTAGCTGCCTCGTCATTCGTCGCAAATGGGCGCAGAAAGTGGCGCAGTCCGCCGCCGCTCGGCGACACTCATAACATGTCTGATTGCCTGCGTTCTCTTCTGCTGCGGATTTCGGCGCTCGCCGTGCTGGCGGCGGGCGGGTTGTGCGCGCAGGCGCAGGCACCGATGACCACGCCAGCGACGATTCCGGTGCAAGACTTTTTTCGTTTGCCAGACGTGCTGCATCCGACTTTATCGCCCGACGGTAACCATCTTGCATTTTTAGCGCGCAGCGACAATCGACTCGGTCTAGCGGTGATCGATCTCGAAAAGCGGACTTCGAAAATTATTGCGACCGTGCCAGAGGCCGACATCATCGAGCACCACTGGGTCAACTCGTCCCGTTTGGCTTTTGTGACCGGCAACGTGTTTGACGCGGCCGGCAGCGTCAATCCATGGCGCACTGGCGGCCTGTTCGCGGTTGATCGTGACGGATCCGACGCGCGGCGCCTTGCGCTGCCCATGGGCGATGGTCGCTCAGTCATGGTGCGACCCCGCTATACCCGCGTCATGGCGACATTGAACGATGCGAGCGACGACATCATCGTCGCGGCCAATGAGCGCGATTTTTTCAGCAGTGACGTGTATCGGCTTAACACGCGAACGGCGCGTAAAACGCTGTTGAGTTACGACAATCCGGGCGAAGTGCAACTCTGGGCGCTTAACCGTGAGGGCATGCCACGCGCCGCACTGTCGAGCAAGGGCACCCAGTCGCGGGTGTTCTATCGACGTGACGACAAGAGCCCTTGGATCAAGTGGTTCGAAGGCGATTTTCGTGAACCGACGAGCTGGGTGGCGTCTATTGGCTATGACGGTGCCATCATCGGATTTGGGCTGCGCGACCGATCACCGGCAGCACTCGCCACATCGCGGCAGACCGCGGCATTGCTACGCCTCGATGAGCAAGGTCAAACCCAACAGGTGCTGGCGGCCAGCGACGACTACGACATGGCGGCCCCGGTGTTCGATCCGGTTGCGCGAAAGCTGGTGGGTGCCAGTTATGTGGGTGAACGACAGTCAATGCTGTGGTTTGACGAGGCTTGGGCAGCTTTGCAGCAGCAGATTGATCGTGCATTGCCGAACGCGGTCAATGTGTTTGTGCCACCGGAACAGGGTAAACGGATGTTGGTGCGCTCGTTCACTGATCGCAATCCGGGTACGGTGTATTTGTACGATTTTCGCACTCGAAAGCTTGAGTTTTTGATCGACACCCGACCGTGGGTCAAGCCCGCACAACAGGCGGAGGCGCGCATCGTTAAATTTGCTGCACGTGACGAATTGCCGTTGTCGGCGTTGCTCACACTGCCCAAAGATTCCGCAGGAAAAAAGCTACCAACGATTGTGATCGCGCACGGTGGTCCGTGGGTGCCGCCTTACAGTTGGGGCTGGGACGCTGAGGCGCAGTATTTGGCGTCGCGCGGTTACGCGGTAATTCAACCCAATTTTCGTGGCACCACAGGGCTTGGGCTCAAGCACCATTTGGCGAGCTACAAGCAGTGGGGCTTAGCCATGCAGGACGACCTGACCGACACGGCGCTGTGGGCTGTAAAGGCGGGCATTGCCGACCCGAAGCGGATGTGTATTTATGGCGCGAGCTACGGCGGTTATGCGGCAATGCAGGCGCTGGTGCGCACGCCGGATTTGTTCCAGTGCGCGGCGAATTATGCGGGTATTACTGACTTGCAACTGTTCCATTCAGTCACCTGGTCGGACATCAGCGACAGTGACTTTGTGCGCTACCTCTTGCCGGTGGTGGTGGGCGATCCAGATCGCGACCGGGCGCAGCTGCGGGCAACGTCACCTGCGCAAAATGCCGACAAAATCAAGATGCCGGTATTCATGGCCTACGGCGGCGAGGATCGTCGGGTGCCAATTATTCACGGCGAACGCATGCGCGACGCGCTGGAAAAACTCGGCAAACCGGTGGAATGGATGGTCAAGGCCGACGAGGGACACGGCTTCACCAAATTGGACAACCGGGTTGAGTTCTATGCCCGGCTTGAAGCATTCATGAAGCGCACAATTCAGCGCCCGTAAGCTACGGCGTGCGAGTCAAAACCGCTGTGGAGGTGACGAAGGTGATTGAGGTGACGCACGTGACAGATGCGACAAGAAACCGTCACTTTGTCACCTCGGTCATCTAGGTCACGTTGCGTCCAATTGCCTCGCAAAGCCCGTCTGCCTGCCCTATACTGCGATTCTGCACGGCACGAAAATGACGGGGGATAGGCATCATGTTCACGGTTCTTGTGGCCAACCCGAAGGGTGGCGCTGGCAAAACAACGATTGCGACCAACCTCGCGGCGTATCTCGCCGGTAAGCATCAGCGCGTGGTGATTCGCGACATGGATCGGCAGCGCTCGGCGGGGCGATGGCTAGCGCGGCGGCCGCGAGGCTTTCCGGAGATTCGCGGTGCGTTTCCCGATACCGATAAAAACGTCATCCGCGACTATGCGCCGCAGTGGCTGATTGTGGATGCGCCTGCGGGATTGCATGGAGCCGAACTGGCCGAGCTGGTGAAGTCGGCAGACGCGGTGCTGGTGCCCGTGGCGACCTCCGCGTTTGACTTTGAAGCCAGCGCTGATTTTATTGCCGAGCTGGCCACGCTCAAGCCGATCAAGGACGGCAAACGGGCGCTGGCCATCGTGGGCTCCAAAGTGGATGGCCGCACCGTCGCGGCGTCCGACCTTGACGCGTTTTTGTCGCCGCTATCGCTCGATGTGTTGACCCACATTCGCGATTCGCAACTTTATCTGCATGCCGCTCGCGACGGGTTGTCGATCTTTGATCAGCCGCGTTCGCGAGCTGAAGAAGCCTGGGCGGACTGGCCCCCGGTGTTGCATTGGTTGCAGGGGTTGGTCAGTGCAAAATCCGGCAAGGCTGAACCCCCACACGCTGCGTCGACAGCACGGTAAACATCGATAGATGTACACCATACTTGTCGCAAATCCCAAGGGCGGAGCTGGTAAATCCACCCTCACCACCAATATCGCGGGCATGCTGGCCTCGACCCGCCAGAAGGTGGTGGTCATGGATCTCGACAAGCAGCAGTCGGCCACCAACTGGCTTGCGCGTCGTTCGCCGTTGCTGCCAAAAATCATGTCGTGGAACGAAGATACCGACATGGAAGAGCTGCGCACGTTCGCGCCGCAATGGATGATCATTGACACTCACGCGCGGTTGCGCCGTGCTGATCGAACGTATCTGCTTTCGCGCGCTAATTTTGTGTTGGTACCGGTCAATCCGTCGGTGTTTGACATCGAGGCGACCGCCAAATTTTTGATCAAACTGCATCTAGATGTCAACGTGCAGTCGGGCAAAGTGGCTATTGGTTTAGTTGGCAGCCGAACCGACAGTCGCACTCGCATGGCGCAAGAGCTGAACAGTTTTTTCCAGCGCAGCGGATTGCCTGTGGTGATGTTTGTGCCTGACAGCGTGGTCTATCCGCAGTGTGCTCGCGATGGCATGTCGATTTATGACTTGCCGCGCAATCGCACCGAGCAGCAGCTTGAAGCGTGGCGGCCGTTGGTTGAGTGGATCAAGGTGCAAATGGCGCGCAGCAAAGACTTCGCCGCCGCTGTGACCAACGTGCCTGAACATGGGGTCGTACAGGTCGCCTGAATTGCATGAGTTGCACCAGGCGAGATTGTTCATTGGGGCTAATCACCCCCTTCGTCGACCCCGCGAAGGCAGGAACCCAGCGGCTTTGGCTCGGGTCTCTGAATGCCGGAAAGACGCAACTAAACGCTAGGCTCCTGCCTACGCAGGGGTGACGAATTGAAATAGCGCTAGCGAACAATCTCGTCTGAGCGGGCGCGATTGATCTACTTTTGGCGAAAAAGCGCGGTCAGCCCAGAGGCAATGGGGCTTTCAGCCTAAAGGTGTACGATCAACGAGCCACGTTACATTCGGGCAGATAAGCCTTGGGGAGCAGCAGCCACGCCACTAGCGCAATAGCGACGCTGGCAAGCACGTTGGAGATCACCAGCGGCCACGCGCTACTGCCCAAGCTCGGTGCCATTAGCTGTCCAAACGCGAAGGCGGCAAGCATCATGGCGCAGCCTGAGAGGGCCGCGGCGCGGCCCGCATGCTCTGGAAAGTCGGCGACGGCTCCCGCTTGACCGCACGGCTGGTTGACGCCGTGAGACAGCGCCAAGCAATACTGCCCGACGATCATCGCCCACGGTTGTGGGCCCGCGACTAGCGCGACACAAAGCATCGTCGCGGCACCGAGCAAAGCAAACAAGGCGCTGCGGCGCACCGCGCGATCCGGGCCCATTCGATGCAGCAGCCAGCGGCACAAATAGGTGCCAATGATGTAGGCCACACTGTTCCCCGCCAGCACCAAACCGCAGGCGAGCGGTGAAAAACCAAACACGTTGATGTACACAAATCCGCTCGAAAGCAGAAAGCAAAACAGCATGCCGTAGCTGCTGATCAACATCAACGTCCACGCGCGAAATCGAGCGCCTCGCAGCACGGTTAGGGTCGCGTTTCCAGTCAGCGCGTTGGCGTCAGCGGGCGCTAATACGGGACGAGACTCGTCGTAGTAGAACCACACCCAGACCCCAGCAATCGCGGCAAAAACGCCAATAGCAACAAACGCGGCATGCCATGAAAAGAGCATGACCACGGCTGCGCCCACCAGCGGGGAGGCCAAAGCCACCACACCAAGCCCGGACAGCCCACGAGAGAGCACGCGCATGCCGTCCAGCGGTGAATACAAATCGCGAACGGACGCGCGTGCGCAGACCACGAGGGCGGCCATCGCGACACCCTGCAAACAGCGGCAGGTGACGAGTCCCCAGAGTGTGGTGACCCAAGCCCCGGCAAACGACGTCAATGCGTACGCGGCGCAACCGGCGAGCAACACGGGTCGCCGACCGAGTTGATCCGACAACGGGCCCAGAATCAATTGCGCAAATCCGAACGCGAGCATCAACCCGGTCAGCGTGAGCGCGGGGCTACCCAGCTCTGCCGCAATCGCGGGTAAGGCGGGCAAATAGAGATCGGTGGCCACCGGCTGGCTGCCGAGCAGCAACGCGAGCAGGATGACGTAGCGCGGTTCGGAAAACCGTTTATTGTTCGCGGGCGCCGCGACATGCGCGCCGCTCAATGATGAAACCAGTCCGGTTGCGGCAAGCCCTGAAACACCTGTCGCAAACCCTGTCCCCACGCCTTGCGAATATTCTGGAAATACGCATCTTCCTCGGTCACGCGATACCGCAGCGATGGGTTGAGCGCGTCGCGCCTGAGCACCAACACGTCAATCGGCAAGCCCACAGACAGATTCGATTGCATGGTCGAATCAAACGACACCATCGCGGACTTGAGGGCCTCGCCCATCGGTGTTGCCGGGCGCACCACGCGATCAATGATCGGCTTGCCGTACTTGCTCTCGCCAATCTGAAAATACGGCGTATCGCTGGTGGCCTCGATGAAGTTACCCTGCGGATAAATACGGAAAAGCCGCGGAGGCTCGTCGCGAATTTGTCCGCCCACCAGAAAGGTGCAGGTGAAGTCAACCGACGATTGTGCATGCTGATTTTCTTCAACATGGGCAATGGTTGCCTTCATCATCTGACCAAAGTGTTCCGCCACATCAAACATGGACGGCAGGTTGAGGATGTGCCGCTCGTCGGCACTGGCTTGCGTTGTTTTGCGCTGCAACTGGCTGATGACATTTTGCGTGGTCGCCAGATTCCCGGCATTGACCGCCACGATGCAGCGCTGATGCGGCCCCTCGGCCACCTCAAACACAGTCATCTTCGAAAACGTCGCGACATTGTCAACGCCCGCGTTGGTGCGCGAGTCGGAGGCAAACAGCATGCCCTCATCAAGAGACATGGCGACGCAATAAGTCATACAGGAGCTGCCGTTATCTAAAAGTCAAGATCAATGTTATCGGGGTTGAACCGTGGGTACTTGCGAGATTAGGTGCGCTACTAAGTGCTCGTCAGCAAATAAATTTGACCTATGGCCGCTGGATTGGGATGCAATGCTAGGCAGAAATGGCTTGTGTTGCGAGCGACACGGCGCTCGTCGCGCCTGGCACTGCATCCCGCCAATGCCGCCAAAAACGGCACTTTGCTAATGTCTGCCTCCCTAAGCGCTACGCCAGCGCATAGAAAAACTCGCGCATCATGCGGATCCTGTCCGCGAGTAGCGGAACGGAGCGTTCGATCTCTACCTTGTCTTCACCATGCAAACGATGGCGACCATCCTTCTGAATCAGTGCGATCAATTTGATCGGCTCGAAATTTGGCTTCGGCTTGAACGAGATCAAGCTCGGTGCCGCCCATTCGGCCGTGTCCAACACGCACGCGAGCCTCGGAAACAAGCGCCTCCAGCCGCTCGCGTATGTTCTCGATTGTCTGGATTTCGTCGTACAAAATCGCTGCGAATACACGAACAAAAATATCATGTGGTCACAAGCTCAGCCGCACGAAATCAACGCCTTATCAATCACTACCGCATGGGCTATTTTCGCCAGCTTGAGCTTATTCTCGCGATCAAGCCGCCAACAGCTCCACATGCACGTGCCGTCCGAGTGCGGCGGCTATATTGACCAGCGCATCTAGAGAAAATCGTGCGATCCGCCCGCGCAGCAAATCGCTAATTTGCGGCTGCGTTACACCGCAGCGCCGCGCAGCTTCGGTCTGTGTCCACTGTTGCGCCTCAATCAGTTGCGTGGTTTTGTCCATGAGTTCAGAGCGCACGCGTAAATTCTCCGCCTCTACGGGCGTGTCCGCGATAGCGTCCCACACGCTGTCGAAGCGTTCACCCGTCGTCGGCTGAGCGGTTTGTTTTTTCATAACGGGACTTTCGCTTGTTGCGCAAAACGTGCTTTTGCTTTTTCAATATCGAGCTTAGAAGTGGTTGGGGTGTTTTTCTGAAACGCATGAAGCACATAAACAGCGTCGCTACGTCGCGCGGTGTAGATCACGCGAAACGCGGCCGAGTCATCCCGCAGCCTGATTTCCTCAACGCCTTTGCCAATCGAAGGCATCGCCTTGAAATGGTTGGGCTGCTGGCCTTGCTGCACACGGCTCGATTGACGACCCGCTGCCTGGCGAGCATCCATCGGGAAATCTCGTACGCAATTCAACGCATGACCGGAAACTTTAATTGGCATCGCCAAGTTAATCATTACCATTTCAATATTGCTAATTTCCACGAATTTGAAACACCAGTACGCTGCATCAAAGGCTGCGCGAAGAGCCATCAATGAGGGAGGGTGGGAAGTAGCGTCGGCCCACCGGCACGGGGCACCGCACGATGGGTTGATAGGCTGGCGCTGTCTACTTCTGTACCGCCGTCTATTAAACTCAGTTCAATGATCCAGACACCGCTCGACCATCAACCCCTGTTCAGCAAACGGCTGATTGACAAGCGGGTGCCCAACGTAGCAGTACCGCAAGCACATGCAATCAATCTGCAAAATTGGGCTGCAACCATCCGCGATGGCTCAATACGCAAATTTGGCGAGGTGCAAATCCGTCCGGATTTCATTCAGAAAATATTTATTGAAGTGCTGGGCTACACGGGCTTCGGCGCCCATTCCGAAGTCACCATCACCTACGAAAAGCAAATCGGCGCGGGCTCGTGCGATCAGGCGCTGGGCTTTTTCTCGGGCGGCAAGGCAGAGGTCATCGCCCCGCTCGAACTCAAGGGTGCGAACACCGCAAATCTCGACGCCATCATGCCCGGTCGCCACAAAAGCCCGGTGCAGCAAGTGTGGGAATACGCGATGGACACGCCGGGATGCAAATTCCTCGTCGTCTCGAACATGCTGGAGATTCGCCTTTACGCCGTCGGTCACACACGCCAGATTTACGAGCGATTCGATTTGCTGGAGGTCGCAGACAGCGCCGCGGCGTATCACAAGCTGCAGCTGCTGCTCGGGGCAGACAACCTGCTACGCGGCCAGACGGCGGCGTTGCTTGCGGAGTCTGCGCTTGAAGAGCGCACCATCACCGCCGAGCTTTACAAGGACTACAAACGCTGGCGCGCGCAGTTGATCCTGTCGCTGGCGCAGAGCAACAACGGCCAGCCCGGTCAATTCATCAGCGCTGCGCAAAAGCTGCTTGATCGCGTGCTCTTCGTCGCCTTTGCTGAAGATCGCGGGTTGTGTGCGTGACTACTTCGTGAGCGCGGCGCGAATGGCTCTCTCGTACGCACCCGCTTCGGGCAGACCCTTTGGCGAGCTAAACGCAATTTGCACTTGCTGGACAGTGGTCGTTTTCGTCGTTGACAGCAGCAAATCTCTTGGCTGTCCTTCTGTTGTTGGCCCCAAGCCATAAGTGCAAAAGGTAAGGGAGCTGTTCTTGATCGGATAGGACGCGAGGTCGTTTCCCAATACTGAAAGAATGTGCTGATAGACCGGCTCGGGGCATGCGAAGAACAAGCCGGAATTGCAGAGCGCCTCGCGCTCTAACAAATGGCCTTTGTAGATGAGTTGCGGCAGGATGCGCTTGTTGACGTTGGCCCAGTTCGGACTCGAACTTTTTCCCACAAACGGTTTGCTACTCAAGTGCGCGCTGCGCTCTTCCCTGTAGCTACCAATCGTGTCCATCGTTTGCACTTCAAGCGCAGCAAATTCGACGAGCTTTTGTCCGAATCGAGTCTCGCCAGTATCCAGTCGACAAACACACTCCCGATACGTCTGCCACTTTCATCCGCTACCTGAGGCCGCCCCGGCAGGCGCAGCTCGCCGCCCCATCCTTTGCCGAAAACAGCCACCAAAGTCTTGCCTGGTTGCGGCTGATGGGCGACCGTTTTACTGCCGTTGATCAGCTCGATAGCATCGGTTTTGAAAGCAAGCGTAGCGATATCTTTCAACAATCGATACTCGTTCGCATACATGCGGATGGGGCATACCAAAACAGGTTGCCCATCTTTATCGCGTATTGAGCAAACGCCCGATTTGATGCGATTGCTGCGGTCGCCAATTTCCTTGGTACAGGGTGCCGCGCCATCACCTACAAACGGGCAGAGACAACGTGCTCGTGCGTTTTGCGCCGGAGCCGAGGCATCAGTGGGCGCATACCCAAAAAGCTCGACGATCTTGCTAGCCACAAGCGGCCAGTACAACTGATTCGGTTGTTTTCATCGCGGCGGTCAAGTGCGCGCGGATTGATCTTGCGACGGCCGCTGCCATCACTACGGGCACCGCATTGCCAACCTGTTCATATTGCGAAACGCGCGAGCCGACGAAACGGTAGTGATCGGGAAACGATTGAAAGCGCGCGGCTTCGCGCACCGTCAGGGCTCGATCCTGTGTGGGAAGAAAAACGGTGCCCCAGTGCGGATCGCACTTGGTCAGCACGGTGCCTGAGAGCTTGTCTGGGTGAAGCCGACCATAGCGCTTGGTGTGATCAGATTTACGCGCCTTTTGCATGCCAGGAGGCAGCAAATCGTGTGGAATATCACGCCACGAACCACCTGGTGGAACGTGCTTCATGCGTTCGATATTTTGCGGGGCGAGTTTCGCTGCGTAGTGATTGAACGTAACGCCCGCAGGGTTGCGCATACGCAGCGCATAAGGGCTAGTCGTTGGCTTGGTGTAGTTAAGTTCTTCAGCGCCTTCACCCATCAAAAGCAGCGGCAGGTCGCTGATTGCGTCGCCCACGGTGACTGCGGTGGGAAGGGCGGCACGCAGCGCATCGTCAAGCTGAAACGTGAGAGTCGCGCCGCCTCTGAAATTGGCGCGACCCTTTGCAAAATGAGTGGGTAGCGGATGTGCGATCTCACCGCTTTTCGATCCGAGCAAAATCAGCCGCCAGCGCTCTTGCGGTGCGCCATAGTGCGCAGCGAAAAGTATCTTGACCGAAACTTCGTAGCCAAGATCGGAGAAGGCTTTGAGTATCTGCTGGAATACTTTGCCGTCATCCATCGAGAGAATGCCGGGCACGTTCTCAAATAAAAATGCTTTAGGCTGAAACTCACGAACAAAACGCGCGTAGTGTTGAAACAGCTTGTTTCTTGGGTCGGACAAAAAACGCTCGGGTGCATTGATTGAAAACCCTTGGCAGGGTGGCCCACCCACAAGTACGTCGAGTTCGCCGGGCGCAAGTTTTAGTCGCTCGCGAATTTCTGCGGCGTTAACGTCTTCAATCGGACGGCAGTCAGCAATCGCGTCGGGGTGATTAAGCGCGAAAGTCTGGATCGCTTCAGCCATTACGTCATTGCCGTACAGGCAGCGAAAGCCTTCGCCGCGAAAGCCTTCAGCAATGCCACCGGCACCGCAGAACAGGTCAATGGTCGCAAGCGTGCCGCTACGCTTTGAGATTGACTTCGGGCGCGAGACCGTGGATTTAGCAGGACGCACAAAAATCATCGAAGATAACGCAAAAGTTGTACTGTTAATTTATACACTTATCGTGCGGTTGTCGCCAGTGCAATTCCAGTAATCTGTATTCACCAACTGACCCAACTGGTTAACATCGACGACGAAGTCAGTCAGACAGCGGTTCAAGTTGACCGGGTTCGCGGAAGCGGTCAAAAAGCACTTCGAAAGGAACGTCCCGCTCACTGATCGCAACGCATGGGAAGCCAAGCTCAAAACCGGCGCGGCCCGCGCTGCCGAACTGACCACTCAAATCAAACGCGCCGAACGAGAGATTGATCAGATCGTCTATCGGTTGTTCGATCTGACGCCTGACGAAATTGCGTTGATTGAAGTGGCGGTGAAGTAATTTGCGATTTTGGCGGTAATTGGCGATACAGCATTAACGTAAACTCCTTGTTGCGTATGGGCATAGTGACAAATTTATGTAAAGTCGACTAAAGGCGAAAAACGTACTTAGCCCTTTTGTAATGGGGATTGTGTACGAAAGCTGATTGCGCGCAGCGCGTCGCAATTCACCCAAAAGCTCGATTTTACGCACTCGTTACATCCGCCAAACTATGCGACAAGTAGTTCGCCATAAGTCGTAATTACTGTTTATATTCAATATATTGCCAGTATTTACAGATTCGCCAAAATAAGAAATGTACAACGACCCGTCGCAATTTGAGCCGCTGCTGCCAGCTAGCGAGAAGCGTGAGGCGTTGCTTGAGCGTGCGCATGCGCTGCATAAGCTGGCGTTGGCGGCGGCGGGGCGGGCGGATCACAGTGTGATGTTGTCGCTCGCGCCGCTGTTGCGCTCGACGAATTCGTATTACACCAACAAGATTGAAGGGCAGCACACGTTGCCCATCGAGATTGAGCAGGCGATGCGGCACGAGTTTTCGTCTAAGCAGGATGTGCAGCGCAAACAGCGCATCGCGCTGTCGCATCTGGAGGCTGAACAGGCGGTCGAAACGCAGCTTGCGCCCTTAGGTTGGCGGGCGTTGCTGTCGGCTGAAACCGTCACAACGTTGCATCGTTCGCTGTTCGAGTCGTTGCCATCAGAGGATTGCGTGCTGGCCGATGGAAGCCTGTTTCAACCGGGCCAATTGCGAACGCGAGAGGTGCGTGTGGGCCAGCACGTCGCGCCGGGCGCGCAGTCGATCCCCGCGTTTCTGGATCGTTTCGCGCAGTTTTATGGCACCGTGCGCGAAGGCGAACTGTCGGTGTTGGCCGTCGCCGCAGCGCATCACCGTCTGGCCTGGGTTCATCCGTTCGAAGGTGGCAATGGGCGTGTTGCACGGCTGCATTCGCATCTGCTGTTCTACGCGATGGGGCTTACCAACGGCATCTGGTCGCCACCCAGGGGCCTCGCACGAAATCAAACGGAGTACTACGCACGGCTCGCCAATGCGGATCAACCGCGACGGGGCGATCTCGACGGACGCGGCAATCTCACCGAGAGCGGGCTCATCGAGTTCATCGAATTTTTTCTAAGCGTGTGCATCGATCAGGCGCAGTTCATGACGCAGATGCTCGACATGCAGACGATGCCAGATCGCATCGCGGCGTGTCTGGCGTTCTACAGCCATCGCGCAGACTCGCAGGTGCGCATGGAGGCGCTGCAACCGCTGCGCGTGATGTTCATGACCGGTGAGATGGAGCGCGGCGATTTCAAACTGATGACGGGACTGCAAACGCGCACCGCTGAGCGGCTGCTGCGAGGGTTATTCGACTTGCGGCTTGTAGTTTCGGATTCGCCCAAAGGCAAGCTGCGTTTCGGCGTGCCGCTGCACACGCTGCGGTTTTATTTTCCGGCGCTGTGGCCAGAGGCGGAGGGGAGTGCGGTGTATTAACTACCCGTGTAGTCCATCGACGCGCAGCGCGTCCAGACTCCCCATCTGACGAAGTCTGACTAGATCGTTGAGCACATTGACCGTTACAACGCGAAGCGAGCGCACTCGGCGCGCCCGCCTTGGGTCTTACGGCAAAAAACTGGTTCCGCAGTTCGCGTTCAGATACGGCTGGATCTTGTCCCAGGTTGGCCGGGCCGGGGTTCCGCTGCCGATTGCCCCGTTGGTAACTGCTGTCCCCGTCAATCCAAACATTGCCCGCAGCAGCATCAAACCGTCGGTCAAAGGATCGACCTGGGTGTTGCCATCCACGTCGAGGGTGCAGGGATTGCTCCACTGCGCGTACAGGATCACGTTGGCGCTGCCCATCGCGAACGATGCATTGCCGGACGCGGGATAGCTGACGCCGGTCCCGTTGATCGCCGAGTTCCAGCCAGCAAATGTGGCGCCCGTCTTGACGAGTCCTCCGGTATTGGCGAGCACGATGACGGTGCTGCCGGGCGCATACGCGCTGCCGTCGGCAGGCACGGCTCCACCCGTGCTGCCATTGGCGTTATAGGTCACACCATACGTCACGGGCGTCCACCGCGCATACAGGATTACGTTGGCGCTGCCCATTGCAAAGGTGGCGCCGCCGGCGTAGGTCGTGCCGGTGCCGTTGGCGGCGGTGTTCCAGCCCGCAAATGTGGAGCCGATTCGCGTCAGCGAACCGGTATTGCCCAATACCGTGACCATGCCCGCTGCGGGGTAATAGTTGCCATCCACCGGCACGCTGCCGCCGGTCTCCCCGTTCCCGTCGTAGGTCACCCCGTTAGGATTCCTGTTGGTCAGGTTGAAGTTCGCGGGGGTCGCGCCGGTCGCACTGACGGTCACGTTGTAGGTGCCGACTGTGCCGTTTGCAGTCGCCGCGAGAAGTGCAATCCCGCCCGGGCCAGAAAGGCTGATGCTGCCGTTTGCGATGCCGGCGCCGCTCGCGGGGCCGGTCAACGTCACGAACGAGCCGGCGAGTTTGTTGTTGAACGAATCACGCACTTGCGCCTGCAGCACGGTGGCAAACGGCGTGTTGACCGCGGCGCTTTGATTTGATCCGGCGAACGCGGCAAGGCTCGCCGGCTGCGCCTCGAAGGCACCGCTGTCGCAGTACAAACTCCGGCGCGGCATCCCGCGCTGGTCGACGCCACCGGCGCCGTAGCCAGGGGACGCCATCGCGGCAGCGCACTCGCCCGCGATTCCACGATTTATCGCCGCGCTACCCGCGCCTAACGGGAAATAAGGGAGGGTACCGGTCAAGGTGCCGAGAAACGGATTCGCGTTAATGCCGGGGCAGGTTGTGTCGCCGTAGACAACGTTGCCGCCGCCATCAGAGAAAGACCCCGAGCAGTTTCCGGGGGCGTTGTTCGACACGATCGTGTTCGTCAGGGAAACGGCCGATCCCGCAATACCGGCCGCGGTGCCGCTGACGCCGCTAAGGACGCTATTGCCTGAAATGGTCGCGTTCGTCACCTTTGTTGTTCCGCCACCAAACGGATTTCCGATGGCAAGCGCGCCACCGTCGACTTGGGCGCTGTTGCCGGAGAACGTGCTGTTGGTCACGACAAACGAGTCGGCGTAGATCGATGACGGTTGGAAAATCGCGCCGCCGTATTCGCCGGCAGTGTTCCCGGTAAATGAACTGCCGGTTATTACCAGCGTCAAGGGGGCACCGCCGGATCCCCGTGCATACAGTGCACCGCCACGACCGGTGTCGTCAGGCGTCACCGAGCTAAACGTACTGGTGTTGTTGGAAAAGCGCGTGTTCGCGATCGTAGCCGAGAACGTATAGATGGCACCGCCGTTGCCGGCAAGCGCTTGATTATTGGTGAACGTACTCCCGGTTACGGTCAGCAGGCCCCTGCTGTAAATCGCGCCGCCGTTCGCCGCGCCTCCGAACAACCAACCCGTAGCGCTGTTGCCGGTAAATGTGGAATCGATGACCGTAAGGATGCCGGTCGGGTTGAATATGGCACCACCGCCGCAAGGCGCACTGGCGCAATTGACCACCGACCCGGCGCTGAAGGTCAGGTTCTTGACGGTAAGGTTGCCGAGGTACCGCTGGTTGATGATTCGCCCAGACGTTGCGTTCAAGGTGATGAGTCCGGGCGTGCCGCCGTCGATTGTGATGTCTTGTGATCCGCTAATGTTGGAGAACGTGATCTCTGAGGTGACGTTGATCACTACCGGGTTAGCCCCGCAGTTGAAAGTCACCAGCAACGGATCGAAAGTGGACAGTAGGGCCGTTTTCAGGGACTGAAAGGTGCAACTTGCGGCTGTGCCAGTTCCCACCTGCGACTGCCCTGCCTGTGCATACGCCGACCCCGCGCCCCCTGCCCACAACGTGAACGCAAGCGTCAATGCCGTCAGGAAACGAGTCCAACCGTGGGCTACCGAATGTTTCTGATGATCCATGCGCTCTCCGTTTATTGATTATTACTGCTCAAGCGAACACAGCCCAAACGTCGCCACGCGGAGCCCCCGCACCAAATATAAAAATGAATGGGCCAAAAAGCAAATCTTTCCGACCCCCTATGGGCTGGCGAAAGATTGCCGCCTCACTTTAACAAGCGTCCACAACATAAAACGCAAGCGGTACGTGCTTTGCGGTGGCGCGTGGTGTCGTTCGAGATGGCGGCGGGGCGCAACGCCAGCGGTGTGGGCCCTGAACATAAGTTTTATCGGTAATTTGCGCGCGGTCGGCCGAAATTTGGCTCATAAGCTTGCGCATGATTTTCTCGACGCGAGCTCCAACTTATGATGATGCGAAAACGTGGGCAGCGATTGCTGTTGAATTGGCTCGCCTTGTTGATCGTGAGAATGTTGACGCATCCCGCGTTGGCCCAGGACGGCGGGTTCAGCTCGCAACAGGCAAGGTTGGTTGCCGCCACCTCTACGGGAACCGCGCAGTAAGGCTCATAGGCCTCGGTATCCCCGGACGGCAACACTGCGGTGGTGGGCGGAGTCGGCGACAACACGAACGTTGGAGCGGCGTGGGTTTTCAAACGCGCCAACGACGGCACCTGGACCACGCTGCAGAAGTTGCTCGGCAATGACTCCGTGGCTAAGGTGGCGGCGGCGGCGTTGAGCGCGATGAGAAAGCCCGCCAGGAATGAGACCAGGGGAGCTTTCGGGAACGCTGCCTTCAGGAACTGGTACTCGGCTCCCGCCTTGGGCAGCATGGAAACGAGTTCAGCGTAGGACAAAGCGGTGAGAAACGCTGCCGCGCCGGCACAAAGCATGCTGACCCACAGCGCGGTGCCGGCCAGGCCAGCCGCCGAGCCGATGATCGTGTATATGCCCGCTCCGACAATCGTGCCCACGCCCTAGAAGATCAACTGCGTGAGGGAGAGCGAGCGGGCCAGTTCCTGAGTCATGGCTTGCCAACCAGCAAGTGCGTCATGGACCCGCCCTGCCGCCGTTCAGACTGAACCTGTGGGGGCATCTCGCCGGCTCCATGCGCGACTCACCAGCTTGCGCAGTTCGCTGTACCAGAGCACCACACTGGCCATCGCAGCGCACAGCAGCCACTGGTTGAACGCCAGCGGCACGGTGCCGAAGGCGACATTGAGGAACTCGAGGTTAACGACCGCCACCTGCAGCAGCAGCGACAGCGCGATCGCGC
>ENA-OFCE01000658-OFCE01000658.1-metagenomes-genome-assembly--contig:-NODE-658-length-21486-cov-6.995800_pt1 | contig 21486 bp, 14 predicted proteins | sample MGYA00153388_OFCE01 | MGnify analysis MGYA00153388
AAGTAGCAACTGTAGGATATGGAAAGTAAATCCCCATAATCATTGGATAATTTGCTCGCTTTCGTGCAAATGATTTAAATCAGCGTAAATAATTAATATACATACGAGGTATCATCAGATTTTTAAAAATTTCGTACTCTATAATTACCCCTTGATCATCAAGCACAAAATTGACGATCAAGGGGTACAATTCTGTCAAAGGGAGTTTTCACCGGTGAGTTTCGGTGCCTGAAAGACTGGCGGTGCTTACTGTCAGCATATTTTACCCTCATAGCTGCATTCTGTTAGTAGTTGAACCAAAACATAGGATGTATTTAAATTAAGGTATTCGACTGTAACTCCGGATTTTTGTTCTCTGTTGAACCGAAACATAAGATGTATTTAAATAGTCCTATTACTTCATTAATCATTTAGCGCACCACCGTTGAACCGAAACATAAGATGTATTTAAGTAGAAGTATTGATCCAATTACTGATTGTTCCGCCTTTAGTTGAACCGAAACATAAGATGTATTTAAATTCGAAAAGAATATTTAAAAGGGCTGCATACCCTTCGTTGAACCGACGCATAAGGTGTATTTAAACCCATTCAGGGGAGTTAAAACTCCCCTGAACAGAAAAAGTTGTCACGGAATCTCTGCTGCCACCAGCCTCCAACCCAGAGGTGGCAGATCAAAGCACGCGATCCCATGAGGAGCCAGCAACTCCTCTCCAGTAACAGCATCCATACACTTCTCAGGCTTAAACCGCGTAATGTCAAGCCTTACGAAGGTGCTTTCCGTCGGACTCATATTTACCGACACGGCCAAAAGCTTCTTATCACCATACCGGGCAAAGCTGTAACAACCTTTATAAGCATAAATGGTTTCAAGCTGGCCGGAAATGAACTGGTACATACTTTTACGGAGCTTTATGGCCCATTTGTACCAATCAAGTATTTCTGTATCCTCCTGCCCCCAAGGATAAGTGCAACGGTTAAAGGGGTCCCCGTATCCCTGCATGCCTGCCTCATCCCCGTAATAGATGCAGGGCACCCCGGGAAGGGTCATTTGCAGCAATATCAGAAGTTTGAGGCGCTGCCTGGCAAGCTTCAAATGCTCACTGTCCAGTAGAAACTCCGCCTTTTCATCCCGGGAAAGCGAGTCGCCTTTAGGCGCATCTCCCAGTAGGGTGAGTATCCGGGCCACATCATGGGAGGAAAGCAGGTTCATCATAGAGTAAAAAGCTTCCTTCGGATAATTTTCCGCAAGACTCATGAGCTTCGCATCAAAACCCTCCGCGTCGGTCTCTCCGCAAGCGAATTCAATCAGCGCATTTCTCAGCGGGTAATTCATGATGGAGTCGAACTCCTCACCGAAAAGGTATTCTCTTTGCTTGTCATAACTGATTTTATTCGAAGCGTCCTCCCAGACTTCCCCGATGAGAACCGCCTGCGGGTTCACACTTTTGACCTCGACACGCATTTGCTTTAAAAACTCATCGGGAAGTTCATCGGCAACGTCAATGCGCCACCCGCGGGAGCCGAGGCGCAGCCACTTCTTAATGATGGCATTTTCAGAAGTCAGTATATAGTTTATGAAGTCAGGATCACTTTCATTGATAGCGGGAAGTGTTTTGATACCCCACCAGCATTCGTAGTCCTCGGGGTGGTCGTTAAATTTGTACCAGGGGTAATACATCGATTCCTTGGACTGGTACGCGCCCACATTTTCATATTTGTTATCCTTATTGAAATACCGGCTATTGCTGCCTGTGTGATTGAATACCCCGTCAAGGATGACTGAAATCCCGTACTGCTCTGCCGTGGAGCATAGTGTTTGGAACAATGCATTGTCACCAAACATAGGATCAATGTTTTCATAGTCCCCCGTATCGTACTTATGGTTTGAATAGGCTTCAAATATGGGGTTCAGATACAGTACATCAATGCCAAGCTCCGCCAGGTAGGGAAGCTTTTCGATAATCCCCTGGAGGTTGCCTCCAAAGAAGTCATTGGCCAAATACTGGCCGCCAAATTGTTCAGCTTTATAGAAGGGCCTTTCCTTCCATCCCCGCCGAATTATATCCTGCCGTTCGCAGGAAAAGCTGTCCATGCTGCCTTGATGGAAACGGTCGGGAAAGATCTGGTACATTACGCTGTTTTTAAACCAGTGAGGGGTTTCAAGCCCGGCTTTGTACAGGGTAATCTGGTAAGGGGGAGGGGAGGAAGTATAAACGGCTCCTACACCACCCAAAAGCTCGGCATTATTCCCATAATGGAAGGTTTCAGTATTCGTCTCTACGAGAAAGGAATACCATAGGAGCCCGGTTTCTTCGGGCGCATGGATGACGGCTTCATAGACACTACCCTCCAAAAGCCGGTGAATGTAAGACATATTCACGGTAGTCTCCCGGCATTTGAAGCGATAGTTCAACCGGACTGCCTTTGGGATTTCACCGACACTTACAAAAAGCCTGAGCACGATAGTGCTCAGGCAGGGTACTGCGCCAAAAGGACTGCGGTAAAAGGAATTCCTTGAATTGTGCTCTATTATCATGCAGATTAACCTCCTCCATATCGCGAAAACCCAATTCATTCCTTATAAGATCATTTTCGCAATTTCTATAGGTGCCACACCTTCTCATTGTACTCCAGAATGGTACGGTCACTGGAAAAATATCCGGCGGCAGCGGTGTTGAGAACTGCCTTTTTCCACCACAGGTCTGCATTTGTGTATTCCCTGGCCACCTTCTGCTGAATACTCACATAGGCCTCAAAGTCCCTTAGAACCATGTAAGGGTCGGCAAGACCGTAATCCCCGAAGAGCAGCGACTGGTAAACATCGGTGAACTGGCCTCCCAGAGACCCGTCGATCAAATGGTCAAGAACCTTATGCAGCATATAGTTGTTGGAATAAATCTGCTGTACATCGTTCCGGTCCAGTACATAGCGGTCGGCCACTTCATTGGCTCTGAGCCCGAAGATGAAGATGTTTTCTTCGCCTGCCTGCTCCAGCATTTCAACGTTTGCCCCATCCAATGTACCGATGGTCAGAGCACCATTGAGCATGAATTTCATATTGCCCGTACCGGAAGCTTCCTTCCCGGCGGTGGAAATCTGCTCGGACAAATCGGCGGCAACGGTGATGAGCTGTGCCAGGGTCACGCTGTAGTTCTCCAGGAAAACCACTTTGATCTTATTATTGATTCGGGCATCGTTATTCACAAGCTGCGCAATGCTGTTGATCAGCTTGATGATCTGCTTGGCGCGTGCATAGCCTGGTGCGGCTTTGGCTGCGAATATGAAGGTTCTGGGCACGAAATCCATCTCCGGATTTTGCAGCAGCAGGTCGTAAAGGTATAGAATGTGCAGGGCATTGAGGTGCTGACGTTTATACTCATGCAGCCTTTTTGCCTGAACGTCGAAGATGGAGTTTACATCCACTTCGATTCCATTGTGCTGTTTTATATAGTGTGCCAGTTTCTCCTTATTCCTGCGCTTTATGGCAGCAAACTGCCGTCTGAATTCCTCGTCATCCGCATACGGTTTTAAGCGGGACAATTGAGAAGCATCCTTCAGCCATTCCGGCCCGATTTTTTCGGAGATCAGCACTGAAAGCTCAGGGTTTGCATTGTGAATCCAGCGGCGGAAGGTGATTCCATTGGTAAAGGAATGGAATTTCTCCGGGTTCATGCTGTAATAATCACGAAAGATATCATTCGTCAGAATTCGGGTATGGAGCGAGGAAACCCCGTTTACTGCAAAACAGCTGGCAAGGCAGAGATTAGCCATATTGATCTGGTTGTTGGATATAATGGCCATATAATCATGCTTCTGGCGGTCCGATGGGAAAACGCGTGCCAGCTTTTCCATGAGCCGGAAATTGATCTCCCTCACGATCATATAAATCCGGGGAAGCAGCGGTTCAAAGAGATGGATCGGCCACTTTTCCAGCGCTTCACTCATGACGGTGTGGTTGGTGTAGGCAAAAGTGTGTGTCACAATATTCCAGGCTTCATCCCAGCCCAGTCCCTTTTCATCCATCAAAATCCGCATCATCTCGGGGATGGCAAGGGTCGGGTGCGTGTCATTGATATGGATGACCACCTTTTCCGGCAGCTTTGACCAGTCGGCTCCATTATTCTTTTCATATTCCTTCAATATCCATTGTATGGTAGCGGAAGCAAGGAAATACTGCTGCTTCAGCCGTAAGAGCTTTCCTTCGGAGTGGTTGTCTTCCGGATAAAGTACCTTGGAGATAACTTCGACCAGTTCTTTTTGCTGCACGGCACCTGTATAGTCCCCTTGGTTGAACCGCTTCATATCCAGCCTCTTCGGTGAAACAGCTTCCCAGAGGCGCAGGTAATTCATCTGCTTGGCTCCAAATCCGTTCACGGGAAAATCATAGGGCATGGCGATAACGGAAGTATAGTCATGATAGCGTACCGACAGCTTTCCATTATTCCAGAAGGTTTCAACTTTTCCTTCAAACTTTACTTCCAGTTGTTCCTCAGGGCGCTTGACTTCCCATACATTTCCATGCTCCAGCCACCAGTCGGGAGCCTCCACCTGGAAGCCATCGATAATCTGCTGCTTGAAGAGCCCGTATTCATAGCGTATGCTGCAGCCTACCGCAGGAAGCTCCAGGGTGGTAAGGGAATCCAGGAAGCAGGCAGCCAGACGTCCCAGCCCTCCATTGCCAAGACCTGCATCGTGTTCGCAATCGAGGATTTTGTCAAAGTCAACCCCTAAATCAGCCATTACATGCCTGTATTCTTCCAATTCCATCATATTCAGCATGTTATTAGAAAGGGATCGCCCCATCAGGAATTCAAAGGACATATAATAGAGCTTTTTAGGATTCTTTTCTTTCTGCCGGGCATTGGAAGCAGCCATATCCGCCATCATTTTATCACGCACCGTAAGTGCACAAGCCTTATAAATCAGTTGGGAATCAGCGCTCTCAAGGTTCCTGCCAAATTCTGTGGTTAGTTTATTGAGTATGGCCTGTTTTATTTCAAGTTCTCTTGAAGTTAATTGCATATCACTCAATCCTTTCATTGGTTACCAGACGACGTCGTTTGAAATAAATTATACGGACTCTTCGGTGCAAAGTATGAATTTGACTGCACGGGACGCATTACCAATCAAGGAAGCGTGTAGTCCATGCCCGGTGCCGTCCATATTATTTATTTCAAGAGACTATCATACAATTCTGCATATTTCAAGGCCGCAGCGCCCCAGGAAAAGTCCTGTGCCATTGCATGCCGTACGATGTTCTGCCATTCCGGCGCATTTGAGTAAACGGCCTTCGCAGAAAGGATGGTGTCCAGCATTTCATGTGCATTATAGTTTGAAAATGAAAAACCGGTCCCTTCTTTAGTATATTTATTATACGGAATTACTGTGTCTTTCAGCCCCCCGGTCTCCCGGACGATGGGAATGGTGCCATACCGTAAACTGATGAGCTGGCTCAGGCCGCAGGGCTCGAAGAGCGAAGGCATGAGAAACGCATCAGAGGCAGCATAGATTTTGTGCGCAAACTCATTGGAAAAGAATAGATTCGCCGATACCCTGTCAGGATATTTATCGGCATAATACCGGAAAAGCTCTTCATATTGTTTTTCGCCGGTACCCAGTACCGCCAGTTGAGCACCGGAGGAACAGATATTTTCCATCATGCGGGCGATAAGGTCAAAGCCTTTCTGGTCCGTCAGCCGGGACACGATCCCGATGAGGAATGCGTCTTCATTCGTTGCAAGTCCAAGCTGCTTTTGCAGCTCAAGCTTGTTGAACCTTTTCCGGCTGGCAAAGTCCCTGCGGTTGTATTTGGCGAAAATCAAAGGATCTTTTGAAGGGTTATACTCCGTATAGGAAATACCGTTTACGATCCCTGTAAGTTGGCTGCTTCGAGCACGGAGAAGTCCATCCAGCTTTTCTCCGAAAAACTCCGTCTTTATCTCTTCTGCGTAGGTCCTGCTTACGGTAGTAATGAAATCCGCATACACCAGCCCGCCTTTCAGAAGATTTGCAGCTCCCAGGAATTCCAGCTTCTCACTTGTAAAATATTCATTACCAAGCCCTGTAGCGTCCTTGGTTTCATTTAGGCCCCAGATGCCCTGGAATTTGAGATTGTGAATGGTCATGATGGTTTTGATTCCATGGAAAAAAGGGTTATCTAAAAACTGAGCACGGAGGAATATGGGAATGAGTGCCGTTTGCCAGTCATTGCAGTGAATGATATCGGGTTTGAATCCAATATCGGGTAAGATGGACAGTACGGCTTTACTGAAAAATGCAAATTTCTCAATATCTTCGTGGATATAGCCGTAGAGCTGTTGACCGCCAAAATAAAAATCATTTTCTATAAAGTATACATGAACACCGTCCTGTTCCAGTTCAAAAATTCCGCAGTACTGTGTTCTCCAGCCCAGCGAGAGGTAAATATGCTTGATAAACCTCATTTTTTCGGTATAGCGCTGGGGAATGGAGCGGTATTTGGGCATTACGATCCGTGCATCGATTTTTTCCTTATCAAAAGCGGCGGGCAATGTACCCGCAACGTCTGCCAATCCGCCTGTTTTGGCAAAAGGGACTACTTCCGAGGCGACAAAGAGCACTTTCATCATAGCGATTATACTCCTTTTTTGACTTTATTACACTCATTATACCTATACCAACGTAAGTTGGGAAGTACCGGGATTCATTTTTCTCCTCCGACCCGCATAATACTGAAACAGGATAGTGTCAGATGACAATGCAAGTGCTAAGGGTCGACTGAAATATTACTTCCGATACTTTTTCGGGGTACGGGGCTCTGCTGTAGTAGCCTGAAAAAGTTTTAGCGAAAGTTATATTTTAGCGATCCCTAAGCTAAAAAGTATAGTATGCACTTCGTCATTTGAGGAGCTTTTATTTCCCTAAGCTATCAATACCACATAGATGGAAATAATAAACAAATTTTGGTAAATAGTATGAATGTTGGATTTTACAAGTAAAATAGTAGAGGAACAAGGGATTCGCTTGCGGAACCAATAGGAGAAAGTGCACTAAATTACCCGTTGAACCCATGAATACCTTGTACAAGTTTACAGGTATATGCTAGAATATTTATATGGGTTGAAAACACTTTGGAGGATTTAGATATGATGCAAAAAGTACCTTCAGCAGTAGAGATTACAGACTATCAACTATTTCTTTTCAAAGAGGGCACAAATTATAAAGCTTACGAGATGCTGGGAAGCATCTATATGGAAGCTGATGAGGCAAACCATGTGCCCGGAGGCTACAGATTCGCAGTTTGGGCGCCAAATGCAGCAAGTGTAAGCTTGGTTGGCGATTTCAACGGATGGTCTGTAGGAGTAAATCCCTTGAAGAAGCTTGGCAGTACAGGGGTATGGTATTTGTTTGTACCCGGGATGCAGGAGGGTATGCGCTATAAATATGCCATTACTTCAAAGGATGGAACCACAGCGCTAAAGGCAGACCCCTATGCATTCTATTCCGAAGTGCGACCGCACACGGCCTCTATGACGGCAAATCTTGCAAAGTACGAATGGAACGATACAAAATGGCAGAAAAGCCGCTCCACCAACCCTTATGAGAAGCCAATGCTCATCTATGAAATTCATGCCGGGTCATGGAAGCAGCATGAAGACGGCTCTTTTCTCACCTATACGGAGCTTGCAGATACGCTTGTACCTTATCTGGTGGAAATGGGCTACACGCACGTGGAGCTGATGCCGCTTACGGAGTACCCCTATGACGGTTCCTGGGGGTACCAGGTTACGGGATATTTCAGCGCTACCAGCCGGTATGGAAGACCTGAGGAATTAATGTATTTTATCGATAAATGCCATCAGAATGAAATCGCTGTGATTATGGACTGGGTACCTGCGCATTTTCCTAAAGATGCACATGGCCTTGCCCGTTTTGACGGTACACGCCTTTATGAATATGAAAATCCCTTGATCGGTGAGCAGCCGGAGTGGGGGACCCTGGTTTTTAACTATAAAAGCAAGGAAGTCGTATCTTTTCTGCTATCCAGTGCCTTTTTCTGGTTTGAAATCTATCATATTGATGGATTGCGGGTGGATGCGGTTACCTCCATGCTGTATAGAAACTATGGTAGAAAAGAAGGACAATGGCTGCGAAACGAGCGTGGCGGAAGTGAAAACCTCGAAGCCATTGCCTTTTTGCAAAACTTAAACAAGATGATTTTTTCTGAATATCCCTATGCACTGATGATGGCGGAGGAATCCACCGCCTGGCCCAAAGTAACGTCTCCGGTACATGAAGGCGGGTTGGGCTTTAATTTCAAGTGGAATATGGGGTGGATGAACGATTCTCTGAATTATATGTCCATGGACCCCTTGTTTCGAAAATTCAACCATAATCTTCTGACTTTTGTTATGATGTATGCCTTTTCTGAAAACTATATACTTCCACTATCCCATGACGAAGTAGTTCATGGGAAAAAATCAATGCTGGATAAAATGTTTGGCACCTATGAAGAGAAATTTTCCTCCCTTCGGACCTTCTATGCATATATGATGGCTTTACCGGGAAAAAAGCTGTTTTTTATGGGGAATGAGTTTGGCCAGTTCATAGAATGGAAATATACTGAAGGCTTGGATTGGCTGCTGTTGGATTATGAAAGTCATGGGAAATTGCATTTTTTTGTGAAGGTCCTGAATAGAATTTATAGGCTGAACAAATGTCTATGGCAGATTGAAAACCGGTGGGAAGGTTTTGAGTGGATTAATGAGAAGGATCATAACAATAGTGTTATATCTTTTATGCGTAAAGGGAAAAGAAGAGGGGAATATATGATCTGTGTATGTAATTTTACTCCTGTGAAGAGAGAAGGATACATCCTGGGAGTTCCTACTGCAGGGGAATATTATGAAATTCTGAATACCGATACGGATTCCTTCGGAGGCTCAACAGAAGAGAGGACAAGAACCTATGTTGCACGGAAAAAGCAGGCCGACGACAGGAAATATGCGATAGAACTCGAATTACCTCCGCTGTCAGCGGTTTATATTAGAAAGAAACATTAGAAGGGGGAAATTTTATGTATAGAGATGATTGCGTAGCAATGATTCTCGCAGGTGGACAAGGAAGCCGTCTGGGTGTGCTTACCGAAGACATTGCGAAGCCGGCAGTACCCTTTGGCGGGAAATACCGCATTATTGATTTTACCTTAAGCAATTGCACACATTCAGGAATATCTACTGTGGGTGTTCTTACGCAGTACCAGCCGCTCGAACTTAACACATATATTGGAAATGGCGGACCGTGGGATCTGGATAGAAACCGGGGCGGCGTGTATGTTTTGCCTCCCTATGTAAAGATGAAAGCCGGAGAATGGTACAAAGGCACAGCCAATGCCATCTACCAGAACATCCCCTTTATTGAGAAATTCGATCCGACATATGTGCTGGTCCTTTCCGGTGACCATATTTATAAGATGGATTATGTAAAAATGATAAAGCATCACAAACAGACGGGGGCTGCTGCGACCATTGCAGTTATGTCCATCCCCTGGGAGGAAGCGCACCGTTTTGGAATCATGAATACGGATGAAGACGGAAGAATTGTCGAGTTTCAGGAGAAACCGGCAAACCCCATCAGTAATCAAGCATCCATGGGAATCTATGTATTCAACTGGAAAGCATTAAAGGAATATCTGATCATGGATGAGCAGAACCCAAAATCCTCCAATGACTTTGGTAAAAATATCATTCCGCAAATGCTTGCAGCGGGCGAGAAATTGTATGCCTATGAATTTGAAGGATACTGGAAGGATGTGGGTACTGTTCAAAGCCTCTGGGAAGCAAATATGGATTTAATCGCTTCTCCACCCCTGTTTAACCTTCATGACAGTAACTGGAGAATCTATTCCAGGAATCCTGTCAAACCCCCGCATTATGTTGCGCCCAATGCGCAAATACGCAGCAGTTGTGTTACTGAAGGCTGCAATATCTATGGAACTGTAGAGCATTCCGTTATTTTTGAAGGTGTTACCATTGAGGAAGATGCCGTTATAAGAGATTGCGTCATTTTACCCAATGCCAGAGTGGGTAAGGGGGCTGTCATTGAAAAAGCCATTATCGGGTCCGGTGCTGTTATTGGAAACGGAGCGCAGATCGGGTTGAGAGAATCCGGGGATAATATGCACCGGTCGGATATTTGCTCCGATGGAATTGTTCTCATTAAAGGGGGCATAACCATCGAAGATGGAGCTGAGATTTTCAAAAATTCCATGGTGTGAAGTATTCAGTAAAGGAGGTCTGAATGTATGATCGATACAATGGGTTTGATTTTAAATGAAAATAACATTCATATCAACGGGCTTACGGAGAAACGAGCGGTGGCGGCGCTGCCCATAGCCGGTAGGTATAGAGTGATCGACTTTATCATGTCAAATATGGTAAATTCAAATATAACCAATGTGGGTGTTATTACACAGAATAATTATATGTCGCTGATGGACCATTTGGGCTCAGGTAAGGAATGGGATTTGAACCGGAAAAATGATGGGCTGCATATACTTCCTCCTTACGCCGGAAGGGGATCCCACGGCATGGCGGACGGAAATATTGATATGCTCGGTGCTGTAGGAGGCTATATTCGGAAGAGTAAACAAAAATATGCCCTGGTTTCTGAAGGAAATACCATCTGTAATATGAAGTTTGATGATGTTTTAGCCTTCCACTGCGATAATCAGGCAGATATCACCATCATCTATAATGTTGAAAATGAAAGTGATGAGCGGGGACTTTCCGCCTATACCATATTGGAACATGACGAGGACCAGAGGGTTACCAATATTGAAGTAAAACCCCGGCGTGCCAAGACGAGAAATGCTTCCATGGATATGTTCCTAATGGACAAGGGATTGCTCCAGTACCTGGTGGATGAAGCCATAGCCCGGGGCGAGCATAACTTTGTCAAGGATATACTGATAAAGAAGTTATCCAAACTGCAAATATTTGCCTATCGGTTTGATGGCTATGTAGGGAGGATCAACAGCATCAAATCGTATTATAACAACAATATGCGCTTCCTTGAATCGAAGGTACGCAATGAATTGTTTGATCTGGAAAACCCTATTTACACAAAGATAAAGGATCAGGTGCCTACACGGTATGGAGAGCATGCGGTAACTAATAACTGCATGATCGCAGACGGATGCACCATTGAAGGGGAAGTGACGAATAGTATCATATTCAGGGGCGTATACATCGGAAAGGGTGTAAAGGTGAAAAACAGCATCATCATGCAGCAATCGGTGATACAAAGCGGCAGCGAGCTGGATCACGTGGTCATGGATAAGGAAGTTACGGTGCGTGAGGGACGAAGGCTCATCGGCGAGGCCAATTATCCCATGATCATAGCGAAGGGTGCTGTGGTGTAGAGGATAAGGAAATAAGAAAAGGCAGTAAAAGGAAAAAAGCATGGGAACCGAAAAGGAACCCATGCTTTTTATTGTCTGGGAAAGTTCTCTTTCCCAGACAATAAAAAAACATTGAATTTATGCGCGTGCCAGCTTTTCCTCATACTTCGGAAAGGCACATGCGCAAACAAAAGTGGCAAAGCCACCTTTGTTCTGCCATGCCATATCTTAAAATAAAAATATGGCAACAAAATAAATGACCAGTAGTGCCAAGCCAATCGGAACCCCTGTGATTGCCCATTCGCGGCTTTTAATATTGAGTTTCCCGGCAGAAATAATATTGGGAATGTTGCCGGGAATCAGCATGCCGCCGCTGATGAGAAGACCCATCAGAATGGCTTTTATCTGTATCACCGTCATGGAGGGGCTTATCTCTGCCGCTGCCAATGTAGCATTATCCAGGACCGCGGAAGCCATATTAATCCAATAGAGAAGCCGGCTGTCCAAGTGGATAATATACGTATTTACCAGAGGCTTGAATCCCGCTCCCAGAAGCTCCAGTGCGATAACAAAAACAAATATTTTAAAGGCTCGAATAAAAACAGCTTTACGCTCTTCTTTCTTTTTGATTTCAGTACTTTCTTCCTTGAAGCAAATGGCCTCTGTAGTTTCTTCCGGCGTAGTGGCAGCACCGTCTGCTGCTTCCTTCCGTTCATCACGATGAAGGATGAAGATGCTGAGCAAGCCCATAGCAATAACCCCTGGGATGACATATACGCCGATCAAGTGAAAAAGATACCAGAAGTCAGCCTTCAGTGTAGAAACAACTATGGTTGATAACGGTTCTCCTATGGGCGTGAGAACGGCCCCCAAGCCGATGGAAAAACAGGAAACAATGGCGAGCTTTACTTTGGTTTTATGCTTTAGTGGGAGAGCATGCAATATTTCCACCAGAACCAGTGCTGCGATGATGGCTGTAATGAGGCTTGAGGCAAGGCCTAAGACAGTAACCATAACAAAAACGAAAAGTTCCAGAGGAATACGTTTTAAAATAGTGCCAACCATCCAATGAATCTTTTGAATGGAATAACTGAACAGAAGTCCCGCAATCAGCACTGCAGCCGTAATAAAATACAAAAGCCTGTTCCCGAATATATGAGAAATCAGGTGTACCGAAATGCTTCCGGATATGACCGTGGCCAGTAACCCCATCGTAAATAAAAAGTATTCCAGATTATGTTCGATCACTCGAAATGTGAAGGGTAAAACCAATACTAAAGCCAAAATGATAATAAGTCCAACAATCATCTATCTCGCTCCTTTAATTATTTTAGTGCCTTATATAGGTAGGCTGTGTCAGGTTATTCCTTGCTATGCAAAAAAATAGAACCGCTCTTTTTTTGCACATAAAAAGGGCAGCAAAACCCAATAATGAGTTTCCCACCCCAGAAACCTACAGACTCTTGAAAGCGAAAATGAGTTCGCCCAACCGGAATAGCTATTCGATTACACCTATAATACCAGAAAAATTAAATCTTGGCAATATGTGCCCCTTCACTGTTGTTGCATTTTTTCAATCGTGAAAGAAACGCACGCTTTAGTTTTACGTGGGACTCGTACTCTTCCTGCGTAATTTTTCCTTCGTTTTTAAGTTTTTCAAGCAATTCAAGCATAATCATGGTACATTCTATTAATTCAAACATCAATATCACCAAGAAAAGATTACCATAAAGGAATACAAAAAATCAACATAATTTTACATTATGTTCCAAAAAGGTACATGTGACAAAGTGGAACTTTATGTATTAAGTCAAATTTTATGCCTAAATATGAGAAAATTGGGAAACAGATGTTATGATTCCCCTGAGCCGGGGTATATAAAGTAGAGGTTAAAGCAGACAAAATAGAATCCTTACATTTATACCTTTCAATAAGACAAAAACATATAGGGGGATACATTCAATGGATAGCACCAAAATATTTGAAATTCTTGAAGAATCAAATAAGGTACCTTCTCTTCCTCAGCCGGTTAGTGAAATATTTTATAGTATGTACCAAGCTGAAAAGCTTGATATGAATGAGTTAAGCAAGAAGGTTTCAAAATGCAGCGAACTTTCGGAATTATTGATTAGTTGTGTAAATTCCAGCTATTTCGAACTGAAAAGAAATGTAACAACTGTAAACGAAGCCATTGTCTATTTGGGTCTGCGAACTGTGCGGAATCTATTGTTATCCTTTACGTTTCAATTGCTCCTACCCAAAAAGTTGGGCAGGGCAAATCAGTTTAATAGAGAAAAATATTGGAAGCATTCCATCGGCACCTCCATCGCCAGCAGCATGCTTGCGGAAAAGACGGGCCTGTGCAAAGGACATGAGCTTTTTTCCTATGGGCTTATCCATGATATAGGAATTGCCGTATTGGATATTTGTCTCCCGGAAGTTATTGATCAGGTTATAGCAATACAGCATAAAGGCGTGTATCAAATTCCGGCGGAAAGAATTGTGATGGACGGACTTACACATTCGGACATAGGGGCATGGTTATGTAAGAAGTGGAAGCTGCCGGAAGATATCCGGAACATTGTAGAATATCATCACAAACCATTATTGGCACAAGTGAACAGTACGGAAGTTAAACTCATGAATCTGGGAGATATCATTAGTACAGCCTACTATGAAAAGCTGCTGGGCCTGAATCTATATCACGGGTTTAGTACACTGATCATGGAGTCTGTAGGTACCAGTGAAGAATATATGGGGTACATCGGAAAAATTTTGCCGGAGGAAGTGGAACGGGTGGATCGGCTGCATGTTTTTCGATTTTAGACAGGTTCTCGGTCGGCTGCTGGCAGGGCAGTTTTTGAACACCTTCATAAGGAGGATCTGGCTGGATTAGATCTTGCGCTGAATTTTGCGGGAAATTATTTGATATGACACATATAAGAGCATGGATAGAAGGCCATAGTATAGGAATAATGAGATGATTTTATAAAGCTGATTCCCTCAAGGAAGACGATGAATACGTTCTTTGAGGGACTTTTCCCGTGGAAATTGTTTCGCATTGCAAGTACGAGGGGCGTATCTTGTGGACGGCTTGTGTTTTAAGTTTCCGACAAATGGACTTGCTAATGGGCAAACCACGGGATTGAGGTAAGGCGTTGTAAATTGCTGTTGAATTGAGTATGTTTTATTTTTGCAAGTTGATTGGAATAACATGCAAAAAATCTTGATTTTGTTTAAAAACCAGTATATAATATAATGAAAGATAATAAAACGTTATAAAAATTCTTAAACAAGGACCACGTTTTCTTGTTATGCTATGTCCGCATGCAAGAGTGAATATCTAAGCGTATTCGTAGAGTCATTCCATCACAAAAGCTATAAATTCTTAAATAAACTACAAATCTCCAGGACGAGGTTTAGATAAATGAAATCCTGATTTCCAACAGGGAAACCGGGGTAAATACGTTGTGGGGGTGAAGGGTTATGAAGGAAGATGTAAGGGAATTAATCGAAAAAATTGCAGAAAAGAACAGGGCTTTAAAAATCTATTCACAAAATAAAAAGGCAAACAGGGAAGCGATATACCGTACGTCCTTGGAGTTGGACCAACTACTGTATTTGTTCTATAAAAAAATTCGTTGTGCATGAGGGAATTGTGTATGATCATTTGGAACATGAACTGAAAGTCCTCGAGAGAGAATAAATTTCTCCTTTGAGGATTTTTTCATGCTGCCGATATTTATTTTAATTTCTGTTTCAACTGTAAAATTAAGGATGGTATAATAGGGACAGAAGGTTTCTAAATTTTTTACATAAGGAGATTCAAGCATGATCCGTATATGTGATGACCCTAAAGGCGAGGCTTATGGGAAACTGATCGATTATGCAGTAAGCAGATGCAGCCGATTTGTTTTAGTGGTACAGGACGACTTAGGATTTTCAGAGAGTGGAAAAAAGGTTTTGGCTGCATTAGAGCCGCATTTGATAGAAAAAACCAGGTCCGATCAATGGCCTGGTACAAGGATTTTAGATAAAACAGCGTGGGTTTGCTATTACCGGTGCAGCGAGAAAGCTGCGGAAATTTTAAAGGAAGCTGCCAACAGCCTGTTTTCCTGGCAACAGCCGGCACTGCCCGAAGATCTTAGTTTTTTGACAGAAGACGGTACTCCCTGGCTGGTTAATACAGCCCATGAATCATGGGCAGGAATAAAAGGGGAGCCGGAGGAAGCTATCTCCCTGTCCAATTCCATCCAGGGACTATTTTTGCGAGGAGAATTCAACGAGGACTTCGAGGCCTTTATCCGGGATGCAGTCAGGCATCAGCCGGAATCTTTAGAGGTGGCAGGGTATCGTATACGGAAGCTGCCGGAGGAGATCGGGCAACTGCACAAGCTAAAGCAGCTAAAGATATTTGAAGGCTTTGTGGAGGAACTGCCGGGATGGATAGGAAACCTTACGGAATTACAAACCCTAAGTGTCTTAACGAGAGACCTGCGGGAGATTCCGAAGGAAATCGGGAAGTTGGAGAACCTTAGGCGGCTGGAGATTGGATGTGGTTCCTACTTGTGCGAAGAGGGCGAAGAAGTAGAGCCTTTGGGTGAACCAAGGCTGTCCGTACTGCCGGAGGAAATCGGCCGGTTAAAGCAGTTGGAATACTTAAGTATCGGATGTACATCGATTACTCGACTGCCCAGGGAAATCGGCAATCTATATAATTTGAAATCACTTCGCCTGAATTCCAACAGTATTGAAGCTTTACCTGCGGAGATTGGGAATCTGAAAAACCTGGAGTTCCTATGGCTGGATAAAAATAAATTGAAAGGGCTTCCTGATACAATCGGGAGTTTATCCAAGCTGCGGTTTCTCAGCATGAGTGATAATGAACTCAGTCGTTTACCGGATACCCTTTATGAGCTAAAAGCGCTTACCTATATAAATTTGCACAATAATAATTTGCCTGAAAGCGAAATCCACAATGTAAAGCGACATAAAAAAATAGAAATCACTGTTTAATTGCTGTTGGCAGCTGATGAGCGTCATAATTTCGATACCCGGCAGGTTTTCCGCAGGTGCGTGTCGAATTAATTCCCGTATAATATCGGATTCGCAAAAGGATAGACAGTGCAAGAGGTGGCATAGATATGAAGCAAAGTGTTTGCAACAGGGAGTTGAAAAGTTTACAACATACCCTTCCGGCTGTCCTGGAAGGATATATAGATAATATCCGAAGCCGGTATGGTGTTCATTTGAATTTCCATGACCTTTGCGGGATCAGCAGGATCAGTCAGGAACTGGAAAAGGTTTTAGCGCCCTATCTATACCATAACAATTCTTTCTGCAATGCTGTAAAAAAAACTGACAGTGGATTTAAGCAGTGCATTGAAAGTAAATCCCGGCTATGCAGGTTTTGCGGTACCCGGCAAAACTCATTTTACGGTAGATGCTCCTTGGGAGCAGAGGAGTTTGTATTTCCTGTTTTTTGGCGTGGGAAGCTGCTTGCGCTGATTTGTGCAGGTCCCTTTGTGTCGGAAGAAGGCAGGACGCTGAAAAGAATTGCAAAAAGTGCAGAGATGTTGGGCGTGGATGCAGAGAAACTTGTGGAACGGTATCTGGGAATTGCAAGAAAAATCGATTTCCCCCTACGTGATTTTTTCTATGATATGGGATTGCTGATACAACTGTTGGCGCAGATCTATTTCAGCTTTGCTTATGAAGCTCGATGTAAGTCCGGTGGAAGTTTGAATGAAGGGCAATTGCTCGAAAACCATAAAAGCATTTATATTATTGATCGAGCAGTCTTATTTATAAAAGAAAACTATTCGAGGGATTTGACCCTTGCAGATATTGCTGCCAACTGCTATTGCAATGCCAGTTATTTGAGCCGCCATTTCAAAGAAAAACTGGGACTGGGCATTGTGGAGTACATTCACCAAATTCGAGTGGAAGCTGCAAAGGAAATTCTAGATATTACAGTCAAACCTGTCACGGAAGTCGGTATGATGGTTGGCTATAACGATTCCGGATACTTTTCCAAGGTATTTAAGCAGTATACCAGTTGGAGTCCAAGTGAATACAGAAAGAGAAAAACCTAAAGATTTTCCCTGCCGATAGTAAAAATATTTCAGGCAGCAAAACTTCAAACCTTCTAAAATGATACCATGATCAAATATCAATCAAAGGATTTTAGGGGGATAAACATATGGAATATTACAGAGAGCAGCCAAGAGAAATTCCGGTGAAGGAGAATGTGGATGTTCTTGTTGTCGGTGGAGGACCCGCAGGATTTTCTGCTGCGGTGAGTGCGGCAAGGAAGGGTGTTAAAACCATGCTGATCGAGCAATCTGGTTCAGTAGGAGGTGTTGCTACTACCGGAGTGATGAGCCACTGGACGGGGGAGACCCAGGGCGGATTCTATGAAGAGCTGTTGGAGAGGTCCAACCCCTCGGAAAAGGAACCTCACAAAAGGAAAACCATTCATACGGAAAGGCTAAAGACCGTAATGCTGGAGATGCTCCAGGAAACCGGTGTACAGCTCCAACTGTATACCTTTGCCTGCGAAGCCATCATGGATGGAGATAAAATACGCGGAGTTATAACTGAGAGCAAATCCGGCAGGGAAGCGATCATGGCCAAAGTGGTGATTGATGCCTCCGGTGACGGAGACATTGCAGCCAGGGCGGGCGTACAATACTTTAAAGGCAGGGAGTATGATGGGAAGATGCAGCCCATGACCCTGATGCTCCGGGTAGCGGGTGTGGACACCGCAAAAGTAACCTATGTACACGGCTTTGAAGATACCTATGATTTACCGGAAGGAGATATCCAGTCCCTGGCAAGAAAGCATATACCGTATCCGGCAGGTCATGTGTTGATTTACCCTTCTTCTTTTCCCGGAACTGTAACACTCAATATGACCAATTGTATCCAGGTGGACGGCTGTAAGGCGGAAGATCTGACATGGGCGGAAGTGGTATGTAGAAGTCAGATTGCCCCGATTATTGATTTCTTAAGAAAATTCGTACCGGGCTTTGAAAACTGTTATATCGTCAGTTCTGCTTCTCAAATCGGAGTTCGCGAAACAAGACACTTTATTGGGGAGAAAACCCTCACGGAACAGGATGTCATGGCAGCAAGGATCTTTGACGACTGGGCCGTTGCAAAAGTTCATTTCAACTTTGATGTGCATAACCTCTCCGGGGCAGGCTTGGATGAGACCGGCGTGCAGAAGCACTTCAAACAAAACAAGCACTACACCATACCCTATGGCTGCTTTATTCCCAGGAAAATCGAGCAGTTGATGCTGGCAGGCAGAAATATTTCCGGGACCCACATGGCGCATTCCAGCTACAGGGTCATGCCCATTTGTGCCAATATGGGCCAATCCGTAGGAATCGCAGCTGCCATGTGCGTGCAAAGGGGTGTAGCACCTAGAAACTTGAATGTGGCTGATTTGCAAAATGAGTTAACAGCACTGGGGATCGAGCCATAGAAAGAGGGAATATTATATAGGGCGAATTTATTTTCGCCCTTATTCCTTTTAACTACTTAACTACTGCATTACCTGCAGAAGGCTTTTTATAAACGGTAGATGCTTACTGTACGTATCAAGTAAAAAATATTTTATGTTTCTCTAATAATTTTACCGGTTTCCGAAAGCTCATAGCCACCGATTCCCGCAAGCTCCATTTTAAATTCCTGGGAGCGGAGAATTTCAACGATGGCCTCAAAAGGCGGTTTGTCCATGTCCTCTTTTTTGATCACCAGTTCGTAGCGTTCCTTTTGCAAAGGGATAAAGTCAATGCCTTGAACCTGTAAACCTGTTTTCTCATTGCCTAGGGCAAAATCTGCTCCACCCCGGGCTACCGTACTGGCGACAGCCAGGTGGGAGAGGCATTCTCTGGAATACCCCTGGATGCTTTTGCCCGGGATGCCCAGCAAGCGCAGGTGTTCATCCAGAAGAATCCGTGTACCACTGCCTTTCTCCCGGTTTATCATGGTAATGTCCGGTCTTTTTAGGTCTTCCCAGTCTTTAATTCCTTTGGGATTTCCCTTTGCAACATAAAATCCCTGCATCCGGCTGGCCAGATGAATGATGACTGCAGGGATGCCGGGAAGCATTCTTCGTACATAGGGAATATTGTACCGGCCTGTATCTCCATCCCAGAGATGCGCTGTTGCCAACTGCACATCTCCCTGGTATAGTGCGTATAATCCGTTATAGCTGCCTACATAGGATCGCAAGGTGCGGACTCCCTTCGGGTGCTGCTCCAGGTAACGGGACAAAATGTCCAGGAGAACATCCTGACCACAGATGACAAAACCCTTTTCGGCAGGAAATTCCTCATAATTCAGTGGATTTGTCTTTGCAAGGAGAAGAGAGTTTATATCCGAGGTAGAGTGGGCGCCGGTTTTCCTGTTCTTCGTCCGATTCTTATATTCTTCCACGTATTTTACATCCACCCGGACTTTTTTGCCTACTCGATAACCGCTTAATTCCCCTCGTTTGATTAATTCATATACAGTATTTTTAGTTATTTTTAATATATCGGCAACTTCCTGAGGGGTTAGGGGGATATTTTCTTCCATATGCACCACCCTTTCGATAGGATAAGCTATCCCTTTCCTCTACTATAACAAATGATTTGCAACATATGCAAGAGTGAAATGATATAATTTCACTTGTGCTGCAGAGGAGAAAATGGGTATTTTCGATATATAGCCAAAAATCAGAGTTTGAATTGATAAATAGTGCACAAAAAATAATGCACTAAAGGAGATTTTCTTAGTAAATTGCAGGATTATAAATAAAATATTTCAAATATGTTGATTTTTGTGCAAACTGCTACTATAATATAAAATAACAAAACATAACAAAACATTATATACCCTTCTCAAACGAAATGCCACGTATTGCTTTGTTTTGCCTGGTATGCAAACAGAGCCGCATGCGTTTACATCCCGTTTCATAGGGATGTTTCCACGGTGTTTTGTTTTTTTATTTTCATTACGCACTTTACATCCAAATATTGCAGCTATCGGTTTGCTTTCCTGAGGCTAGGGGAACAGACCGTTTCAAAAAGGAGTCATCCGTGTTTCTTTCAATTGCCAACACTTTTGAAACCATGGGGTAGCACCGTATTCAATATAAAATGCAGAAGGAATTGGGGGGATTTCCATGAAAAGAAACAAGCAGCTCCTGTTAATTTTGCTGCTGTGTGCATTTGCCGTGCTGACCTTCGGATGCAGTAAAACGGAAGTAGTGGGACCGGTATCAGCCGCCGTGACAACACCGGATGAAAAACCGGTTTCCTTAACCATATCGGCGGCTGCCAGCCTGAAAGATGCCATGGAAGAGATAAAGCAGCTTTATAGTAAGGAAAAAGCCAATGTTACCATAACCTATAACTTTGGTGCGTCCGGTTCACTGCAGCAGCAGATTGAGCAGGGGGCGCCGGCGGATATCTTTATGTCGGCGGCAGCAAAGCAGATGGATGCCCTAAAGCAGAAAAGCCTGTTACTGGACGATACCATCCTGAATCTGCTGGAAAACAAGGTTGTACTTGTGACTCCAAAGAATGCCGCCCTGGTAAAGGATTTCAAAGATATAGGGGAGGATGCGGTCCGAAAGGTTGCATTGGGTGAGCCGAAAAGTGTCCCTGTGGGTCAGTACTCGGAAGAAATCATCAGTTTTCTGGGAATCAAGGACAAAGTGCAGTCAAAGGTCGTATATGCGAAAGATGTACGCGAGGTGTTAACCTGGGTGGAAACAGGGAACGTAGATGCGGGGATTGTGTATGAAACCGATGCGAAAATATCAGACCAGGTAAAGGTTGTTGCTTATGCCCCGGAAAAATCCCATGCTCCGGTTATTTATCCCGCGGCAGTATTGAAGGATAGCCGGAATGCGGAAGCTGCAAAAGCATTCCTGGCCTACTTATCGGGCGATACTGCAAAAGCTGTGTTTGAAAAGTTTGGTTTCAGCAGAGCAAAGTAAATGAGTTAACCTTCACCCCTGGCCCCTCTCCCCAAATCGGCCTATGCATTACCCACATCGTTGGAAGAGACTGTAATAAGTGTTGAAGCACCCATCCACCGCGGGTTA
>ENA-OFCE01000659-OFCE01000659.1-metagenomes-genome-assembly--contig:-NODE-659-length-21476-cov-6.178610_pt1 | contig 21476 bp, 28 predicted proteins | sample MGYA00153388_OFCE01 | MGnify analysis MGYA00153388
GCATCCTAGGCGACGCAATTTTTTCAGGAGAAGGAACAAAAATGGCAGAACTCACGATCAGCCCGGACGAGATCCGTGACGCACTCAAGGATTTCGTCAAGGCGTACGAGCCCGGCAAAGCATCCAAGGCCGAGATCGGTCACGTCATCGACGCGGCTGACGGTATCGCTCATGTCGAGGGGCTGCCCGGCGTGATGGCCAATGAGCTCATCAAGTTCGCCGACGGCACGCTGGGTCTCGCCCAGAACCTCGATGAGAACGAGATCGGTGTCGTCGTGCTCGGCGAGTTCGCCGGGGTCGAAGAGGGCATGGAGGTCACCCGCACGGGCGAGGTCCTGTCTGTTCCCGTGGGTGACGCGTTCCTCGGTCGCGTCGTCGACCCGCTGGGTGCCCCCATGGACGGTTTGGGCGAGATCGTCGCGGAAGGCCGTCGCGCACTCGAGCTGCAGGCACCCGGCGTGATGCAGCGCAAGAGCGTGCTTTTGCCGGAGCCGCTGGAGCCGATCATCGAGATCACGTCGCCCTGGCGCGCCTGCACGCTCACGCCGCGCAGCACCTCGTTGTCGCCGAAACGCTTGTGGATGCCTACGGCCTGCAACAGCCAGTCGATATCGGGGTTGTCGGGGCCGGTCATGCGCTCAGCAACTTGCCGGTGCGGGCCAGCGACGTGCCGGCGATCTTGGCCAGCCGCTTGCCCGGCGTGGCCCAGCGTGTGGCGATGCGGGCGTAGAGCACGCCGGCAGACTCCGAGCGGATCGGGATCACCTCGCCACTGTCGATATCGACGACATCGGCCACCACCGTTCCCGCGGGCACCCACGCGCCGGGCTCCAGGTGAAACACCACCACGCCGGCGCGCGGTGCGGTGATGGGCTCGCTGCCAGCCAGCGGCGTCGGCTGGCACAGGGCGTCCGGCAGTGGCTGCGCACTGCCCGCGACGATGCCGCGCCGACGCAGGAACTCGATGATGGCGGTGGCGTCCTGGCGGGCCAAGGCGTGGTCGGTGTCGGCCTCGCCGCGCAATTCGACCGTCGCGCAGAAGCACGCCAGCGGCACCGGGTGCGGCGCGAACTGCTGCTGCACCTTCAGCCAGGGGCTGCTGCAGGCCTCGTCGAAGGGCGAATCGCCCGACTCGGTGGCCAGCAGGACGGCCCGTGCGCCCAATAGCGCGCCGAGCTCGGCGCACAGGTCGGCCTGCGGCGTCAGGCCGTAGAGATGCATGACGGCTTGCGAGTCGCAATGCAGGTCCAGCACCACGTCGCTGTCGATGGCCAGTTGCACCAGCTTGTTCTTCAGGTCCTGCGCCGGGTGGCTGGCCGTGAGGGCCGCCGCAGCGTCACGCAGGGCCACGCGCACTGCCAGCACATTGGCTTGCGCATCGTCGCCCAGGCGACCCTGCAGAGCCGCACAGGCGGCCTGCGCCAGGTCAGGGTGATTGCGGTTGAAGTTGACACCGTCGCGCGCATCGAAGCGGCCCTGGTGCTGCCCGTTCACGTGCTGCGCCAGGCCGATGGGGTTGGCATAGGGCACCAGCTGCACCTCGCCCAGCAACTGGCCGGCGGCCTCCAGCGCCAGGAGCTGCTGGCGCAGCGCCTGCGCCACCAGGAGGCCCGGCACCTCGTCGGCATGCAGCGCTGCCTGGATGGTGGCGCGTGGGCGCGCACCCGGCGTGCCGAAGCGCAACACGTTCAAGCTGTGGCGGTGGCCAGGCGTGACGCCTTGGAGGTCTAGGGTCTGGACATGCATGGGGACGCTTGAAACCTGGAAGGCGCTCAGCCGGGCCGCGCCGGGCGGGGCGCGGTGTCGAGCGAAATTGCGGTGGCACCGGGCCGCCGCTCGGTCTGCAGGTGGCGCAGGAAGCGCCACTCCAGCAGCTTGAAGGCGCCCACCATCGAAAAGGTGAGCGTGAAGTAGATGACCGCCGCGGTGCCGAAGGCCTCGGCCGGCAACAGGTGGTTGGCGTAGACATCGCGGGCCACGCGGGTCACGTCGACGAGCGTGACCGTGCTGGCGATGGCTGTGGCGTGCAACATGCCCACGACCTCGTTGCTGTACTGCGGCAGGGCGCGGCGCAAGGCGCTGGGCAGCAGGATGCGACTGTAGAGCTTGAAGCCCGACAGGCCGTAAGCGCGCGCGGCCTCGACTTCGCCCGAGGGCGTGGCGCGCAGGGCGCCAGCGAAAATCTCGGTGGTGTAGGCGGTGGTGTTCAAGGCGAAGGCCAGCCAGGCGCAGAACCAGGCCTCGCGCAGCAAGGGCCACAGCACGCTTTCGCGCAAAGCTTCGAATTGCGCGAAGCCGTAGTAGACGATGAACAACTGCACCAGCAGCGGCGTGCCACGCAAAACATAGGTGAAGAACCACACCGGCCGCGACAACCAGGCCCGGCTGGACACCCGGGCCACGGCCAGCGGCACCGAGAGCACGAAACCCGTGGCTACGCTGATGAACAGCAGCGTCAGGCAGACCCGCAGCCCGGCCGCGAAGTCGGGCAGGCTTTGCTGGATGACGGGCCAGTCGATCATGGCTCGGCCCTAGAAGGCAATGGCCTTGACGCCCAGGCTGTAACGGCGCTCCAGCCGCGACAGCAGGAAGATCGACACGGTCGTGATCACAAGGTAGATCAGGGCGATGACGACGAAGAAGGTGAACGGCTCGCGCGTGGCCGACGCCGCCAGGTTGGCGCGGTGCACCATGTCGTCCAGCCCGATGATGGACACCAGCGCCGTGGCCTTGACCATCACCAGCCAGTTGTTCGAGAAGCCCGGGATGGCATGGCGCACCATCTGCGGCAGCACGATACGGGTCAGCACCTGCGTCCGGTTCAGTCCGTAGGCCTGCGCAGCTTCGATCTGGCCGCGCGGGATGGCGAGGATGGCGCCTCGAAAGGTCTCGGTGAGGTAGGCGCCGAAGATGAATCCGATGGTCAGCACGCCGGCAGCGAACGGCGGCACGTCGATGTAGCCCCAGCCCTGCGACTCGGCCACCGCGTTCAGCAGAATCTGGCCGCCGTAGAAGACGCCCAGCATCATCACCAGTTCGGGCAGACCGCGGATGAGCGTGGTGTAGGTTCCGGCCAGCCACCGGGCGACACGCGACACCGACAGCTTGGCCACCGCGCCGACCAGCCCGAACAGGCAGGCGATGGCCAGCGAGGCGGCGGCCACACTCAACGTGACCCACAACCCGCCCAGGATCGCCGACAGATAGCCGTGCAGCATGGAGTCAGACGTCGTGCAGCGGGGGCGGGGGCGGGGGCGAAAGCGCGACGCTCAGCTGCCGCCGGACACGTCGAAGTCGAAGTACTTGTCGGCCAAACGCTTGTAGCTGCCATCGACCTTGATGGACTTCAAGGCCTCGTTGACCTTCAAGCGCAACACGTCTTCGCCTTTGCGAAAGGCCACGCCGACCCCGCCGCCGCCACCGTCGAGCCGCACTGTGGGGCCGACCTGGCCGTAGCTTTTACCCTCGGGCTTCTTCAGGAAGGCGTCGGAGGAGACTACCGACGAGCCGAAGCCGATGTCGCCGCGCCCTGCCGCCAGTTCCAGGTAGACATCGGTCTCTTTGGTGACCAGCAACACGCTGCTGTTCTTGTAGTGGTCAGCCACATGTTTCGCCCGCGGGCTGTTTCGCAGCACGATGATTCGCTTGCCCTTGAACGACGTGGCACTGTGGTCCTTGAAGGCGCCCGCCTTGGCCACCCAGCGCGACGGCACGTCGTAGTACGGGTCGCTGAAGTCGGCGGCCTTTCTGCGTTCGTCGCTGATCGTCATCGACGCCACGATCATGTCGAACTTTTTCGCCGACAGCGCCGGCATCATGCCGTCCCATTCCTGCTGCACCAGCGTGCACTCGGCCTTCATGCGCGCGCACAGCGCCAGCGCGATGTCGATGTCGAAGCCGGCCAGCTTGCCGTCGGCACCCATCTTCGAGAACGGCGGGTAGTTGCCTTCCACGCCCACACGCACCTTGGCCCAGCCCGGCGCCTGCGCCTGCGCCAGGGGCGCGGCCAGCAGGCCGGTCGACAAGGCGGCTGCAAGCCACCAGCGGCGGTTGAACATGGGTGCGGCTCCGTGCGTCCAGGGGTTCGGCCCCGATGCACCGGGTTGTACCGCGCACGCACCGTGCTGGGGAGAGGGTCGCGGGCCGGAGGTCGGAGTTCGGCAAGTGCATGTCGCTTGCCCGACGACCGCAGCTCTCGGCAGAGGTCCGGCGCGCTGCCTACAGGGCCAGGAAGTGGGTGCGGTAGTGCACCAGCTCGTCGATCGACTCATGGATGTCGGCCAGCGCGGTGTGGGCCTGCGCCTTCTTGAAGCTGTCCAGCACGCCGGGCTTCCAGCGCCGCGCCAGTTCCTTCAGCGTGCTGACATCCAGGTTGCGGTAGTGGAAAAAGGCCTCGAGCTTGGGCATGGTGCGGGCCAGGAAGCGGCGGTCCTGGCAGATGCTGTTGCCACACATGGGGCTCTTGCCCTTGGGCACGTGGCGCTGCAGGAAGGCGATGACAGCGGCCTCGGCGGCGGCCTCATCGGTCGTCGACGCGCGCACCCGTTCCGTTAGGCCGCTCTTGCCGTGGGTGCCCTTGTTCCACTTGTCCATGGCGTCCAGCGTGGCGTCGCTTTGATGCACCGCATACACCGGCCCTTCCACGCGCACGGTGAGCATCGGGTCGGTCACCACCACGGCAATCTCGATGATGCGATCGGTGTCCGGGTACAGGCCCGTCATCTCGAGATCGATCCAGACCAGGTTCTGGTCGCTGGGTGGCAAGGGGTTGTCGCTCATGGGGGCAAGTGCTTTGAGGGGGTCGTTCCATTCTGGCCCAAGCCTACACTCGTGCTCCATGGATGCTTCGAACGTCACCGCGGCCTTTGCCGCCGTTTTGCTGGCATCGTTGGCCGTGAAGCTGTGGCTGGCCACGCGCCAGATGCGCCATGTGGCTGCGCACCGCACGCGGGTGCCCGCGGCCTTCGTCGGCCATGTCACTCAACAGGCCCATGCCAAGGCTGCCGACTACACCTTGGACAAGGGCCGCCTGGGCCTCGTCGGCGCGGCCTTTGGGTCGGCGTTGCTGCTGGCCTGGACGCTGCTGGGCGGGCTGGACGCGTTGAACATCGCCCTGCGCGATGCCTTGCTACCCGGGTGGGGCCCGATGGCCTACCAGCTGGCCTTGTTGACGGCGTTCGTGGTGATCGGCGGTCTGGTCGAGCTGCCGCTGGACTGGTATTCGACCTTCCGCGTCGAGCAGAAACACGGCTTCAACCGCATGTCGACCCGGCTATGGCTGCTGGACATGCTCAAGGGTGCGGCCGTGGGCCTGGTGCTCGGGCTGCCTTTGGCCGCGCTGGTGTTGTGGATCATGGCCTCTTCCGGGGGTCTGTGGTGGCTGTGGGCCTGGTTCGCCTGGGTGGCCTTCAACCTGGTGATGCTGGTGCTGTACCCCACCGTCATCGCGCCCTTGTTCAACAAGTTTGAACCGCTGCCCGACGAGGCTTTGAAGTCACGCGTGCAGGCGCTCATGCAGCGCTGTGGATTTGCGGCCAAGGGCCTGTTCGTGATGGACGGCAGCAAGCGGTCGGCCCATTCCAATGCCTACTTCACGGGCCTGGGTGCGGCCAAGCGCGTGGTCTTCTACGACACGCTGCTGCAGCGCCTGTCGCCCGCCGAGGTCGAGGCCGTGCTGGCCCACGAACTGGGCCACTTCAAGCACAAGCACGTGCTCAAGCGCATCGCGGGCATCTTCGCCATGAGCCTGGCCGGCCTGGCCCTTTTGGGCTGGCTGGCGGGCCAGAGCAGCTTCTACACTGGCCTGGGCGCAGCACCCAGACTGGACGCACCCAATGACGCGTTGGCCCTGATCCTCTTCATGCTGGTGCTGCCGCCCTTCACTTTCTTCGTGGCCCCGTTCATGGCGCACTTCTCGCGCCGCGACGAGTTCCAGGCCGACGCTTATGCCAGCGCGCAGGCCGACGGCCAGGCACTGGCCAGCGCTTTGCTGAAGCTGAACGAAGACAATGCCGCCACGCTGACGCCGGACCCGGTGTATGTTCGCTTCTACTATTCGCACCCGCCGGCCAGCGAACGGCTGGCTGCTTTGAAAGCCACTCGGCCCATCACCTCATGAATCCACTCGCCCTGTTGCACTGCAAGCCGCTCGAAGGCGAACCGCCGATGGGCGACGAGGAAATCGTGCAGCGACTGGATGCGGCGCCGGGCTGGACACTGACTGGCGGCGCCATCGAGAAGCTCTACAACTTCGCCGACTACCACCGCACGATGGCTTTCGTGAACGCCCTGGCCTGGGTCGCGCACGCCGAGGAACATCACCCCGAGCTGCTGGTCGCGTACAGCCGCTGCACGGTGCGCTTCAACACCCATTCGGTGGGCGGCATCTCGATCAACGACTTCATCTGCGCTGCCAAAGTGGACGCGTTGCTGCCTTGACGGAGGCGTCTCCCCGCGAACCTGGACTGGTGGTGGCCGCGCATGGGCGCCAGGTCATCGTCGAGACGCCCGAGGGCCGGCGCGTGCTGTGCCAGACCCGCGGCAAGAAGAGCGATCTCGTCGTCGGCGACCACGTGCTGTGGATGGCCACCGGCGACGCTGGCGTGGTCGAGCAGCTCGAACCCCGCCGCAACCTGATGTTTCGGCAGGACGAGTGGCGCACCAAGTCCTTCGCCGCCAACCTCGACCTGCTGCTGGTGCTGGTGGCCGGCGAGCCGGTGTTCAGCGAAAGCCAGCTCACGCGCGCGCTGATTGCGGCGCAGGCTGCAGGCATCACGGTTTGCATCGGCCTGAACAAGATCGACCTGCCTGCGGCCGCTGCAGCACGCGCCCGCCTGGCCCCGTACGTGGCCATGGGTGTGCAGGTCATCGAGCTGGCGCTCAAGCACGACGTGGAGGTGGCCCGCGCCACGCTGGAGCCGCTGCTGGCAGGCCGCACGACGTTGGTGCTGGGCGCCAGCGGCATGGGCAAGAGCACGCTGATCAACCTGCTGGTGCCCACCGCGGCGGTGCGTGTGAACGAGATTTCCCAGGCCCTGCAAAGTGGCCGCCACACGACGACGACCACCACGCTGTACTGGCTGGACGAAGCCCGCAGCACGGCGCTGATCGACTCGCCGGGCTTCCAGGAATTCGGCCTGCGCCAGGTCAGCGCCGAGCAGCTGGCCGGCCTGATGCCCGACTACGCCGCCGCGCTGGGCCACTGCCGCTTCTACAACTGCACCCACCGACACGAACCGGGCTGCGGCGTGCGCGATGCCGCAGAGCGTGGCGAGATCAGCCCAACGCGTCAACGCCTGTATGCCGAGCTATTCGAAGAGCTTACGCGCCGCAGCTTCTGAGCAGGACAGTCCGACAGGGCGTGGTTCTTGCCACTTCATGCGCCGGGTGTTGGCACTTACCCGAGCACATTCGCAAGGGACAGCAGCGCCACGAGCAGCATCCACAGCACCACCGAGCGCCAGACCAACCCCACCACGCTTTGCAGGTGGCCCGGCAGCGGCGGCACGCCGGCGGTGGAGCCTTCGGCGCTGGCTGCACCCGGCTCACTGCCAGCGCTGAAGGTCTTGCTGCGGTCCGGCGTCACTCCGGGCGCGGCCACGCCGCCCAATTGAATGCCCACGGCACCGGCCGCGGCGGCCAGGATCACGCCCTCGTTCGGTTGCATCCACAGGTTCGCGTCGCGGCGCCAGCTGGCCACCGACTCCTCGAAATTGCCGACCACCGCGAAGCCGAATGCCGTCATGCGGGCCGGGACGTGGTCGATCAGCGCAAACAACTTTCGCGACAAGGCGAGCAAGGCCTCGTTGGGCGGGGTGTCCAGCGTGCGCAGGCGGTAAGCCCAGAATCGGCTGGAAAACTCGGCCATGCGGTACAGCACCGCGCCCATCGGGCCCAGGCCCAGCGCCGACAACACCACGAACCAGAAGAACACGCCGAAGACATGCCGGTGGGCTGCCAACAGCGCATGTTCGATCACCTGCCGCAGCACCTCGGTGCGTGGCAGTTCACTGACATCGAGATGGCGCCATTCGCCCAGCAGCCGGCGCGCCCGTTCTTCATCACCCCGGTCCAGCGCGTCGCGTATGTCGGTGTAGTAGTGGCTGAACTGCCGAAAGCCCAACGTGAGGTAGAGCACGCCCACGTCGAAGACCAGCGCCAGCAACAGGCTGTAGTGCGCCACACCCCAATAGGCGCCCGCCACCAGCAGTGACGGCACCAGCACCGACACGCACCAGACCACCCCCGTGTGATGGGGCTTGCCCGCGTCGAAGTTCCGACCCGTCCAGCGCACCCAGCTGAAGAGCACGTCGTGCACCGCGTTCAACCGAGGCAGCGGCTTGAGCTGCTCGAGCAGCAAGGCAAACAGGACGGCAAAGAAACTCATGGCACACCATCATAGCGACGCCGATCACTGCGGCGCGCCGGTGGCTCCGCTTGACGGCCATGCGGCACGATCAGCGCGCGAGAAAGCTATACAGGTTGCGCAGCATGGCCGCCGTGGCACCCCAGATGAAGTACTCCCGAGGGCTGCCGTCTGCAGCCATGCCGTGCCATGGCATCGACAGGAACTGGCGCTGTCTGCCGTCGTGATCGAAAAGGTGACGGCGGTGGTGGGCAGGCGTCATCAGGTATTGCAGCGGCACTTCGAAGGCTTCGGCGACCTCGAAGGCGTCGAGCGACAAGACCAGCGGGGGGTGCACGAGCGCCACCACCGGGGTGACGACGTAACCTGTGACCGTGGTGTAGTTGTGCAGGCAGCCGATCACCTGCACCTGTGAGCGCGGCAGGCCGACCTCTTCTTCTGTCTCACGCAAGGCCGTGGCCGCCGCGTCGACGTCGGCGGGTTCGCTGCGCCCCCCCGGGAAGCTGATCTGGCCGGCGTGGTCGCGCAGGTGGTCTGTGCGTTGGGTCAGCAGCACGTGCAGGCCGTCGTCGCGCTGCACCAGAGCCACCAGCACAGCGGCCGAGCGAGTCTCACGATCGGGCAGCATGCCACCACCATCGCCGGAAAACTCAGGCGGGCTGGCAGTCCCCTGCCGGAACCGATCGCGCAACATCGTGGCGGTCAGGCACGAAGCCGGCACGGCGGGCAGGTGGGTGTCGATGCCCACGACCGGCACCGAGCGGGGGTCGAGGGTGCGTGGGGACATCGGGATCACGACCTGCGCTTTTGACTCGGCCGGCTGCGCCGGGTCTCGTCGAAAGCTGGCTTCGCGCTGGCGCGCGACCTGAGGCTTGCGCCGCAGGCTGACCGTGGTCAGGCCAGCTTTTCCTTGATCCGGGCCGACTTGCCGCTGCGCTGGCGCAGGTAATACAGCTTGGCGCGGCGCACGTCGCCACGGCGCTTGACCTCGACGCTGGCGATCAGGGGGCTGTAGGTCTGAAACGTGCGCTCAACGCCTTCACCGCTGGACACCTTGCGCACGATGAAGCTGCTGTTCAGCCCGCGGTTGCGCTTGGCGATGACCACACCTTCGTAAGCCTGCACGCGCTTGCGTGTGCCTTCGACGACGTTGACGTTGACGATCACGGTGTCACCTGGGGCAAACGCAGGAATAGTGCGGTTGAGCCGAGTGATCTCTTCCTGTTCGAGGATGGCAATAAGGTTCAAGGGATTCTCCGTACGATCATGTCGCGGGCGATTGTAAAAATTCTGGTGCCCGGCAGAGGATCGAAAAGCCTTCGATTATAGCTCGACGCCGCCCAGGAACTTCTCGTCTGCAGGGGTCAGCCGTCCTGCAGCACGGGCTGCCGCGATGAGGTCCGGGCGGCGGCGTGCCGTGATTTCCAGCGAACGCTGCCGCCGCCAAACGGCCACTTGCGCATGGTGACCCGACAGCAGCACGGGCGGCACCGACCGTTCGAAACCGTCGATGCCGAGCAACTCGGGCCGGCTGTATTGCGGGCCCTCGAGCAGCCCGTCGGAAAAGCTGTCCTGCTGGTGCGAGGGCGCACTGAGCACACCCGCTTGCAAGCGCGCCATCGCGTCCAGCAAGGCCAGGGCTGGCAACTCGCCCCCTGAAAGTACGAAGTCGCCCAGGCTCAACTCGTGGGTCACGTGGCGGTCCAGCACGCGCTGGTCGATGCCCTCGTATCGACCGCACAGCATCACCGCACCGGCACCGTGGGCGAACTGCCGCACCAGCGACTGGTCCATGCGCTGGCCGGTCGGTGTGAAGTGAATCACCGCGGGGGGCGGACTGCCGCGGTCGACGGCGATGGCCTCCAGCGCGCGCAACAGCGGCTCGGCCAGCATCACCATGCCGGGGCCGCCGCCGTAAGGCCGGTCGTCGACGCGTCGGTAAGTGTCGTCGGCGAAGTCGCGCAGCAGCCACAGGCGCACGTCGATGCCGTCCGGGCCGAAGGCGCGGCGCGTGATGCCCTGCGTCAGGTGCGGCGCGAAGAGTTCCGGGAACAGCGTGACGATATCGAAGCGCATGGGCCTGGCGCGCTCAGTAATCCGCTTCCCAATCGACGGTGATGACGCGACCGACCTTGTCGACAGCGTCGACATAGGCCGCGACGAACGGGATCAGGCATTCCTCGGCGGCGTCTTGCGGCGGCAGGATGCGCAGCACGCAGTGCGGGCCGGTTTCGATGAGTCCGACCACCCGGCCCAGGGCCAGCCCGGCGCGGTTCACGACCGACAGGCCGATCAAGTCGACCCAGTAAAACTCGTCTTCGTCGCGGACGGCCGGGAAAGCGGCTCGCGATACGAACACGCGGGCGCCGGCCAGGGCTTGCGCCTGGTCGCGGTCGCCCATACCCTCCACGCTGGCCACAACGGAGTCACCCTGGCCGCGCGCTCGAGACACATGCAATTCGGGCGGCAAGGCTTGCAGGGGCCGCGCGCCTGGTGGGCGGGGCTGGTCGTTGGCTTGCAGGAACCACTGCGTGCTGGTGAAAAGCACTTCGGCACCCGACGAGAAGGGCTTGACACGGATCTCGCCCTTCACGCCCCAGGAACCGATGATGCGGCCCACCTCGACCGCATCGGCGGGCATGCCTACACCGTCGGGGCCCGACGCCGAAGGCGGCGCCACGGGAGGGTGAGACACCGTGCCCACCCTGCCCGGCATCAGGCCGCCTTGCGGGCCTGGTCGACCAGGCGCTCGACGGTCGGCGACAGCCGCGCGCCGACGCCGGTCCAATGGGACACGCGGTCCAGCGCCAAGCGCAGGGGCTGTTCGCCACCCGCTGCCATGGGGTTGTAGAAACCCACGCGCTCGATGAAGCGGCCGTCACGGCGCTCACGGGCGTCGGCCACGACGATGTTGTAGAACGGACGCTTCTTTGCGCCACCACGAGCCAGCCGGATCACGACCATGTTGAAATTTCCTCAGGAACTCTGGGCCGGCGGACACACCACGGGAGACACACCGGGCGGACCACCGAAAAGGCCGACTCCTGGCGCTTGAACGCCCTCGTCGGCCGCGGCCGGCGCCGTAGATACGCCCGAAGTGTTGCCACCATCAAGCCGGCGCCGCAAACCCAGCATTATAAACTGCAACGAACCGCGTTCCGCCACCTTGCATGAACACTGCCGTCATCGCCAGCCGCCTACCCCGCCATCCCGGTTGCGACCGCCACAGGCCGGCGGGGACATCACGCACCCGGGCACCCGTTTGAGCACCCACTACCGGTCCAAGACGGTGGCTGCGTGGCTGGCGCTGCTGCTGGGCAGCCTGGGCCTGCACCGGCTGTACTTGCGCGGCTTTGGCGACTGGCTGGGTTGGTTGCATCCCCTGCCCACCGCCGTGGGTCTGTTGGGCCTGCACCGGCTGCGCAGCCTGGGCCAGGACGACATGCTGGCCTGGGCGCTCATCCCCGTGCTGGGCCTGATGATCTCCCAGGCCATGCTGCTGGCCATCGTCTATGCGCTGACGCCCGACGAGCGCTGGGACGCGCGCCACAACCCGGGGCAGCCCGTCACCGCCACGACCTGGGGGCCGGTGTTCGCCGCCGTGCTGGGCCTGCTGGTAGGCGGCGGGGTGCTGATGGGCACCATCGCTTACGGCGGGCAGAAATTCTTCGAGTGGCAGTTGCAGGACTCCCGGGCAGTCCCGTTGCGGCCCTGAATCGCGCGGTCAGGTGCCGCCGATGAGCCCGACCCGTTGCAGGCCGGCTCGCGTGTGGCGCCTCAAGGAAGCTTCTCGATGGCCTGGTCGACCACGCGCTCGCGCCAATCGCGCAGCCGGCCCAGGCGTGGGTGCATGAGGTCGGGCGCGATTTGTGCCAGGGGCTCGAGCACGAAGGCCCGCTGGTGCAATCGCGGGTGCGGCAACGTCAGCGCGGGATCGTCGAATTCGCGCTGGCCGAACAGAAGCAGGTCCAGGTCCAGCGTCCGGGGGGCGTTGGGGTAGGGACGTTGCCGGCCGTGGTCGGCCTCTATGGCCTGCAGCGCCTTCAACAAATCCAGCGGCCCCAGCGTGGTGCGCAGTTCGACCACCGCGTTGAGGTAATCCGGACCCGTCGCATCGACGGGTGCGGTGCGGTAGAGGCTGGACGTCGCGACCCGCTCGATGGCGGGGTGGCTGTCCAGCGCGTCGAGCGCGGATGCCAGCGCGGCGCGCGCGTCACCCAGGTTGGCACCCAGGCCGACGAACACGCGCTCGGCCGCTGTGCCCGTCTTCCTTGTCATGCAGGCGGGGCGCTTCCACCCGTGCCACCGCCGTCGCCGGCAGGGCGCCGACGGCGGCGGCGTTTGCGACGCGCCGGGGCATCGCCGCCGTCAGCTGGCGCAGTGTCCAGGGCGTCATCGTCGGCGTCATCGGTGGCCGCTGTCGTCGTCGTCGTCGCCGTCGTCATTGTCGTTGTCGCCGGGGCAGAGGACGGCACACGGCGAACCTTGGCCGGCGCACTGGCACGCGCGTCTTCGAGCAAGGCCTCGCGCTCGTCTTCATCGCCCAGGTGGAAGTCTTCCCACCAGTCGGCGAGTTCGGGCGCTACCTCACCCACGTCGGCGCGCAGGCGCAGGAAGTCGTAGCCGGCGCGGAAACGCACCTGTCCCACCAGCGCCGCGGCCGAACTGGGGGTGCGGCGATCGAAGCGCGGCTGCATCAACCAGACCTCGCGCATGTCTGCGGCCAGCTTGCCGCGGCCGGAAATGTCGCCGATGCGCGCGTCGAACACGGCGTCCACGGCCTGCTGCAACGCCGGGTACGGTGGCTCGCCGGCGGCGAGCAGCGACTTCCAGCGCACCTGCACTTCGCTCCAGAGCATGCAGGCCAGCATGAAGCTGGGCACCACGGCGCGGCCCTCTTCGACGCGTCGGTCGGTGTCCTGCAGCGCGAGGCGCACGAACTCCTGGTGCTGCGGGTTCGGCTGCGACGGCGCCAGCACGGCATCCAGCACCGGGAACACGCCCTTGTCCAGCCCTTGCTTCTTCAATTCGGCCAGGCTGGCCAGGGCATGCCCGGTCTGCAGCAGCTTGACCATCTCGTCGAACAGGCGTGACTGCGGTACGTTGGCCAGCAGTGCGGCCATCTCGCGAATCGGCTTGCGGCTGGCGGGCTCGATCTCGAAGCCCAGCTTGGCCGCGAAGCGCACGGCCCGCACGATGCGCACCGGGTCTTCGCGGTAGCGCGTCTGCGGGTCACCGATCATGCGCAGCACGCGGGCGCGGGCGTCGCCGATGCCGCAGTGGTAGTCCACCACCGTATGCGTCAGCGGGTCGTAGTACATGGCGTTGATGGTGTAGTCGCGCCGCGCCGCGTCCTCGATCTGCGGGCCCCAGACGTTGTCGCGCAAGACCCGGCCGCTGGCATCGACCACGTGGGTCTTGTCCTGTGACGGCCCACGCGCAGCCTTGCCGGGTGCCACTTCCTGGTCGGCCGCAGCCGGGTCCAGGTACGCACGGAAGGTCGAGACCTCGATCGTCTCGTGCTCGCGGCCGCGGCCGAAGACCACGTGCACCAGACGGAAGCGGCGGCCGATGATGAAAGCGCGGCGGAAGTGCGATTTCACCTGCTCGGGCGTGGCATCGGTGGCCACGTCCCAGTCCTTGGGCCGCAGCCCGACCAGCAGGTCACGCACGGCGCCACCGACGATGTAGGCCTCGTGCCCTGCGTCCTGCAGCGTCTTCACCACGCGCACCGCGTTCGCGTCGAGCAGGCTGGCATCGATGCGGTGTTCGGCTTGCGGCACCTCGACCCGCGCGCCCAGCGGCACCACGGGAACAGGTGCTTGCGCCGGCGCACGGTCTACGGGCGTTCCCTTGCCCAGCAGGCGGTCGATGAATTTCTTGATCATGGGTGAAATAGGTTCAGTACGGGCCAATGCCGCTCTTGCGCGACGCGCAGGAGCGAGGCGCCCGGGTTGGTGGCCACGGGATGACTCACGTGGTCCAGCAGCGGCAGGTCGTTGATGGAATCACTGTAGAAGGTGCTGCGTTCGAAGCTGGCAAGTGTCTGGCCACGCCCGGCCAGCCACGCCAGCACGCGTTCGATCTTGCCTTCGCGAAAGGCCGGCGTGCCCTGGATGGCGCCGGTGGCGCGGCCCTGGTCGTCGCGCGCCAGGTCGGTCGCGATGAGCACATCGACGCCGAACAACCGGGCGATGGGCCGGGTGACAAAGTCGTTGGTGGCCGTGACGATGGCGATCAGGTCGCCGGCGGTCTGGTGCTGCCGCACCAACGCCAAGGCGGCCGGGTGCAACTGCGGCTGCATGACTTCGCGGACAAAGCGCTGCATGGCCTCGTCCAGGTCGCGCGGGCTGCGGTCACGCCAGGGGGCACTGGCAAAGTCCACGTAAGCCGTCATGTCCAGCCGGCCGGCCTGGTAGTCGGCATAGAACTGGTCGTTGCGGCGCTTGTGATCGGCCGCATCGGCCCAGCCCAGGCCGATGACGAAGTCGCCGAAGGCGTGGTCGGAATCGGTCGGCAGCAGGGTGCCGTCCAGGTCGAAGAGCGTGAGCTTCATGGCGTGGCGGCCCGCTCTGGCGGGTGGGCGTTTTCGACGGCGGGCGCGCCAGGTGCCTCGGCCAGCATGCGGCGCAACAGCGGCACCGTGACGGGCCGGCCCAGCGACAACGCGAACTCGTCGAGGCGGTCAAACAGCGGCATCAGGTGCGCCAGGTCGCGCGGAAAACGCGTCAACAAGTAGTCCATCACCTCATCGGGGAGTTCAAATCCGCGGCGTTCGGCCTCGCGATGCAAGGCAGCGCGGGTGTGCTCGTCAGGCAGCGGCTGCAGGGCGAGCACGTTGCCCCAGCCCAGGCGTGTGCGCAGGTCCTCGCGCAGAGCCAGGTCCACCGGGGGCACGCGCCCAGCCGCCGCCACCTGCACGCCGTGGGTAGCGGCTTCGACGAACAGCGCGAAGGCCGCCTGCTGTTCGGCGGCCTGCAGCCGGTCGCAGCCGTCGATGACCACCAGCGCCCAGCCGGGCTGCAAAGCCCAGGGAAGTGACAGGCCGGCAGCGAACCACCCTACCTGCTGCCCCCCCACATGGCACTGCTGCGCCAGGGCGTGCAGCAGATGGGTCTTGCCGCTGCCCGCCGGGCCCCACAGGTACACCGGGGCGGCAGGAAGAACCAAGCCGCGCAACAGTTCGACCGCTGCGGAGTTGAGCCCCGGCTCGAAGTTGCCGAAGCTGCGCAGGGGCGCAGGGCCGAGTGGCAGCGGGATCTGCTTCATGGCGTCAATGCAAGCCGCCACGCTGCCGCCACTGGTCAAGCTGGCGGCGCAGCGCCGGCGCATCGGCTGCCTGGGGGGTCTGGGCCAGATAGCGCTCCAGGTCGGCGGCTGCCCGCTCGGTGCGGCCCAATTGCGCCAGCGCCAGTCCGCGGTCACGGCGCTCTTCCCAGGCTTGCGGCAGAAGAATCACCAGCCGGCTCTGCACTGCGGCAAGGCGTGGCCAGTCGGCCGCCTGACGGTAAATTTCCTTCAGGTTACGCAACAACCGCGCCAACACGTCGCGCGGCGCGGCGGCTTGCAGCACCAGGCTCAACGGCATGTCTTCATCGTCCACGAATCGCGGCATTTGCCCCAGGTAGGGTGCCAGCCGCTCATGCAGCTGGTCGCGCGACAGCGAGTGACCGCTGCACGGGTCCAGCACCACCTCGCCACGCGGCATGGCCAGCTTGACCAGGAAATGCCCGGGGAAGGACACCCCGTAAGCACGCAGACCAAGCTGGGTGGCCAGTTCCACGAACAAAAGCGCCAGGGTGATGGGAATGCCACGGCGGGTGGACAGCACCTCGTGCAGAAAGCTGTTGCGCCGGTCGTAGTAATCGTTGACGTTGCCGGAAAATCCCAACTCGTGGAAAAAGTAGGCGTGCAGCAGGCGCAAGCGCTGCAGGGCCGCGGCATCGGCCGGAATCCGCCGGCGCAACTTGTCGGCCAGTGTGTCGATGTCGGCCAACACGCCCTGCGGGTCCAGCTGACTGTGTTCGTCCTGCGCCACCGAGACAGCCGCCTCGACCAGCGGAAATCCGTCGTCTTCGGCCACCAAGGTGGCGAAATAGTCCAGCGCGGTGGGCGCTTCCAGGTTCAAGGGTCCACCCATTTGCAGCAGTTTAGGTCAGCCCACGCGCGCCAAGTCGCGGGGCCGCAGGCCCAGCGCCAGCAGCGCCAGGAAGTACAGCAAGGCGACTCCGGCCAACACGCCCGCGACACCAGCCGCGCGCACGGCCCACGTGGCTTGCAGCGCGATCCAATCGATCTTCCAGCCGGCCCAGGCCAGCGCGGCCGCCAGCATCAGATTGGCCAGCACGACCTGCCCCGCGAACCGGCGCCAGCCCGGCCGAGGCCTGTACACGCCCAGTCGCAGCAACCCGACCAGCAGGAAGCCGGCATTGAACAGAGCCCCCAGCCCGATCGACAAGGCCAGCCCGGCGTGACCCAACCACGGCACCAGCACCAGATTCAGGGCCTGCGTGGCCACCAGGATGCCGATAGCAATTTTGACCGGCGTGCGCACGTCCAGGCGCGCGTAATAGGCGGGGGCCAGGATCTTGATGGCGATGAGCCCGAGCAAGCCCGCGCCGTAGCCGCGCAGTGCCAGCACCGTCATCGCCACATCACGTTCGGTGAAGGCCCCGTAGTGGTACAGCACCGACACCAGCGCAGTCGGGAAGAGCAGCAGCGCCATCGCACAAGGCAAGGCCAGCAGCACCACCAGCCTCAAGCCCCAATCGAGCATGCCGGAATAGGCTTGTGCGTCCTGACGGCCCTGCGCAGCAGCCAATTGGGGAAGCATCACGACACCCAGGGCCACGCCCAGCAAGGCGGTCGGGAACTCCATCAGCCGGTCGGCATACGTGAGCCACGACACCGACCCGACCGCCAGGTGCGAAGCGATCTGCGTGTTGATGATGAGCGAGACCTGTGCCACCGACACGCCCAGCAGAGCCGGCGCCATCTGCCCCAGCATCAAGCGCATGCCCGGATGCCGCCAAGCCTGGGCCACGCCTGCCGGCGCCAGCGCGACACGCGGCAGTTTGCCGATGGCCGCCAGGGCGGGAACCTGCACCGCCGCCTGCAATACGCCGCCCAGCATCACCCCCATGCCCAGCGCAAAGATCGGGTCGTAGCCCGCCGCCGCGAGCCGCGGCCCGCCCCACCACGCGGCTGCAATGACGCTGAGGTTCAACAGCACGGGCGTCACCGCCGGGACGGCAAATTTGCGCCAGGTGTTCAGGATGCCGGCCGAAAAAGCCACCAGTGACATGAAGCCGATGTAGGGAAACATCCAACGCGTCAACAGCACGGCGGTGTCGAATTCCTGCAACGCCGACCCCATCGTCCAGACGAGGACGGGCGCGCCGATCACTCCCAGCGCACAGACCAGAAGCAACACCCAGACCAGCGCCGTGGCCACGGCGTCGACGAGTTGTTGCGTGGAGTCGTCGCCGTCGCGAGCGCGCGAGGCCGCCAGCACGGGCACGAAGGCTTGAGAGAAGGCCCCTTCGGCAAATAGGCGCCTGAAAAGGTTGGGGATGCGGAAAGCGACGTTGAAGGCATCGGTGGCCGCACTGGCACCAAAGGTGGCGGCAATGAGTTGCTCGCGTGCCAGCCCCGTCACGCGGGATACCAGGGTCAGCAGGGAAACGGTGGAGGCGGCCTTGAACAGGTTCACGTCGTTGGGCGCCGGCAGGCGCGCCGCCCGCATGAGTCAAGCTCTCAAGTATAGGCAAGGCTGATTGATGGCTGACTGATGGGTGACTGACGGCTTGGCGACAGGGCCCGGGCCCTGCTACACTCGATCCTCTTTGTCCCTTCTGAACCAAACAAACCCCCAGCATGGCCACCTCGACCAAAGCCAAGAAGAAAATCGTCCGCCTCGCCTCGGGCCGAAAGCGCGCGCGTCAGGACGTGGTCCTGAATGCCGCTAACACGTCGCTGCGCTCGCGCTTCCGCACGGTCGTGAAGAACGTCATCAAGGCCGTGAGCGGTGGTGACAAGGCCAAGGCTGCCGAGACATTCAAGTCCGCACAAAGCGTGATCGATTCCGTCGCCGACAAGGGCGTGTTCCACAAGAACAAGGCGGCCCGTTTGAAAAGCCGGTTGTCTGCCAGGGTGAAGGCACTGGCTCTCTCCGCCTGACCTGATCCGCAACTCCGGAAAAAGCCCGCTGCAGCGGGCTTTTTTATGTCTAGGCCCCTGGCAGACGGTGAACTCAGAAGAGCTGAGTTCCGGGCAGATTGGGCAGATTGGGCAGATCTGGCAGATCAGCTTCATCGAGCAACAGGCGAGCCTCGGCCACGCGCAGGTTGTTGTCGCGCGCAAAGTTCATGACGAAATCCCAGGCCATGGGTTCGAGTCCCTTCAAGGCGTCGCTGACGATGACGCACTTCACCCCGTCAATCACCTGGGGGACGCAGTACGGCGAATAGCCGATGAATGCACCTATGCCGCCTGCACCGCCGCCCGGGCGGAAGCACGACATCGCCCCGGCCAGACGCTCGGACCAGTCGCTGGGTCGAAACGTTCGCCCGTCCTGGGTGACGCCCTGAATGAAGAACTGGCGCGGCTTGGGGTTGGTCATCGACTACGACGCCGCCGTGGCGGCGGACCGGAAGGCTTGCAACGGTCTGTGGTGAACGAACGCAACGCTCATTGTGCCTCGTGGTTGCTGCGTCGCAGCATGCATGTTGCCACCTGCAGCGGCGGGGAATGACGGGATGACGACCCTGAGCCTGCGACCTTTAGAATCAATCGCAGCCGCATCGCGACCAAAGCGTCGCCAATCGGTTTGTTTTTTTGGTCAACGAGGCACGACGATGAATGCACCCGACGCCACCGTATTCACCACCCCGACGCGGCCCATGCCGCACGTGCTCAACACCTACGGCCGCTTGCCGATTGCGTTGTCTTATGGCCAGGGCTGCTGGCTTTGGGACACCGAAGGACGAAAGTACCTCGATGGCCTGGGCGGCATCGCCGTCAACACCCTGGGGCACGCCCACCCGAAGCTGGTGCCGGCTCTGCAGGACCAGGTGGCGCGCCTGATTCACACCTCCAATTACTACGAAATTCCACTGCAGGAGCAGCTCGCGGCCAAGCTTTGCGAGATCTCGGGCCTGAGCGGCGCGTTCTTCTGCAACTCGGGGCTCGAAGCCAACGAAGCGGCCTTGAAGATCGCCCGCAAATACGGCCACGACCGCGGCATCGATTTCCCGGAAGTCATCGTCTACGAGCGTGCCTTTCACGGCCGGTCGATCGCCACCTTGTCGGCCACCGGCAACCCCAAGGTCCAGGCGGGCTTCGGGCCGCTGGTGCAAGGCTTTGTGCGGGTGCCGCTGAACGATCTAGGTGCGGTGCAGGAAGTTACGCGCACCCGGCCCAACGTGGTGGCCGTGTTCTTGGAGACCATCCAGGGCGAAGGCGGCGTGAACTCCAGCCGCTGGGAATACCTGCAGGGCTTGCGCCGCTTGTGCGACGAACAGGGTTGGCTGCTGATGCTGGACGAAGTGCAGTGCGGCATCGGCCGCACGGGCAAGTGGTTCGCCCACCAGTGGGCAGGGGTCCAGCCCGACGTGATGCCCCTGGCCAAGGGCCTGGGGTCAGGCGTGCCGATCGGCGCGGTCGTCTGCGGGCCCCGGGCCGTGGGCGTGCTGGGCCCGGGCAACCACGGCACCACCTTCGGCGGCAACCCGCTGGCCATGCGGGCGGGCGTCGAGACGCTGCGCATCATCGAAGAAGACGGCTTGATGGGCGCGGTGGAAGGAGCCGACGCTGAGGTGCAGGACGCCGGGCGCGAGCGCCGCGCGGAAACGGCCGATGGCGCTGCGTGCGGTCAGCTCGGCCCGGCCGCTCTCTTCGAAGAAGGCGTAGCGGTAGCGAAGGCCCGGCAGCAGGCCTGCGACGTCGAGGTGCACGAAGCCGCCATCGCCCGGCGTGACCACCACGTCGGCCACCCGCTCGGCGTAGACGTCGGCCTCCATGCGCCAGACGCGAAGACGCAAGGTGGCCATGCCGACGTACCGAGTCCACAACATGCCGCGGGTCGGCTCGAGGTCGCCGCTGGCAAGGCCCAGAGGGAAGTTGAACGCTTCGGCGATCTGCTCGGGCTCGTCGGGCGGGAGCGGCTGACCCGCATCCACACCTGCGTCATCGACGACGCCTTCTACGGACGTGCCGCCGTCTTCACCGACACCGATGAGACCGGGCGTGCGTTCACAGCCCAGAACGAGCCCGGCACCACTGAGCGCAGTGATGCGAAGAAAGTGCCTTCGGGTCTGTTGGGCCATTGGGCCGCTTCTACCACTTCAGGGCTGGGACGAACGAGGGCCAACACGGGCGGCGCTGATCACGCTCGTTTGACAAACGTGACGGCGCGGGGTGTATTGCAACTACATGTTGCAATGTGCTCTTCAGGTCCGCGGCTTCACTCCTTCCAGGGCGAGGTCGATCAGCTTTGAGACCCAGCGGCGGCTCAGCGGTGCGTGCTCCAGCAGCGCCCGGTGGATGACGGCGCCCACCAGCATGAAGACGACCTGCCGGGGGTCGGCGCCCGCTCGCCATTCGCCGCGCGCGCGTGCACGGGCCATCACGGCGCGCAGGGGCTTCGAGGGCCGGCACCGTACCGGCGATGTCTGCGAGCTGAGTCCGTCCGGGGGGGCAGAACCCCTGCTGTGACTCCAGCGCCTGGACCACGCGTGGGGTCGCCGTGGCAGAGACCGCCGTTCCGCTGTTATGTGTGCGTGCTGCGCGCTACACCGCCCGGATCGGCATTCCCCTCGACAGCGGGATGCACACCAGGGTCCAGAACACATGCAGTTCCTCATCATCGCCCGCGACGGTCATGACCCCGACGCGCCGGCCCGCGGGCGAGGTCATTGAGGTCGGCGCCCTGCTGGACGACGCCGGGTCGCCGATCGGATCGGCCATGATCGGAGAGTTTTCCGACCGCGCGGCCGCCGACGCCTATGTGGCGCAGGAGCCCTACACGACGTCCGGCGTCTGGGTGACGGTCGAAGTGACGCCGTTGCGGCTTCTGACCTGGGAATAGATCAGGCCCGCGTCGGCCCGGTGA
>ENA-OFCE01000660-OFCE01000660.1-metagenomes-genome-assembly--contig:-NODE-660-length-21468-cov-3.366460_pt1 | contig 21468 bp, 19 predicted proteins | sample MGYA00153388_OFCE01 | MGnify analysis MGYA00153388
GGTCACAGACAAGCAAACGCGTACCGACATGTTGGCCCGTAACCCCCCTAAACCAGTATTTACGAGAGGTTCTCATTTGCTGTGAGATCAGTCGGTTGAAAGAGTCATCACGCATTTGGTTCGAAGGGGGGAAAGAGTCAACCGGACAAAACGGCTTCTGAACTGTCTTTACCGCCAACGAATAAAGTTCTTTAGCCAAGGTTTCACTCTCGGCACTCAACTTGAAGTGCTCGTACGCAGCAGCAACGCAGGTAGAAGCGAACACACCGAAGACAAACGCCTCGATTTGAGCCTTATAAGCCGCGATTGGCGAGCTTACCTCGGCCATGAGAAGCCAGAAATACGGCAGCAGTGCGAGCAAGAATAGGACAAGCGTAATTGTCACAAGACGACCACGAAACAGGCGTCGCACCAAAGTGTCAGATCTCATGCGGTAGCAACTCGAAGTATGGAACCGAAAGGCCGTCAAGATACCCTATCGATTCGGTACGACGCTCTAAAAATCGATTCGCGTATCGCCTAGGCGCGCGGCGACAAAGCTCACTTGAAACTAGAGTCTTGTTTAGGTCGCCGTGCCTTTCAACAAGGAACAAATCATCGATGGCAATGCCAATGGGATCTGAAGCACTGAGCAGATAGAACTCTCCATAACCAACCACGAGACTGTACTCAAATGGGAACACATCCGCTATGTCCAGACAGTATCGTCGAATCGCCGGAGCCAACAAGCGCTCGGTGGCATCAAGCCAGTCTCCCGGTTCAATCTCACACGAAAAGAAAAGGATGCCGTCGCCAAGACGCTTCGATCGCAAAATATTCGCTTTCGCCAACGCCGCCTCGAACGTATCGAAGAACTTAGTCACAGCCCCCATCCATATCGGGCCAGGAAGTCGACGCTTGACGACGGTGAATCCAGAAAGGTCAATCAATCCACAACAGCCGGATCGAAGCGCGGTTGAGCCTGTTCTCTTTACCATTGGCAATTTTTGCATCCTATATCGCGTCCAACTGCGCATGTATAAACGATAAGACGCGACGCCTCCCGGTATCGGACATCGCCCGTTCAGCGACGCGCGCTTCGAACTTGAGATCTGCTGACAACGTATACGAAATTCGTTCACTCGTCGGACCACTGTTCGCGCGCATCATCAGCGTCATCGCACATCCCGATACCGCGCCCAAGCGGCGAGACTTGTGTAGCTGTCTTTTGGGAATTCGATATTCTTCCTGCACGCGTTCGGTTCTTGTCGATTCACGTATCGTGTAACTCACATTTGGCGGAGCAGGACGAAATCGCCTTTCCGCTTTGCGCCAGTCGTATTCAACTGAAAATCGGACGTATCGTCCACTCAAATCCTCCAACGCTTCGCACCATACGTCCTCAATGCACCCAGTCAGCACGCAAGAAGTCAGGTCAAAGAAATGATCATGAACCGCAGTGAACGTGGTGCCGGACCAAACGTGGAGCGCTAGACTTGAATCCGCCGTTACATCTGTGAGGTCAATGTGTATGAATCCGAGCGGATGGTTCTCAAACGCGCCAATATCCTGCTTAGCTGCGCCATTAACGAGGTGACGGAGTAGACGCAAGTCAGTGCGCGCTGAATCGTATAGCTGCTGAACATCAGTGCCAGACACCTCGAAACCTCACATAAAAGTTGCCACTAATTTCGTACGAGTCTACCAATTGATTTAAACGACACCGTTGAGAAATGAACTACGCAAGGTCAATCATGGTTTTTCGTCACTTCTTCGGGCAATGCGATCATCCACACGATACGTTTAGGATCGATTTATTTTCAGCACAAGCCTTAAGCTGCCGCCATGTCCCAGGTCCAACGCCACCGTCTACCCACTCACGCACTACTAACCAAGTACGCTAACTCCGGCGCATACACGGACTGTTTCGCAACGGAGATCACGCGAACCGTGTCGCATGCGGAGTTTGTTGAGGCGTTCTACACGGGTGGGTTGTTCAAGGTTGAGCGGTTCTTGCTGCGCGTGTTTATCGCCAAACCGTCCACTGATCTTCAGGCGCGGCAGCTTGCCGAGGGTGAGTTGAACGAGTTCGCTGCGTGGCGGGTTGAGGCGCGGGCTGTGGATCAGTTGCTGATGTGCGCCATCGACGGTCGCACGCGGTCGTGGCTGATGGTGTCGGCGGCGGAGGCGCCCGGACGGACGCGACTCTATTTCGGTTCTGCCGTGGTGCCCAAAGTAGGCGCGGTGAACCCGTCAACCGGCAAGTCAAGCATGGGCTTTGTGTTCAGGGCGCTGCTCGGTTTTCACAAACTCTACTCGCGAGCGCTGCTGAGCGCGGCGGTGAAGCGGCTTGCGCGGATCGGTGCCTGACACTTGCAGTTGCTGAATCGCCGCCGACTCACGCGGTGGACATATCAAAGCCTAAAGCTTCAACAGCTTTTAGCTTTAACGCCCAATCAACATGGACTTAAATGCCATTTATGGCAATTATTGATTTATTGCAATAACAACCATTAAGCCCCTACGCAATGGGCTTTTCAGCGAAAAGTTTATAGAAAAGTCGTGGTTTTGATTGAATGCCGAATCGCCCGATTTGGCACCCATTAAGGTATAGTTTGTATACCATGCATTCCTTTGAATTCGACGCGACGAAAAGTGAATCTAATCGCACGAAGCACGGCATCAACTTTGTTGAGGCGCAGGGTCTTTGGAAGGATCCAATGCTGCTGGAGATCCCGGCAAAGACTGATGATGAGCCTCGGTATTTTGTGATCGGGCTTATTGACGGCAAGCATTGGTCTGCCGTTGTGACCTACCGCGACGCCAACATTCGATTGATATCCGTTCGCCGCGCACGCACTGAAGAGGTGGCACTGTATGAAAGCTAGAGATTTCGAGCAACAGTTTGACGGCGGCGCTGATCTCGTCGCAGCTCTGGACTTGCCGAACGCAAAGCGCGTGTTGCAGGCGCAGCGGCGAGTGAATGTAGATTTCCCGACGTGGATGATTGATTCGCTTGACCGTGAGGCCAGCAAATTGGGCGTCACACGACAGTCGGTGATTAAGGTCTGGCTTGCCGAGCGACTGGAGGCGACCGCGACCGCGTCTGCCGGGCCGTTGCAGCGGACGCGCACGGGTGCAGCGCGCGGCTGAACTTCGCGACAGTTTTTGTGTTTTGCGAACGCGGCACGGGAAGGCATGATTTCGAGCCGACGTTCGCCGTTTGCTGCGGCAGGCAGTTTACGACGCATTCAACCATTTTTGAAGTTCTTACAAAAGAAAATGTTTGCGTTAAAATGTGTCTTACCATAACAAATGTAAGGCAAATTATGCCGTCCAACATTGTCATCGAAGGCACTGTTTCGAGCAAAGGGCAGGTCACGTTGCCTGCGTCGATGCGTGCGACATTGGGCATTACAACCGGCTCGCGTATCCAGTTTGAGCTGCGCGGTGGCGAGTTGATAGTGCGGCCGGAGTTGCCCATGAGCACCTATCGCGGCATGCTCAAGCCTTACATGCACCTGTTCAAACCGGAGGATTTTGAGATCGCCAAAGAGCCGGATCAGGCGCTTTGATGAACGTAGTCGATTCGTCCGGCTGGGTTGAGTATTTTCAGGACTCGCCGCGCGCGGATCTTTTTGCGGCCGCGATTGAACGGCGCAGCGAACTGTTGGTTCCCGTCGTGGCGCTGTATGAAGTTCACAAAATCTTGAGCCAGAAGGTCTCTGCTGACGTAGTGGATCAATTTTTGGACGTGATGCGTCTGGGGCGAGTGCTTGAGATCACAGACCGCCGAGCCGTCAATGCGTCTCGCGCTGCTAACCTGCACGGTTTGGCGATGGCCGACGCAATGATGTACTCGATGGCGCAAGAATTCCGGGCCACGTTTTGGACGCAGGACATTGATTATCGGGCGCTGCCAGACGTCAGGTTTTTCGCTAAAAGTTGACTTATCCGACGCAATCAATATCAGCGCGATTGCCGTCTGTGCTTGCGCCGAATTGACCGCGCCAAAATGCAACACCGATTACTCTAAATTCCGCGCCGCAGACACGCGCCGCCATCGAGAAAAAGTCTCACCAATGCAAGCCCCCGACCAGCCCATTCTCAGAGACATCGTTTTAGTCGGCGGTGGTCACAGCCATGTTGGCGTGCTCAAAAGCTTTGGCATGAAGCCCATTCCCGGCGTGCGTTTGACGCTGATCTGCACCGACATGCATACGCCCTATTCCGGCATGCTGCCGGGGTATGTTGCGGGGCATTACGACTACGACACGGTGCATATCGATCTGTCGCGGCTGGCGGTGTTTGCAGGCGCGCGGCTGTATCGCGATGAGGTGATCGGGCTCGACCGCATCAACAACAAAGTGCTGTGCCGGAATCGTCCGCCGGTGCCGTACGATCAACTGTCGATCAACATTGGCTCGACGCCGCAGCTGGCGCAGGTGCCGGGTGCGGCCGATTTTGCCGTAGCCGTGAAGCCGATTCAGCGCTTTAATGATCGCTGGCTGGCGCTCCTGGATCGCGTGCAAAAGAGCACCGGCAAAACGACGATTGCCGTGGTTGGGGCCGGGGCTGGCGGCGTTGAACTGTTGCTCGCGATGCAGTTCAGGCTCCGCAACGAGTTGACGGCGCTGGGCCGCAATCCCGATGACCTTACGTTTCACCTGTTCACCAACACGCCGGACATTCTGCCGACGCATAACGCCGGGGTGCGTCGGCGCTTCGATACGGCGCTGGCCGAGCGGGGCGTTGTCGTGCATCGCAGCGCCGAGGTCAAACAGGTGTTTGCCAATCGCCTGCAAACGGCGTCGGGCGAGACGTTTGATGCCGATGAGATCGTCTGGGTCACCCGCGCAGGCGGCGCGCCGTGGCTCAAAACGACTGGGCTGGAGCTCGACGCCGAAGGCTTCATTAAAGTCACCGACACGCTGCAAACCGTCACCGACCCGAACATTTTTGCGGCGGGCGACATCGCCAGCATGGTCAATTACAAGCTCGAAAAAGCGGGGGTGTTCGCGGTGCGGCAAGGCCCGCCGCTCACCGAGAATTTGCGTCGCGCGGTCGAGGGCACCGCACTCGCGCCGTACCACCCGCAAACGAGCTGGCTCGCGCTGATCAGCACCGGCGACAAATACGCGGTCGCGTCACGCGGCTGGCTTGGCTTTGCGGGCGCGTGGGTGTGGACCTGGAAGGACTGGATTGATCGCCGCTTTATGGCGAAATTTCAGGACTTCCCGGCGATGGATGCGCATGCTCCCGCGCCCGCCGCCACGTCGCAAAACTCGGTCAAACTCAGTCAGGAAGAGTCGCTGCAAGCGATCTCGGCGATTGCCATGCGTTGCGGCGGTTGTGGTGCGAAAGTGGGCGCGACCGTGCTCTCGCGCGCGCTCAGCAACTTGCATCCCGTGGATCGCGACGACGTGATCATCGGCCTGAAAGACCCAGACGACGCCGCCGTGGTGCGCGTGCCGCCGGGCAAGGCGATGGTGCATTCGGTGGACTTCTTCCGTTCGTTCATCGACGACCCGTACATTTTCGGCAAAGTGGCCGCCAATCACGCGCTCGGCGACATCTGGGCGATGGGCGCTGAGGCGCAATCCGCCACTGCAATCGCCACCGTGCCATCGGGGCTGGAGGCGAAGGTCGAAGACGTGTTGTTCCAGATGATGACCGGCGCGCTGGAAGTGTTGAACGAGGCCAACTGCGCGCTGGTCGGCGGCCACACCGGCGAAGGCAAAGAGCTGGCGCTGGGCTTCGCGGTAAACGGCCTGATCGACGACGATCCGGCCAAGATTCTGCGCAAGAACGGCATGCAACCGGGCGATGTGCTGATCCTCACCAAACCCATCGGCACGGGCACGCTGTTCGCCGCGCATGCAAGGCTCGCAGCCAAGGGCCGATGGATCGACGGCGCGCTGAAATCGATGGTGATTTCGAATCGCTTAGGTGCAAAATGCCTCAGCGAATTCGGAGCCACCGCCTGCACCGATTTGACCGGCTTCGGCCTGCTCGGTCACTTGGTAGAAATGACGCGCCCTTCAGGCGTAGACGCTGAACTAAATCTGACCCATTTGCCGCTTCTGGATGGCGCTGAGGAATGCGTGGCCGCTGGTATTGTCAGCTCGTTGCAAAGCGCCAATGTACGGCTGCGTCGCGCGCTGCGCAATCAGGAAGCGATGATCAAACACCCACGCTACCCGCTCATCTTCGACCCGCAAACAGCAGGCGGATTGCTCGCCAGCGTGCCAGCGGATCGCGTGGAGACGTGCATTGCAGCGTTGCGTGGATTGGGTTACGTACACACCGTGGCCATCGGCAAAATTGTCGCGCAAGGCGAGGCGTTGGAGCCCATTGTTTTGGTGGTTTGAGTGATGCATTGCGTGCAGCCAGTCGTCAAACTGCACTTTCAGTCCGCAAACCTAAAGCCGTGTCAACATATCCCGAAGCGCCGCCCACCTGACCTGTGGCGACGCGCAGAACCTGCTGAAAAGCCGTGAACGACAGCGAACGACAGCGCGACGCGCACCGCGAGTTGGCGGCGACGATTTCCAACCCGCTCGCGCATTCTTTGGACTATCCGTTTGACACAATCATCGGACTGTCATATACAGCAATCCTGTTACAACCGCGACTGTTCTGAAATGAGTGTATGGCTAGTGTGACCATTCAGGGTGTGAAGAAAAAATTCGGCGCGACCGACATTCTTCATGGCGTTGACATTGATATTGCCGACGGTACTTTTACCGTCCTAGTGGGGCCTTCGGGTTGCGGCAAATCCACGCTGCTGCGCATGATCGCAGGGCTGGAGGAAATCAGTGGCGGAGAAATTCGCATCGGTGACAAGCGCGTCAACGACCTACCGCCGAAGGAGCGTGACATCGCGATGGTGTTTCAGAATTACGCGCTGTATCCGCATATGACGGTGCGTGAAAACATGGCGTTTGCGTTGATGCTGGCCAAGCAGGATCAGGCAACGATTGACTCTAAAGTCAGCCGCGCGGCGGAAATTCTCGCGCTCGGCGCGCTGCTGGATCGCTATCCGCGACAGCTCTCAGGTGGGCAACGCCAGCGCGTAGCAATGGGCCGTGCGATTGTGCGCGACCCGCAAGTTTTTTTGTTTGACGAGCCGCTGTCAAACCTCGATGCCAAGCTTCGCGTAGCAATGAGGAGTGAAATTAAAGAGCTGCACCAGCGCCTAAAAACCACATCAATTTACGTCACGCACGACCAGATCGAAGCGATGACGATGGGCGACAAAATTGTGGTAATGCGCGAAGGTCGTATCGAGCAAACCGGCAGCCCACTTGAGCTATATGACCATCCCGCGAATCAGTTTGTGGCGGGCTTCATTGGCTCACCTTCGATGAATTTTTTACCCGGCACGTTGCGTCGTAGTGCGGAAGGCTTGCGCGTTGAACTGGCTGACGGCACGCAACTCAATGCGCCGCCGCAGAGCAGCGGCATTGATGGGCAACCCGTCATTTTCGGCACGCGCCCTGAGCATTTGACGCTCGTGCCGGAGGGCGCTGTGCACGGCGGCATACCGTCGCGCGTAGTGGTGATGGAGCCGTCGGGCATGGATACGTTTGTGGCGTGTCGGCACGAGGGCGTGGAGCTTTCAGCCGTGTTCCGCGAGCGACATGACTTCGCGCCGGGCAGCACTATTCATCTGCAACCGGACATGAAGTCCGCGCATCTTTTCAGCGTCGACACTGGGCAACGTTTAGCCGCGTGACGCAACTCACTAAAGCGTGGCAGCGGAGGCTCTGCAACGCGTTCATCGTTTGACCCTGAGTAACCAACTAGTAACTGTTCACAACACAAGGAGGCAACAATGAGTGAATTTAATCGCCGTAAGTTTCTGGCTAATTCTGCGGGTGTAGCGGCGGCTGCCACGGTTGGCGCAGGCAGCGCCGTCTGGTCGCCGTTCATCAACGCGCAGGCGCTGTCGTTTAAGCCCGAAAAAGGCGCCAAGCTGCGCGTGCTGCGCTGGAGCCGCTTCGTGCAGGGCGACATTGACGCGTACATGATCAACGTCAAGAAGTTCACCGAGAAGACCGGTATTGAGGTGCGCGTCGACAATGAAGGCTGGGAAGACGTACGCCCCAAAGCGGCGGTTGCGGCCAATACAGGCGCTGGCCCCGACATTATTTTGTCCACCAACGACGATGCCAACTTGTACCCGGAAAAACTGCTCGACGTGACCGATCTGGCCACGTATCTGGGTAAAAAGTACGGCGGCTGGTACCCGGCGTGTGAGGCCTACTTGCGTCCCGATGGCAAGAAGTGGATCGGCATCGGACTGGGTGCGGCAGGTGCCATGCTGGTATATCGCCAGAGCATGGTGAAGGCGGCTGGGTTCGACAGTTTCCCAAAGGACACCACCAACTTCCTGAAATTGCTCAAGGCGCTGAAAGAGAAGAACACACCGTCAGGCTTTGCACTCGGTAACGCCACCGGCGACGGTCTGTGGACCAACTGGCTCATCTGGTCGCACGGCGGCAAGCTGGTGGACGCGAACAACAAGGTGGTGATTGATAGCGCTGAAACGATCAAGGGGCTTGAGTACGCCAAAGAGATGTATGCCACTTTTGTCCCTGGCACGCTGTCGTGGCTCGATCCAAACAACAACAAAGCTTTCCTTGATAGCCAAATCAGCCTGACCAATAACGGCATTTCGATTTATTACGCCACCAAAACCTCAACCGACCAAAAGGTGCGAGATTTGAAGGAGGACGTGTTTCACGCGCAGTACCCGATTGGCCCTGTGGGCACGCCGACCGAATCGCACCTGTTCTTCAATCAGATGATCATGAAGTACACCAAGTTTCCGCAGGCCGCGAAGGAATTTTTGCGTTTCATGATGGAGCAAGAGCAGTTCGACCCCTGGCTCACCGCAGCAGGTGGCTACATCGCGCCACCGCTTGCGGAATATGCGAAGGCCGGAATCTGGACCTCAGACCCCAAGCACACGCCGTACCGCGATTGCGTGAAAAACCTCCGACCTGCGGGCTATGCTGGCAAGCTGGGTTATGCCTCGGCGGGTGCTGCGGCGGACTTCATCGTGGTCAACATGGTGGCCGAAGCGGCGAGCGGTGCGAAGACACCGAAAGAAGCCGCTGAGCGGGCGCAGAAGCGAGCGGAGCGGTATTACAAAGTCTAGTCGCTCAACTTGCGATGTAGGAGCGCCACCTGCGCGCGGAAAACGCACAGAGCGCTTCTGCATGGACGCCGGGATCGCGACCGGGGTCGCTCCTGCACACGCCACATCTGACCACCATCACACGAATAAATGTTTGACCGAATCCAAAACAGCCGCAACGCGCTAGGGCTCATTTTCATGCTGCCAGCGGCGCTTTTGCTGTTGCTGTTCCTGACTTATCCACTAGGGCTCGGCGTGTGGTTGGGTTTTACGGACGCGAAGGTGGGGCGGCCCGGCGAATGGGTTGGATTTGAAAACTATGTTTTTCTCGCCACTGACAGCGTCACACAGTTGGCGTTGTTCAACACGCTTTTCTACACGACGATTGCGAGCGTGTTGAAGTTTTTTTTGGGCCTGTGGCTTGCGCTGTTGCTCAATCGTAATCTGCGTTTCAAGAGCTTTTTCCGCGCAGTGATTTTGTTGCCGTACATCGTACCCACGGCGCTCTCAGCCATCGCATTCTGGTGGTTGTTCGACGCGCAGTTTTCCATCATCAGTTGGGTGCTAGTGAAGCTCGGCGTAATTGACACCTACATTGATTTTTTAGGCAGCCCGTGGAACGCGCGCTTCTCAGTGATTGCGGCCAACGTCTGGCGCGGGGTGCCGTTCGTTGCCATCACACTGCTTGCGGGATTGCAGACGATTTCGCCGTCATACTACGAAGCCTCCGCCATTGACGGCGCGACGCCGTGGCAACAATTTCGCTACGTCACGCTGCCGCTGCTGACGCCCATCATCGCCGTGGTGATGACGTTCTCGGTACTGTTCACGTTCACGGATTTCCAGTTGATTTACGTCATCACGCGCGGCGGGCCGTTGAACGCGACACACCTGATGGCAACGTTGTCGTTTCAACGTGCGATTTCCGGCGGCGCGCTGGGCGAAGGTGCCGCAATTTCAATTGCAATGGTGCCGTTTTTGCTGGCTGCCATCATGTTCAGTTATTTCGGTTTGCAGCGCCGCGTGTGGCAACAGGGAGGCACGGATAAATGAGCACTGACACGAGCACCGACACCGTCGGCATGAACTTTCTTGAATCCACGCCGCGCAAGCTGATGAGTGCGTACCTGCCGCTCGGAGCTTTTCTGTTTGTGTTGCTGTTCCCGTTTTACTGGATGGGCATCACCGCGTTCAAGCCGGACAACGAACTTTTGTCGCGCGACGGCAATCCGTTCTGGATCAATTCACCGACGCTGGCGCACGTGAGAAAACTGCTGTTCGACACTGCGTATCCCGAGTGGATGTGGAACACGGTGGTGGTCTCTGTGACCGCCACGTTTTTCTCGCTCGCCGCATCAGTGCTGGCGGCTTACGCTATTGAGCGGCTGCGATTTTCTGGCGCGAAACAAGTAGGGTTAGCGATTTTTCTGGCGTATCTGGTGCCGCCGTCGATCCTGTTTATTCCGCTCGCATCGGTGGTGTTTCAGCTTGGACTTTTCGACACGCGGCTAGCCTTGATTCTCACCTATCCAACCTTCCTGATTCCGTTTTGCACTTGGCTGTTGATGGGTTACTTTCGCACCATTCCATTCGAGCTGGAAGAATGCGCGCTGATTGACGGTGCGACACGCTGGCAGATTCTCACCAAGATTGTGCTGCCGCTTGCCGTACCGGGGTTGATCTCAGCGGGCATTTTTGCGTTCACGTTGTCGTGGAATGAGTTCATTTACGCGCTGACGTTCGTCTCGTCGTCTGAGCTTAAAACGCTGCCAGTCGGGGTCGTCACGGAGCTGGTTGAGGGCGATGTGTACCACTGGGGAGCGCTCATGGCCGGCGCGTTGTTTGGCTCCCTGCCGGTCGCGTTTATCTACTCGTTCTTCGTTGAATATTACGTGTCAGGCATGACCGGCTCAGTTAAAGAATAGCGCTCGCCGCGTCGCAGAAATACAATAGGGTGAGTAATTTTCGGTTGACCCATCATGTCTTTTCGCGGCCTCAATGTTTTCGGTGCTCCTCTCATAGATTGCAACCACGATCCGGTAACCGGGTTTATGCGCACCGGGTGCTGCGAAACGGGGCCACAAGACACTGGATCGCACACCGTGTGCGCCATCATGACCGATGAATTTTTGACGTTTAGCGCGTCGCGTGGCAACGACTTGTCGACGCCCGCGCCCATGTGGGGTTTCCTAGGACTCGTTGCCGGGGATCGCTGGTGTCTGTGTGCTGCGCGATGGCTGGAGGCTTACGGCGCCGGCTGCGCGCCGCAGGTCGCGCTAGATGCCACCCATGAGAAGGCGCTGGATATTATTCCGCTGGCGGCACTGCGGGAGCATGCGCAGGCGGTGCCGTCAAAGTAGCGCACTCGGCACTGTGGGAGCGTTTCCACCGCGGCACTCGCTCTGACTGGGTATTCGCGGTGCAACCGCTCCCACCAGCGGAAAATCGCTTACTCGACCTTCAACCGCGCATCCGCAACAAGCTTCTTCCAGCCGTTGTAATCATTCGCGATAAACGTGGTGAGGCGATCTGGGCCACCGGGCGTGAGATCGACGCCGTCGTTGTTCAAGCGAACCTGAACGTCTTTTTGCGCGAGAAATTTCTGCACCTCGGCATTGAGTCGATTGTTGATGGCAGCAGGCGTGCCAATCGGCGCAACCAGCCCCCAGTAGTTGTAAACCTCGGTGCCATTCACGCCTGCCTCCTTCATGGTGGGCACGTCGGGCAGCAGCGGCGAGCGCTTATCCCCGGTCACCGCAAGCGCACGCGCCTTGCCGCCTTTAATGTGCGGCAAAACGGCTGGAATAGTGCCGGTCAGCAGGGCGATCGATCCGCCCAGCAAATCAGTGGTCGCAGGCGCGATGCCTTTGTACGGCACATGCAAAATGTCAGTGCCGGTTTTTAGCTTGAACAACTCTAGCGCCAAGTGATTGACGCCACCCGCGCCCGCGCTGCCGTACGCAAGTTTGCCGGGATTGGCTTGAGCAAACGCGATCATCTCGCGCATGCTGGTGAACGGCGCTTGGGCGTTAGTGATCCACACCAGCGGCCCGGCAGCGATGAGCGCGATGGGCGCAAACTGCTTAATCGGGTCGTAGTTGGCAATCGTTGGCGTGGCAGCGGCGACTGTGGTGAAGGGCGAGGCGACAAAGAGCAACGTGTATCCGTCCGCGGCAGCGTTCGCCACAAATTGCGTACCGATGGCGCCACTCGCACCGACCCGGTTTTCAACGATCACCGGCTGCTTCAATTGCTCTTCAAGCTTAAGCGCTGTGAAGCGGGCGATAGCATCGGTGCCCGCTCCTGCGGCAAACGGCACGATGATTTTGATAGGACGGTCGGGATAATCAGCAAACGCGAACGCAGCAAATGACAAACAAAGGGCAGAACAAAAAGTGCGCATAGAAACTAAGATTTTGAGGCGGCGCGCGGATTGTAGCTGCGGTTGTCCACCGCTACCGTGACCGCTGCGTTACAGTGTCGCCTGATTCAGCCGCAGTTTCGCGTCGTCCTGATTGGCCAAGTGACAAAGAGGAACACCATGTCTGACCTGACCGTGATCGAGAGCTCGGTGATGATCGCCTCGCCACATTCACACCTCGCAGCACCTGTTGACCGCCTCTCATCGCTGTTCGCGCTGCGACTGGTGCTCACTTTGGGCCCTAAGTTTAATTTGCGGCGCGACATCAACGACGTGATGACGCTTTCCGCGCGGCACCTCGTGTGGCCGGTATCTATCGCGCAAAAAGTGCAGAAATTTCTCGGTCACCGTTGCGCCGAAATGCCCGCGTGGGCCGGTGTGGGCAAGCTCTCGGCCGACGAATTTATCGCGCGGCACGGCGTGTGGAACGGCACGTACGACGACACCACCCTCTTCTACTACCTCGACGAATTCTGCAAACAGAACGGCAAGGATGTGCTGGCGCTGTTTCAGGGCACCGCTGACGCGCTGGAAAAGATGACGCGTGACACCTCGATTCGCCTGACCGACAACATCGGAATGCTGGCCAAAGTGTTGGCGCTGACACCCGCCGAGCGCACCTTGATTCAATGCGCGGCACTCGCCAAATGCACCCGGGATTTGCGGCCGGTGCTGGTGGATTGCAAAGCGGCCAGCGCAGCAGAAGCGCATGCCATGCTGGGTGAAGTCGCCAAGGTCTCTCCGAACGATATCGCCGTGGCGCTGAAGCCCGGTGGACGGCTTGAATCACTCGCGCTCATCGACACACCGATTGCGGAGCACAACATCACCGACCTCGGAGATTTGATGCGCCTGTCGGATCGGTTACTGCCCATCCTGCTTGAGCCCTACGAGACGGAAGCTGCGATGATGGCGGCTTTCACTCGGCCTGCCGTTGGTTCACACCTCACGCTCGCCGACTATCCGCATGTTGAGGCTGATGCGCGCTACCTTGCGGCGCTCTTGAAAAGTGCAACGGAGAGATCCGAGAAGGGTGTGAACGTATTGATCTACGGCGCGCCGGGTACTGGCAAAACTGAATTTGCCAAAGTCATCACCGCCTTATCAGGCGCGGAGCTGTACGAGGTGGAATGCTTTGATCGCGAGGGACAAAGTTTGTCCGGTAAAGAGCGCTATCGCTCCCTACAAGTGTCGCAATCGTTCCTCAAAGGCCGAAACAACACGGTGCTGTTGTTTGACGAAGTCGAAGACGTGTTTCCGAGCAATCCTTCGGACATGCTCAACCTGTTTTTGGGCGACGACAATCGTCGCGGCAGCGTGAACGGCAAGGCGTGGGTGAATCAAACGCTTGAAAATAATCCGGTGCCGACGATTTGGATTTCGAATTCGATCAGTCAGATTGATCCCGCGTATCGTCGTCGCTTTCAGTTCCATCTGGAGCTTAAAAATCCGCCGCAAAATGTCCGTGCGAACATTACGAGGAAGCATCTGGCGGGCTTAGATGTGAGCGCAGATTTCGTCGAAAAATTAGCCACTCGGAAGACGTTAACACCGGCGCAAATCCACGCGGCGGCGCGCTTTGCGCAGTTGACCCATGGCCAGGTCGAAGACGGCGTGGAAGCCCTGATGCTCAAGCAACTAGAGCGCAGCGACGAGGCGCTCGGGTACAAGGAAGAAAACGACAAGTCGCAGTATCGACCGTTGGTGACGACCTACGATCTGTCGCTGCTGAACATCGAAACGCGGCATCCTGTTGAAAAAATTATTGCAGCGCTCAAAAACAAGGGTGCTGGTTCGCTCTGTTTCTTCGGCATGCCGGGCACCGGCAAGACAGCGCTTGGCGAACACATTGCAAAATCAATGGAGCGTCCGATGATCATCAAAAAAGCTAGCGATTTGATGAGCAAGTACGTGGGCGAAACGGAGCAACAAATGGCCGCGATGTTCAAGGAAGCGGAGCAAGAAAAAGCGGTGCTGTTACTCGACGAGGCCGACAGTTTTCTGCAAAACCGCGCGCTCGCGCAACGCAGCTACGAAATCACCGAAGTCAACGAAATGCTGCAAGGCATGGAGCGCTTTAAAGGCGTTTTCATTTGCACGACCAATCTGTTTGACCGGATCGACGAGGCTGCGCTGCGACGCTTCACTTTTAAAATTCAGTTCAAGCCACTGACCCGTGAGCAACGCGAAAAGATGTTTGCGACCGAGGCGTTGGAAGGCAATTCAGCCAATCTCACGGGCAAAATTGTTGATCGGCTGAACAAGCTGCAAATGCTGACACCGGGAGATTTTGCCTCGGTAAAACGGCAGATTACTTTGCTCGATGAAACGCTGACGCCCGACGAGTTTCTGGAGCAGCTGGAGCAGGAACACAAAGTGAAACCCGACATCAAGTGGGCGAGGACGATTGGCTTTTGAGGGTCGGGTTTCGCTGCGTCTCGAAGCGGGCGGGCCTGCGGCCTTGTCCTGCTGCGCAGGCCCCTTCGCTCCTCGCACCCGACATCAAGTGGGCGAGGACGATTGGCTTTTAGCCACGCCCTGTAGGAGTGGCCTCGGCCGCGAAAGGCGCAACGTTGGCGTCAAGTCATCGCGGCGAGGGCCGCCCTTACACCAACCACACAGACTTAAGCGGTCAGCTATTACAGCTTTTCGCTAGAACCCTTACTTTACTTGGGCTGAAGGTCTAAAAATAGTAAATTCGATAAAGTACCAAAACCAACGCTTATCCCTTATAAAACCGAGCTTAAGCGAAAAAGCTATGTGTATTTTCGCTACGCCTACGCCGCCAAAATCGTGGTCTCAAACAAGCGCGTGCCGACGCTGTCGCGGTACGACACGGTCAGCGAATTTTGCTTTCCGTCATAGCTCAACAATCCAAAATTAAAGTCGTCGCCATACACAAAGTGCGAGCCTTTGCTGTGGCGTTCTCGCGCCTCAGATGATTTTTCGAAGGTCCGAAAACTGGCGAGCGGTCCCGCCATAAATTCGTGAATGCCGGTGCGCTTGTTGCTCCACTCGCGGGCAAAGTGATAGTCGGCGGAGATCATGACGACGTTCGCGATGCGCTCGCGTTTGATGAAGGCAACAATGTCGTCGCGCTCGGTTTTGTAATTGCCCCACGCGTCCAGGCTGCTACCGTGAAACGGCACCGACGTCGCGATGATTTTGAAGGTGGCGTTTGACTGTTTGAGGCGATCCAGAAACCACTTTTTTTGCTGCGTGCCGAGCATCGTCTTTTCAACGCCCTCGGCCATCGACTGTACGCTGCGAAAGCGTCGCGTATCGACGATGAGCAAATCCACTTCCGGTGCCAGATTCACGGCGCGATACAGACCTATTTTTTCAACTGACGCAGAAATACAAGGCCAATACTCGCGAAACACCTGCTCGGCTGCGGGCAAATGCGCGACACCGCCGTGCGCATCATTCTCGATTTCGTGATCGTCCCAAATGGCGTACGTCGCACATTGCAACATGAACGCCTGCAACGGGCGATCAGCGCGAATCGCGGCGTGCTTGCGCCGATAGTGTGCAACGGTCGGTGCAAAGTCGCGCTTGGGATGGTCGGCGTAAACAGTGTCGCCGAGATGGACAAAATAGTCGGGGCTGACTGCCGCCAATGCATCGAAAATGCGGAACGGCTTGTACTTCTCCTCCATGTCGCCTGAGAACGCAAGCGAGAAATTTTGTCCCGCAGTGCGCGGCGTACTGAAGCGACCTAAATCAGGCAACGGCTTGTCGCCGACGTACGCGCGGAAAAACACCGCTGGCAGTCCCCGCAATGTCACGTGCCCAGTGAAGTCATGCGCCTTGTCAAGCACCAGCTCGGCGCTTCGCTGGGTCAAAGCCTCCGCAGTCAGCCCCCAGCGCACATGCACGCGCAGTGCGTCGTTCGCGGAAAGCCAGATAAGCGCGCCATCCGCCTGCACGTCAAACACGGCTGGCGAAAACGTGAGCGGCGCGGCCTCAACCCAAGGCACCGCCGCACTGATCGGCAATGCCCCCAAGCTTGCAGCCGCCTGCAGGGCGCGACGTCGACCGGGCGCGCTCGGATAACCAGACTCGGGGTCAAAAACCATACTGATGACAAAATGTGCGCTGACTGTGAACCACCACCCGGCATGATTATTCACCACCCACTGACGCCGCGTGCATCTCAATCGTTGCCATCCAGCCTGTTGCACTGCGTTTCGCGATGAGCCTTGCTGCGTCCCCTAGCTCGCGCGCAGCGGTGATAGCTGCCATTGCAGCCATCGCGCTGTCGGTCTTGTTTGCATTTGTCGTACAACTGGCCCTGCTGGGGGCACTCGGGTTGGGCAACATCAACACTGAGCTCGCGTTCGAACCGGAGTCAAACACGAGTGTGGCGAAGCTGGGCGACACCACCGGTTTGGTCTTCGATCCATCGCGCGGCGCGGCGGTTGCCCGCGCAAAGTCACTGCGTCTCGCAGCCAATGACGCGCTCGCGGTAGTGCTCCATACCGACGAGGTCACCCGTAATCTACGGCTGACGTTAGCGTGGCTGAGCACACAGGATATTCGGCGACCAGCGACCGCCACCACGCGGCTCACGGCCAACGGCACACCGCAGCATCACGTGCTGTTGCTCGCGGGGCACCCGCGTTGGCGCGACACCGTGACACAGGTGGTTGTAGCCCTAGAAAGCATTGGCGCTCGCACGGGTGCGTCGAGCGCTTTCCTTTCGCGCGCAGAACTGTTGCCAGCCACGCCTTTCGGCGGCGCGCGACTGATGGCAGCCGCGTGGTTCCAGCGCGACGGCAGCATCCTGACGCCCACCGAATCTGCGCATCGCTTGCTGCCGCTGGCCTTATGGCTGGTGTTGGTTTGCGTCAGTAGTCTGCTGCTAAGCGCGCTGCCGTTCCGCAAGAATCCACAACGACGTGCTGATGCGCTACGCATCTGCGCCATGGCGCTCGCCGTTGGCGCTGTACTCGTCACCGTGCTCGCCAATCGTTGGCCGGGTTGGACGCTGCCGCTAGCCGGTGGCGTGGCCGCCGCGCTCGCGTTGCTGCTACTGGATCGCACCGTGCTGCTGAAGCTCTCGCGATGGTCGCGCATCGCAGTCACCGTATTGCTGGCTGGTTTAGCGGCATGGATGTCGCCGCTGGTTGCCGCCGTGAGCGTGCTGCCCGGCCTGATGTTGTTGCTCGGGCCGCGGCGGATCGCATCGGACGCGCCAGCTGCGCCTATCGACCCGTGGCTGCGCGCCGGCGGATTGCTGGCACTGATCCCAGCCCTTGCGCTTGCCGCAATCGCCCAAGGTTTGATCGCGGCACCGAATCTGCTGAACCCGTTGGCCGACCCCACCCAATCGTTGGTGTCCGCAGCAACCATCGCGGGCGCCTTGCCTGCGCTGGGGTTGGGTCTGCTCACACTGCATTTACTGTGGCCTGCGCCAGCGAAAAGTCCGCGCTGGTCGAACCGGGCGGTGGCGGCTTGGGTGTGGGCGATGACCGGCGCGGTCGCCGTGCTGGCAATTCCAAAAATTGCCGTACTCGCCGAGGGCGCGAGTAGCTACGTCGCCCTATTTTTTCCGGCGCTCACCTGCTTGGGACTTGCCGCGTGGCCCAAGTTGCAAACGGTTGCCCAGTCGGTTGACGATACGGTGGTGGTCGAAGCGAAATCCGAGGCGGACTTGTCGGCGCAGGCGCTGGTGCTGCTCGAGAGTCATGCGGAGCGCGTGGCGACGACGTTGTCGCGCGGCGAAGTGGGCGCTGCACGGAGCGCGTTGAACCAGATGCGAGTCATTGCGTCAGCCGCGCGCGCCACGGCGCTGGCCGAGCTGCGACTCGCACTGGTTGACGCTGATTCGACCGCCGCTGAATCGGCAGCAGCGCGCATTGAGAACCCGGTCGCTTTGACCGCAGGCGAGCACGATGCGCTGCTGGAGCTCGCGCACCGCAATCAGCGACATTCGCGCGTGATCGAGCTTGCTGCGGGTGCGTCGCACACGGCGGGAAACGTTCGCTCGACCGCCCTCGCCCAGCTCTTGACGCATGGCATAGCGCCAGCAGCGAAAGCGCTGGCGAGCTGGCCAGACCCGCACACGTTCGCCCTCGAAATGGCCGAGCTGCATTTGCTCAATGACGATCTGTCGGCCACCCAGCAAGCGCTGGAAAACACTGGCATCGCGATGACCGAACCGTCCGGGCAGGCCTACATCGCGCGGCTCGGCATGCGCGCGCTGGGCGCGCAGGCTTATGCCGAGGGTATCAACGGCCTTGCCACGTGGCATCCGCAACTCGGCGTTGCGCAGGCGGCGCTCGGCGAGTTGATGCTGCAGCAGGGCAATGCCGTCGGCGCGCGCGCGCGCTTTCTGCTGGCGGTGACCATTGATTCTCGCCTGTGGGCCTTGCAGTATCGATTGCAACAGATCGCCCCCAGCGACGCTCAAGTGCCCGCCACGTCAGCGGCCATGACGCCAATCATGCGCGCAGCGCAAAACGCCTAGCCCACCCGCGCGATGACCACCCGCATGCTCCTGTATCTCGCACACGCCATTGACCACTTGGCGCTGTTGATATTTGCGACCGCTGTGAGCGCCATTGCGCTCGATTTCGGCATTGCACGATGGGAGGATTTAATGCCCTATGCGACGGGTGCGTTCGTCATGTTCGGCGTCGCCTCGTTGCCCGCTGGTCGCTACGGCGACCTATGGGGGCGACGCGCGATGATGCTGGTGTTTTTCTTTGGCATGGCTGCGTCTTTGCTGCTGGTGTCAGTCACGCAGTCGCCGTTGCAGATGGCCATTGCACTCACCGTGATGGGCGCGTTCTCCGCGATTTATCATCCGGTCGGCATTCCGATGCTGCTGCAAAACGCGCCGAAAGCCGGTGCCGTGATAGGTGTCAACGGGCTCGCCGGTAACCTCGGTATCGCGGTTGCCGCGTTGCTCACCGGCTATTTGGTGAAGATCGCAGGCTGGCGCACCGCGTTCATCGTACCCGGTGTGATTGCCTTGTTGCTTGGCGTTTATTTCGCCATCAAAGTGCCGAAAGAAGCCGCGGCACCCGGCAAAAAGAAGGGCAGCAAAATGCTGCGCGTAGATCGCGCCACCGCCACCCGCGTGTTTGCTGTGCTCACCTGCACGACCACACTCGGTAGCCTGATTTTTAACTTCACCACCAACGGCAACGGCGAGCTGCTGCGTGAACGCGTGGCAAGCATTGCCAGCGACCCGGCCACGCTCGGCATGCTGCTCGCAGGCGTGTACGCCGTCGCCTCGGTCGCACAGGTGATCGTGGGCCGACTGATTGACCGTTTCCCAATCAAGCGCATTTTTCTGCCGATTGTGGCCGCCCAAGTCATCGCGTTTGCGCTCGCTGCACGCGCCGACGGTTGGATGTTTTACGTGTTCGCCATCGCCTACATGACGTTCGTGTTTGGTGCAATTCCTTTCACCGACGCCATCATCGCCCGCTTCGTTGACGACAGCATGCGCTCCCGCGTCGCGGGCCTTCGCCTCGCGGTGAGCTTCGGCATTTCATCGGTGGCCGTGTGGGCGCTCGGGCCGTTCGTGAAAGCAGGCGGATTCTCAACACTGCTGTTCGTGATGGCCGCCATCGCCGCACTCACCCTGGTGGCGGTGTTCTTTTTGCCTGCGCATGATCCGGAGCCCGCCGTTGGGTGACCAGTGGCTGAGTGTCCAATGTGACTGTGGTTCGTCACCTGCACCACAGGAGCCACCTCCGTCACTTTTTTCCGGCTTTGGTTAACTCCGCTTACGCGCCGTGACTTCGATTTCAATCTTCATGCGTGGGTCGGCCAAACCCGCCGAAATCATCATCGCTGCGGGTCGCACATCACCGAAATATTTGCGCAAAATTGGCCAGCACGGCTCGAATTCTGCGCGGTTCGTCAACACGTAATTCACGCGCACTACGTCGTTCATGCTGGATCCCGCTTGCTGCAACGCAGAACGAATATTTTTCAGACACTGCTCGGCCTGCTCAAGCACATCATCCGATATCGTCATCGTCGAATAATCAAAGCCCGTGGTGCCGGACACAAACACCCAATCGCCGTCGACGACCGCGCGCGAATAGCCCATGTCTGCTTCGAACGTAGAGCCTGAACTAGTGTCATGTCACGCCAAAAATGACGCATCTCACTTGCTATCGCTGCGCACCGCGTCGTTGCAAAATTTGCACATGCCCCGGCATGAGCTGCATTTTGCGCCTAGCCGTGCACACCGATGGCGGCGCGATATACCATCATTTTTAACGTGACACGACACTAGTGTCGTCGGGTCATGGTTGCCTCAAAAATCTAGCGAAAAAAATTGTCGCCAATATAGGAGCAGTGCGAGCCGCGATGGTGTCGATGCCCGCCCATCGCGGCCCTTCGACTGTGCTCAGGAGTGTCTTCCGCCGCTCTTATGTGTCGGTGCTTCCGAATGACATTGCCTCACCGGTTCGTCGCACGGCTAAACCGGCGATCGGCAAGTCCTCATAAGGTCGATTGAGTTCGCGCAAAACTTTGAGTGCTGCATAGGCATCGTTGGCCGCGTAAAGTAACTGCTTTGGCGAAAGCAGCTGCACTGACCAATTCGACGTGGTCACTGCTTTTGACTTGTGAAATTTTTGATTGAACACGAGGGCGACCGCCGCTCTGACGCCGGTCGTGTTGCGGTGCCCGTCGGCACGGAAAACGAGATTCAGATCAAGCACTGCGCCCAAAGCAACACCCAATTTGGCATGAATCTGCCCGCGATCCGACTTGAGATCAAAGCCTACTTTGAGCACCGCTTCCGACTTCAATAGTTCCGCCAAACACGGGCGGCATTCGGCGCGATGCAGTTGAAACAGATAGGCGCAATTTTCCAGCGCAAACTGCACCACATGCGGGCCGTCACTCACCACGCCACGATCAAACACCGGTTTCGATTCTGTGTCGAATCCGG